>FTCZ01003814.1_pt1 | contig 13123 bp, 11 predicted proteins | sample 1658871 | NCBI WGS metagenome assembly FTCZ01 (sample SAMEA3914864, study PRJEB12502) | metagenome | biome: forest; material: soil | place: USA | collected 2012-03-12 | depth 0.3 m
GCCATGTTCGGGCGCGAATTTATCCGTCCCTGCATACTTAACTCGATCACGGGATGAGACCTCGGCCACGTGCTTCGATTGCTGCCTGAGCCAAAATATCCTGGATGGTGCCAACTGATTCTTGACGACCAAGGTTTTGAGCTTCGATTTCCGTGAGGGCGTCGAGTCCGTGGTTGAATTGGGATTGCCAGAAGGTTTCGAGGGCTTCGCCATGTTTGGCTACTAGCATGTTTAGGGTGGCCGCGCGTAGTGCGATCTGACGGCCATTACGACTTTCTGTGAGTGTCGTCATCGCGACAACGGTGCCACCGCGCTCCTCCAGATAGCCCTTTAGATTGGCCAATGTCCCGCCCAGTCCGACATGATCATCAACCAAAACATACTGTCCTCTTTGTAACACCGGGCCAGAAAACGCCGCGGGCGTGACGATCCGTTGGAAAGTCCTGGCCCGTGTATGGCCCACTTTATTTGTCTGCACGATTCTTCCGGCAACCGCCTGCAAGCCGAGTTTAGTTGCAAGCACTTGCGACATGGCATCAGGTATCGCGTTATACCCGGCCAACTCATCCGCCACCACGGGGAGGATCAATGCATCTGGGCTTGCGACCAGCTCTCTAAGTTGCTGGACGCTAATTTCAGAAATCAGACGACGCGCGAGCTGAAGAGCGGCGTCAGCATCCCCACTTTTTGCAGCAGTGTATCCGGGGTCCGCGTCCCGCACTGGCACCGTGGTGTGGATCACCACATCTGGAAAGTTTGCTGGCCAAGATGTTCGCGAGGATAACGAGTGAGGCATACCGTTCGTATCGCACGGCTTGCATCCGACGGCTACGCTGTGCCTATTCCGATTGCTATCAGGTTTAGAGCCGACTTGGCACTTGGTTGTTTAAACCATGGGATGGGCTAGCGCACGGCGGCGCTCCGGTCATCGCCGAGGCTAGCGCGAGGGATTATTAAACGCCCGCTGACGTTCGCGTTTGACCTAGGTGCTGCCGGTCAGCTGCCGGGCCCAGGCCAGACATTCAGACACCAACTTTGCAAGGTCGGCTTATGGCGAGAGCCAGACCAATTGCGAAGGCGCGTCCAACTTCTGCCTTCCACCCATCGCGGAATTTCAAACCAAGCCACCACCCTTCGAGCCCCCTGCTTGACGCGGCCTGTCGCACCCCCTATCGCCACTCCCTGTCAGATGGCCGGACGGCCGCTGCTGCTTTCGGGCGGTGGAGGAAAGTCCGGGCTCCAAGGAAGTACGGTGGCGGCTAACGGCCGCCGGGGGCGACCCCAGGGATAGTGCCACAGAAAGCAAACCGCCTGTGCTTGCATGGGTAAGGGTGAAAGGGTGCGGTAAGAGCGCACCGCCGCTCCGGCAACGGCGCGGGCAGGGTAAACCCCACCGGGAGCAAGACCGAATAGGGATGGCACGCCAGCTTGCTGGCAGCGGATTTCCACGCCGCCATCCGGGTTGGTTGCAAGAGGCGGCGGGCAACCGTCGTCCCAGATGAATGGTCGTCACGCGGGCGCTTCGGCTCCCGTCATACAGAACCCGGCTTACAGGCCATGTGGCAGATGGGGAGCCTCCCTCGGCAAATCCGGGGGAGGCTTCTTCCGTTTAGAGAGCCGGCCAATGTGTTTGCTTACCGCCGCCGCTTTCGCTAACCAAGAACCGGCGACAATCGGCAAGGCGAAGGGGTGAGTTTCTTCAAATCCTAAAGGTCAGGGCCGTCTTCCATTAGGCGATATGACGGTTCGGCAAAGCATTCGCGTGCCGGAATTCGATAGATTATCCGTTGAAGATTGACACAAGGGAGATTGTTATGGGGCTGACACTGACTTCCACCTGGTCTTTTCGCGCGGTCGCGCTCACCGGCGCTCTCCTCCTTGCCGGATGCAGCCAGACCGGCCCCAAGCAGGAAACCGGCGCCGTGCTCGGCGCGGTCGCGGGTGGTCTGATCGGCTCGCAATTCGGCTCGGGCGGCGGGCGGATCGCAGCGGCGATCGCGGGCGCTGCGATCGGTGGGCTGGTCGGCGGCGCGATCGGCGCGCAGCTTGACGAGGAAGACCGGATGGCGCTCGCCGAAATCACCGAGGAATCCTTCGAGACCGGTCGCCCGCGCGTCTACCAGAGCCGGAAGACCGGCGTGCGCGCCAAAGTGCGCATCATCAAGACCGAGAAGCGCGAGCAGCAGGTCTGCCGCACGGCTTCCCAGGAAGTAGTGCTGAAGGACGGCACCCAGAAGACCGAGAACGTTACCGCCTGCAAGGGCGCGAGCGGCGGCTGGGTCGTGTGATTTGCGTAAGCTGATGCGTGCATTCGCGGCGGGGCCGGTCCTGGCCCTGCTTTTGGCTGCGCAGGCGACGCCGGCGCTTGCCGCGCCGCTGGTCAAATCCAAGGATGGACGCCTCGCCGCCACGCCATCGCCCGAGACCAACTGGTGCGGGCCGGCGGTCAATATCCGTATTGAAAGCCCGTCCGGCAAATTGCCGCGTGACGAGGAATTCATCGTCCGCTTCCTCACCGGCACCAAGGCGGCGGTGTTGTCGGAATGCCCAGCCGCCTATTTCCTGCGCGTCGACCATGTCGATGGCGGCCGCATCGTCGATTATTCCTACGCGTTTCGCGAAACCGATTGGAATTTCGTCCAGGTGCCGGGCGTCACCTCCGCTTCGCGCGGCGGCATCATCGCGACGCTTTCGCCGCTGAATTTGCGCGCTGTCGCGAAGACCGAGGCGATCCTGCTGACGGCTGGCGTGAACCGGCCGACGGCTTTCCTGAATGACGGGCCGGGCGTTGTTGGCCCCGTGCAATGGGAGGTTGACCGCATCGCGCTGTCGCTCTCCGTCGATCCGGTCGATACCACCAATCCGAACGCCATGGCGGATGTGCTCGCCGGCGTGGCGCGCAGCATGAAGCGCATCTGCCCGAACCCGAACGCACCGCTTTCGACGCCTGAGAAGACCAATACCGGCCAGTTCACCATGGCCTGCAAGAGCCGCGACACCAGCTTCTTCTCGGGCGCGATGGTCTATTCGCTCGGTTCGCTTACGGCGGTGCTGAGGCTCGCCAGCCTGAACGGCAATCCGGCCGAGGATCAGCGGCTCAACGAGCTGATGGCGGCTTTTGACGACAGGTTTCGCGCGGCGCAGTAGCCGCTTGGCTAGATCAGCCTGACCATTCCGTTCGCTTGCCGAACTCGTTTTGCAGATGCTCGGCGAGCGCCCTGAGCTTCGCCGATGGTCGGCGGCCTTCGGGATGGGCGATGTAGACAAATTCGCTTGCCGGTTTGACGCCGATATCGATCGCCGCGAGTTCACCCGCAACCAATGCGTCATTGGCGATGAAGGCCGGTAAAAGCGCGATGCCGAGGCCAGCGATGGCCGCCTCCCGCATCACGTCGCCATTGTTGACTTGAAGCGCGGCCGTGCCCCGCACGTTCAGGGTGCCTTTCGGCGTGGTGAACTGCCAGTCGGCCGCGCCGCGGTTGAGGTAGAAGATGCCGCGATGGCCCTCCAGTTCTTCGGCTGATCTCGGTGCGCCATGCTCGGCGAGGTAGGCTGGCGAAGCCACCAGAATACGGCGACTGTCCGAGAGCTTCCAGGCGACGAGCCGAGAATCGGCGATTTCGCCATGGCGGATGACGGCGTCATAGCCGCCGGCAGCCACATCGACGCGGCGGTCGTCGAGATCGAGTGTCAACGCGATCTGCGAATGCTGCTTCAGGAATGGAAACAGGGCAGGGGCGAGATGCATCCGGCCAAAGGTCACCGGCGCGGAGATGCGCAACGGTCCAGTGAGCTCGCCGCGCCGCTCGGCCAACTCAGCCTGCGCCTCCTCGACCTCCCGCAGGATGCGCGCTGCGCGCTCGAAAAAGGCTGTGCCATCCTCGGTCAGCGAGAGTTTCCGCGTCGTGCGATGCAGCAGCGGCGCGCCGAGGCTACGCTCCAGTTCCGCCAGCCGCTCGCTGACGATCGACTTTGACAGGCGCAAGCGCCGCGCCGCCTCGCTGATCGAACCGGCCTCGACGATTGCCGTGAAGGTCGAGATGCCATCGAGCTTCAGCATTGTCCGGTTTTTCCGAAAACGAGCTCCATTATTTTCAAGCTAATCCGAACCGCTGGGATTATCCATGTCTGCGGGACCGGGGCGGGGGCCTTTCCCAGGAATTGCCCGGTCCATCGAGGAGTTGGTCATGTTTCGGATTTTACTCGGCCTGGTTGGGGCTCTGGCCGTGTCGTCGCCTTCAGCGGCGCAGGTGCCGCCATTTTCGAAGGCTTTTCATACGCAGGAAATCGCCACCAACGGTACGACGTTGCATGTACGCGTCGGCGGGGAAGGGCCAGGCGTCGTACTGCTTCATGGCTATGGCGAGACGGGCGACATGTGGGCGCCGCTCGCCAATGAACTCGCCAAGGATCACACCGTCGTCGTGCCGGACCTGCGCGGCATGGGCCTTTCGGCGCGCGCCAGCAGCGGCTTCGACAAGAAGAACCAGGGCGTCGATATCGCCGGTCTGCTCGATGCGCTGAAAATCTACAAGATCGACCTCGTCACCCACGATATTGGCAATATGGTCGGCTATGCCATGGCCGCCCAGTTTCCCGACCATATCAACAAGTTCGTGCTGATGGATGCGCCGGTGCCGGGCGTCGGCCCATGGGAAGAGATCCTGAAGAACCCGCTGCTCTGGCATTTCCGCTTCGGCGGGCCTGACATGGAGCGGCTGGTGGCCGGCCGCGAGCGCATCTATCTCGACCGGTTCTGGAACGAGTTCTCGGCCGACCCGAAGAAATTCAGCGAAGGCTCGCGCGAGCATTACGCAAAAATCTACGCGCGGCCCGGCGCGATGCATGCCGGCTTCTCGCAATTCGCCGCCTTCGATCAGGATGCGCGCGACAACCAGGCGTTCCTCGCCAAGGGCAAGCTGAAGATGCCGGTGCTGGCGATCGGCGGCGAAAAATCCTTCGGCCCGACGATGGCGACGGTGATGCGTTTTGCCGCCGACAATGTCGAGCAGGGCGTGATCGCCAATTCCGGCCACTGGCTGATGGAAGAGCAACCAGCGGCGACGGTCGCCATGGTGCGGGCCTTCCTCGACAAGTAATCACATTCAAGGAGTTAGGATCATGGACAGATTGAAGGGAAAACGCGCCCTGATCACGGGCGGCACCAGCGGCATCGGTCTTGAGACCGCCCGCCAGTTCCTCGCCGAAGGCGCGCGCGTCGCGGTGACGGGCACCAATCCGAAGACGATTGCCGAGGCGAAGGAAGCGCTCGGCTCCGACGTGCTGGTGATCCAGGCGGATGCCGGCAATGTTGCTGGCCAGCAGGCGGTCGCCAAGGCGGTCAAGGATGCTTTTGGCGGGCTCGATACCGTGTTCATCAATGCCGGCATCGCCGAATTCCGGCCGCTCGATCAATGGGACGAGGCCGGCTTCGACAAATCCTTCGCGATCAACGTGAAGGGGCCGTTCTTCCTGGTGCAGGCGCTGCTGCCGCTGCTCGCGAACCCGGCCTCGATCGTGCTCAACACCTCGATCAATGCGCATATTGGCATGCCGATGTCGGCGGTCTATGCCGCAACCAAGGCGGCGCTGCTCTCGCTGGCGAAGACGCTTTCCGGCGAGTTCATCGGCCGCGGCATTCGCGTCAACGCCGTGAGCCCCGGCCCGATCGCCACGCCGCTGCATGGCAAGATCGGCATGGATGACGAGGCGGTGAAGGGCTTGATCGCGCAGATACCCGCCGGCCGGCGCGGTGATGCGAGCGAGATCGCCAAGGCGGTGGTGTTCCTGGCGTCAGACGAGGCGGCGTTCACTGTGGGTGCGGAGCTGGTGATCGATGGCGGGATGAGTACACTTTGAAGACACCCTCGACGTCATCGGCGGACTTGATCCGCCGATCTCGATTGAGCCAAGCGCCATCTCTGCGAGTGTCATTCCCGCTCCGCCTGCGGCGGTCGGGAATGACAGTTTCAATAGTCAGCGCTCTTCCGATCGGGGTGGCCGGATCAAGCCCGGCCATGACGGCGGACGGAAGTGGAAGGCCTAGGCCAAAATCTCCCGCACCCTCGGCATCACCTTCGTCCCGTAAAGCTCGATGCATTTCATCATCCGCTCGTGCGGCAGCGGGCCGGCGCTGTATTTGAGCTGGAAGCGCTGGAGGTCGAGCGTCTTCACTGTCGTCGCAATCTTCTGAGCGACGGTTTCGGGCGAGCCGAGGTAGAGCGAGCCATGCTCGATTTCCTGCTCGAACTCGTCGCGGCCCATTGGCGGCCAACCGCGTTCGGCGCCGATGCGCTCGCGCATTTTCTTGTAATGCGGCCAGAACTCCTCGCGTGCCTGTTCGTCCGTCTCCGCGACATAACCCGGCGAATGCACACCGATCTCCTGCGCCGGCGTGCCGAATTGCGCGGCGGCGCGGTGGTAGAGATCGACATAGGGTTTGAAGCGTGCGGGATCGCCGCCAATGATGGCGAGCATCATCGGCAATTCGTATTTCGCGGTGCGGATGACCGATTCCGGGCTGCCGCCGACGCCGATCCAGGTTTTCAGCCGGCCATGCTCGATCGGCGGAAAGACGCGCTGGTCCTTCAGCGGCGGCCGGAGCGCGCCTTCCCAGGTGACGGGTTCATTGGTCAGGAGAGCGGCGAAGAGATCGAGCTTTTCCTCGAAAAGCTGCTCATACTGGTTCAGCTTGAAGCCGAAAAGTGGAAAGGATTCCGTGAAGGAGCCGCGGCCGAGAATGACCTCGGCGCGGCCGTTCGAGATAGCGTCGACGGTGGAAAAGCGCTGGAAGACGCGGATCGGATCATCCGAACTCAGCACGGTGACGGCCGAGCCGAGTTTTATCCGTTTCGTGCGCGCGGCGATGCCGGCGAGCACGGTCTCGGGCGTCGAAACGGCAAAATCGGATCGATGATGTTCGCCCACACCGATGAAGTCGACGCCGAGCTCATCCGCCAGCACCGCCTCGTCGATCAGGTTGCGGATCACCTGCGCGTGGGGGATGGGCGCGCCGCCAGCGTCCGAAGTGACATCGCCGAAGGTGTCGAGACCGAGTTCGATTTGCTGTGTCATCTGCCCCTGCTATCCGCCTTTGCCGCTACTCTGGCCTCATCCTGAGGAGCGATCGAAGATCGCGTCTCGAAGGATCGTCTAGTTTTCTCTGGAAACGCCCTCGTGCTTCGAGACGGCGCTTTGCGCCTCCTCAGCATGAGGGCTCCAGACGAGTGGCTTGGATACTGAAAACCAAAGACAACGATCTAACCACCTCCCGCCTCAACCCCAAGCCCCCGGCGGTATGATGGCGCACGGGCCGGCTTGCCCTTCTCTCCGCGCGCCAACGCCTCTATAAGCGCGCGCAGCATGGCTTCACGTCCTAAACTCGTCGGTTCCGATTTCATCGTCATCCGCAGGCTGCTGTCGGAGCGCTGGCGCAAGCTCGCGCCGCGCTATCTGCTGGCTTTCCTCTTCATGGCGATCACGGCCGGCTGCACGGCCGCCGCCGCCTACCTGATGAAGGACCTGATCAACAAGGTGTTCCTGGAGAAGAACGCCGCTTTCATCGCCTATCTCGCGGCGACCATCGTGGTGCTCTATACGGTGAAGGGCCTGTCGAGCTACGCGCAGGAAGTGATCATGGCGCGGGTCGGCAACCGGATCATCGCCGATACGCAGCGCAAGATGTTCGACCGGCTGCTGGCGCTCGATCTCGGCTTTTTCCAGCGCATGCCGACAGGCGAACTCGTCACCCGCTTCGCTTATAATGCGCAGGCGGCGCGCGACGTACTGAACATGCTCGTCACCTCGATCGGCCGCGATCTCTTCACGCTGATCGGCCTGCTGATCGTGATGGTGATCCAGGACCCGATCATGTCCGGCATGGCGCTGGTCGTCGCGCCGATCGTCTATTTCTTCCTCTCCGGCATTCTCAAGAAGGTGCGGAAGCTGTTCAAGCGCGGTGTCGACTCGGTCAGCGCCGTCGTCACCACCATGCAGGAGACGGCGCAGGGCATTCGCGTAGTGAAGGCCTTCGGGCTCGAAGCCGCGATGCGTGCCCGCATGGAGGCGGCGGTTTCTTCCGTCGAAAAGCTCTCCAACCGGATGAGCGCGGTTTCGGCGCAGAGCAATCCGTTGATCGATACGCTCGGCGGCTTCGCGGTGGCGGCCATCGTGCTCTATGGCGGGTGGCGGGTGATGAATGGCGCGACGCCGGGCGAATTCTTCTCCTTCATCACGGCGCTGCTGATGGCGAGCGATCCGGCGCGGCGGCTGTCGCGCGTCAATGTCTCTATCGCGGCCGCCGCGACCGGTGTGCGCATGATGTATGAGCTGATCGACGCTGTTCCTGCCGTGACTGACAGGCCGGATGCGCCGGCGTTGAAGCGCGGGCCGGGCAATGTCGAGATCGACAGCGTCACTTTCGCCTATGGCGATCGCGGCGCGGCGCTCAATAACGTGTCGATGGTGTTCGAGCCGGCGAAGATGACGGCGCTGGTTGGTGTGTCGGGCAGCGGCAAATCCTCGATCCTCAGCCTGGTGCTGCGGTTCTGGGACCCGCAGACGGGTGCGGTCAGGATCGACGGACAGGATGTGCGCGACGTGAATTCCGCCTCGCTGCGCCAGGCGATCGCCTTCGTCAGCCAGGATATCTTCCTGTTCGATGGCACCATTCGCGACAACATCATGCAGGGGCGGCCAGGGGCGAGCGAGGCGGAGTTGATCGCCGCCGCCACGGCCGCCCACGCGCATGACTTCATCAGCCGCATGCCGCAAGGCTACGATACGCCGATCGGCGAGGCGGGGACGATGCTTTCCGGTGGCCAGCGCCAGCGCATCTCGATCGCCCGCGCCTTCCTGAAACAGGCTGAGATCATCCTGCTCGACGAGCCGACCTCGGCGCTGGATTCGGAGTCCGATGCAGCGATCCAGGCGGCGCTCGCCGAACTGATCAAGGGCAGAACGGCCGTGGTGATCGCGCACCGGCTTTCGACGGTGGTCAATGCCGACCGCATCTATGTGATGGATGGCGGGCAGGTGATCGAGAACGGGCCGCATGCCTCGTTGCTTGCCGCGGGTGGGACTTATGCAAGGCTGCATGGATTGCAGTTTGGCGGGGAGGGCACTCCCGTGCGCGAGCCGGAGCTCGTTTCCCGCACTTGATGTACACTTCTCGACGTCATCGGCGGACTTGATCCGCCGATCCCGCTTTTGAAGATCGCTCATATTCCAGTGTCATTCCCGACGCGCGAAGCGCGAGCGGGAATCCATAGCTGCAGACGCAACGACTCCTGGATTCCCGCTCCGCCTACGGCGGTCGGGAATGACAACTTTGGAATTCGAGCGCTTTTTCAATCGGGGTAGCCGGGTCAAGCCCGGCCATGACGGTGGAGGGTGTGGCTGCTGTTCGGCTCCAACCGCGCAATCGTTCCAGCCACTGCTTCCTGAAACTCCCGCTTCACCTCCGCCACGAACGGGTTTTCTGCTGCGATCGTGCGGAATAGTTCTTCCGAGTCGTGCCGCACCGTATCGACCATCCGCATCAGGTGGCCGAAGGTGGGCGTCGCGAGCGCCAGCGGCGGCAAATCCATCGCGACGATGGCGCGGGCGATCAGGTGGGTGAGGCCCTGCACATGCGCCATCTGCCTGTCGTGATCCTCCGGCGTGGTGCGCGTCACTTTCAGCCGCAGTTTTTCGCGCAGGAAACGCACCAGTAGTTTTTCGCGCGCCTCACCCCCGCAGATCGCGATGGGCAGGCCGGCGATGCCGTTCTTGCCGCTTTGCGGGCCGAAGAGCGGATGCGTGCCAATGATCTCGACGAAGCCGGGCAGGGTTTCGCGAAGCAAAGCGAGGGGCTTCACCTTCACCGAACAGACATCGATCACCAGCGCGCCGGGCTTCAGATGCGGTTTTATCGCTTCAGCGACGGTTCGCAGCGCCGTCAGCGGTACGGCGAGCACAATGACGTCCTGCGCTGCGATCCGTTCGAGATCGCCGGATGCAACGCCGTGGCAGGCGGCGATAACCGCCACATTCGGTGTGTCATCGCAGATGCAGAGATCGAAGAAGGGCGCGAGATGCGGGATGCAGAATTGCCCGAAGGCGCCCGCGCCAACGAGGCCTAAGCTCGGTCGGCGGCGTTTCTGGTCGAGAAGGGGTTCGGTGGCCGGCAGCAGCATGACAAGTCCTCGTTTGGCTCGCCGCCGCCCGAGGGCATGTCCTTGAAATGAAAATGCCGCCTGGCGGCGGCATGTTTCGTTTTGTCAATCCGATCCTGCCGCTGCTTATGGAAGCAGCGGATAATAGCTCACGAAGCTATGGCAGGTGGTCGACATGCGGTTTTCATAACCCAAAGCCGGCGGAGGTCAAGCCTTGCGTCGATCGTCAGCCTTGCAGGCGGCCATATTTGCCGCTGGCGGTCCGCATCGCCATTCCTGGCATCCCCTTGATGGTTTGCCCCTTTGGATTGATCGGCCTTGCCCAAGTTTCGCTGCCCCCGCCGGGCCATGAGATGGTGAGGTCGTCATCCATCTCCCAGGTGCCTGTCCTGCCGGTCGCGTCCTTCACCGTTCCCGTCGGATTGACGCAGATGGAAGCGGCATCGGTGTATGTGCCGTCCACGACCGGCCACTCGAAAGTGTATTTTCCGGATGGCGGCACGGTCCAGGTTCCGACGATACGGCCGGCATTGAGTTCCTTGATGATGTCCGCATGCTGCATCAACGGGAACCGGAGCCAGAGATCGGTCATTTCCAGGGCTTCGGCCCAGGCGCTCTGCAAATCCGTCCCGAAGACGTCGGTGAGCATCTTCCAGCGCGGGCCATCGCCGTTATGCGTTTCGCTCACTGCGGGGTTCTTGAACGAATGCGCGTAGGTCGTATGGCCGTAAATCCAGACGTCGTTGCCGATCCTGTCCAGAAGCAGCGATGTCAGCCCGCTGCTGGAGCCGGCCATGCAGGAATAGAAGATGACGCTCGCGCCCTGCTTCAGTTTGGGCTTCAAGGCATCGCCAAGCTTCTCGATGTCCTGGTGCGTGAGAATAGTCGTGCCCAATTGATCCTTGAATCCGTGGCCGAAATACGCGAACAAATCGAGCGAGCCGCTCATCTCGTTGATCTTGGTGATCAAGTCATCCCGGTTTCGGGGATTGGGCAGTGCATTGTGGAATTCCGAATATCCGGCGTTGTATGCCTTTCGGATACGTTGCGCGCCAGGCTTGAAGACGACATCGCAGTCGCTTTCGCCTTCCTTGTTGTCGGCGGTGGTGATGGCCCATGCATTGATCATCATCGGCTCCTTTTCAAACCGTTTTCCGGTTCTTCTGCTCTCAGTCGAGAGCGCGCGATGATCTTTCGCCTTTGCGCAGATTCGGCAATTTCAGCGCGCCTTCGTTTTTCCGCCAGGACTTCGAAGCTGCTGCAATACTTCGCGCATAGCTTCCACTTCGATCAGACATACTGGAAGTTAGACTGGCAGGCTCCAGAGGTCTGCGCAACTCGTATTGCCTTTGCGGAATCGAAATTACTGAACCTTCGCAACCGATTCTTAACGTTAACGTCCCCTAATCGAATGCGGCGCGGCGTGTGCCGGCCATCCGTTTGTTTGCCCATTGACGCCCAAAATATCCCATGTTAGCCCAAGTCATCCCGTTCGGCGTACCTGGTTCGCACCCTTCCAACGGCAACGCCTTCGTTGCCGATCGGGTTCGCGCAACCTGTGTTTCGGTCGTTCGGACGGGGCAGGGGGAACAGTCGGCCACGCGTGCGCGCGGGTGGTTCAATGGGGTCTTCGATCTCAGTGGATCGTTTCGTTTCGCATTTCACCAACCGGCTGGACAGCAAGGGGCGCGTGTCGATTCCGGCAAGCTTCCGGGCCGTGCTGGCGCGGGACGGATTCGAAGGGCTCTATGTGCATCCCTCGCTCGATCGGGAAGCGCTCGATTGCGGTGGGACGGCCCTGCTGCAGGAAATCGAGGCGCTGATCGAAAAGCAGCCGCTGTTCTCGGACGAGCGCGACATGTTCTCCACGGCGCTCATGGGGACATCGGAAGTGCTGAAGGTCGATCCGGAAGGCCGGATCGTGCTGACGGATGGGTTGAAGAGTTTCGCGGGGATCACCGATCAGGTGGTGTTCGTGGGGCTTGGATCAAAATTTCAGATCTGGGAGCCGGGGCGGTTCCAGGCGCATCTCTCGGAGGCCCGGGAGCGTGTTCGCCAGATGAAGAAAAGCCTCGGGTCGCAGTCGCTGGGGGCCAGCCCTCCGGTGCAACGTGGAGCACGGGAATGACGACGGGCCGCGGCGAAGGCAACCCCTTGGCCGCTGGCGGACCGGCCCGGCACATTCCCGTGCTGCTCCCCGAAGTGCTTGAAGCGCTCGGTGTTCAGCCTGGCGGAACCTATGTCGACGGCACTTTCGGCGCCGGCGGCTACACGAAGGCGCTGCTTGATGCGGCGCCGGGTGTCCGCGTGCTCGGCATTGACCGCGACCGGACCGCGATCCTTGGCGGTTATGATCTTGTCGAGGCTTCCGGTGGCCGGTTGACGCTCACCGAAGATCGGTTTTCCGAACTCGACACACTGGCCGAACAGTTTCGTCTCGCGCCGCTCGACGGCGTCGTGCTCGATATCGGTGTTTCCTCCATGCAGTTCGACCAGGGCGAGCGCGGCTTCTCCTTCCGTTTCGACGGTCCGCTCGACATGCGCATGAGCGGCGAGGGAACGAGTGCCGCCGATCTCGTGAATGGCGAGAGCGAGGAACGGCTGGCCGATATCTTCTATTATTTCGGCGAGGAGCGACTTTCGCGGCTGATCGCCAAGGCGATCGTCAAGGATCGCGCCGAAAAGCCTTTCACGACGACGAAGCAGCTTGGCGACATGATCGGCCGCATCGTCCACACCAAGCCCGGCGATATCCATCCGGCGACCCGCACGTTCCAGGCGCTGCGCATTGCGGTGAATGATGAACTCGGCGAGCTGGTGCGCGCGCTGCACGCCGCCGAGCAGGTGCTGAAACCCGGTGGCCGGCTCGCCGTCGTCACTTTCCATTCGCTGGAAGATCGCATTGTGAAGCAATTCTTTGCCTCGCGCTCGGGCCGTGGCGGCGGCTCGCGCCATGCGCCGGTCGCGGC
>FTCZ01004848.1_pt1 | contig 13099 bp, 18 predicted proteins | sample 1658871 | NCBI WGS metagenome assembly FTCZ01 (sample SAMEA3914864, study PRJEB12502) | metagenome | biome: forest; material: soil | place: USA | collected 2012-03-12 | depth 0.3 m
CGTCCGGGCTTGCTCGGCCAACCATGGATGCGCGCGGCGCCGCTCGACCAGTCCATTTCTGCAGCGCGTCGATCATATCGCCAATGCCCAAGCCCCGCGACCGCCTCGGCGTCCGCGAGCATTTCATTGGTACGCTTGAGTTCCGAAGCCGTCTGAATGGTTTCGATCGCGAGCCGTTCGTGCGAGGCGAGGAGGGCTGCAAGCGGGAGGGCAGTCGCAAACAGGGTCAGCAGATAGACCTGCAGCACGAAGGATTCCGTCACGGGCGAGGCGTGCATGAGCGCGATCGGTCCCCGGGACATCGCCGTCAGGATGGACCCGATGACTGCGATGATCAGAACGCCCGCGGAGGCGCCGAGCAGCCGCAGCCGCCACGTCACGACAAGTAGCGCCGCGAGGGGAAGGAAAAGCAGCGGATAGTGCGTCTGCCAGAATGTCGCGGCCGTCACGAGGCTCAACAGGCAGAGTGTTGATGTGGTTTTCAGCAGGCGGCCCTGCACGTCGCTCTCGCCGCGCCATGCCAAAGGCGACCCGATCACCAGCAGAACCGGAGTTCCAATCAACATGCCGAGGACGACGGTGCCGAGCCACGAGGCGGCGAAGAGCAGGTCCAGCTGGTTGCGCGCCAGGCAGGGCATGACTGCGCTGATCACGGCCGCGACGATCACGGCGAAGCATAAGCGCAGGACATCGTTCCAATCCCGAATGTCCGCCCGGCCGCCGGTCAGTTTTCGCCAGATCAGGGCCGCGACCATCGCTTCGGTCATATTGGCGAACGTGTAGCCCAAGGTTTCGGCCAGGCTCGTCCCGGCGGCGAGATTGGCCGCCACACTGGCGATCGCCGCGGCGAGAATGCATCGGCGGGCCGTCGATCCCTGCCAACGAATGAGCGTGGCGAGCATGATGCCGCTCGGCGGCCACATCGATGCGATGCCGTCGGCATTTTGGGTGAGCCACAGCGACAGCGTCGCTGCGGCCCAATAGGCAAGGCCCACCGCGAGTGACGTGATCCAGGAAGAGAAGCGCGTTGAACAGGCCACAGCCAACCTTTCAGGCCGTGTCCTACTGTGAAATCGGTAAATCCTCAGCTAACGACACGCACCCGATCGGTATCTCGTCCTTGATGCCGGCCATGTCGCTAAGACTTTCGATCGAAGAGCGCCCGCTTTAGGGCTCCCGCAACGGCCAGACCTCGACGACCCCATGGGCAACGGCGCACGGACATCCCGCGACCAGCCTCACGGCTTCGTCGAGATCTGCGGCCTCTATCACCGCGAACCCGGCAACGGGGAGGGCCGAAGTCATGAAGGGCGCGTGCTCGGTCTGCACGCCGCTGGCATCGGGGTTGCGGACGCTGACCGGCGAACCGGCAATGCCGATCAGGGCTCCCCGTTGTCGGAGCTCGTCGTCGCGGGCGTGGGCGGCATCCCGCACGCTGGCAGGGGTGCGTTCGTAACCGGCCTCATCGCCATAGCCTATCGTGATGAACTTGGGCATTCCGCTTCTTCCCGCCGTTTCGCCCCCACGGGAGGAGCAACGATTACCCAAGCATCAATATCCTCAGGGGAAAGCGCAGGGGAGCGGGTGCTAGTCACACCTCGACTCTTTCGCCATTCGGGCTGGAATCGCCTTCATGAAAGCGCGGGACGGGCGCGGAGGAAAAAGGTGCCCTCGGAATGAGCAACAACTGGATGTCGCCATTGTCGGTGCAGGCGCCGCCGGCATTGCGGCGGGCCGATGGCTGACGCCGCGTGGTCGTTCGGTCTGCTGATCGAAGCTCTTCCCCGCTTAGGCGGGCGGGCACACACCGAACCATCGCAGGCATGCCGCTCGATCTCGGCTGCGGCTGGCTCCACTCGGCCGCACGGAATCCCCTGGCTGCGCTGGCCGAGGAGAGAGGCGCGCTTCTCGAGCGCGGGCCGGGCGCCTGGCACAAGCAACTCGGCGACTTTCGCTTCGGGCTCATCGCCGATGACCATCTCCACGCCGCTTCCGGCCTGCCGCTCGGCCTAGCCGACAAGGTATTCCTGTCGATCGCGGACCCGGAGGCGGTGCCGCTGGAATCGCACCTACTGGGACGGCTCGACCGTGCTGCGACCGGCAGCCCCATATCCGCCCCTTCGGACGGCCGGTGATCGAGACGTTCCTCGGAGGGGCTCATGCGCAAGCGCTGGAGGAAGCCGGCGAAACCAGTGCGGTAGCGTTCGCGATCGAGGAACTGCGAAATCTGCTCGGCGCCGATTTCGCGCGCGGGCCAGCGCCGATCTGGGTCACGCGGTGGGCGCAAGAGAGCAGCATCGGCGGCTCCTAAAGTCACGCGCTACCCGGCTGCGCCGATGCACGCGCGAGACTGCGCGCGCCCGTTGGGGAGCGGCTGTGCTTTGCCGGCGAGGCTTGCTCCGCCAGGGATTTCTCGACGGCTCATGGAGCTCGGGAAAGTTGGCTGACCGCCGCAGCGTGGATCGAACGGGGCCTTGGCCCCGGGGCGCGGCTTGCCGGCTTACGGGCAGAACATTCCATAGCGCGAGCGCCAGGCCGCCACCTCGTCCCGGAGGTGAGCAGGCGGTGCGTCCCCCGAGAACACGAAATGGGCAACATCGCTCTCGGGATGGACCAGCACCTTCCGGGAGCCGTCGTTCAGCCACACCGGCACGAGTTGGTCACACAGTAGGTCGATGAGGTCCGCGGCCATGCTGCTCTCGAACGCGCCGCTTCCGGTAAGCGAACGGACAACGATCGCGATGCCCTCCAGACAGTTCCGCGGCTCCCGGACGAAATCCAGAGACACCATCAACCCGCAGAGATCAGGTCGGGCCGCATCGGGCATCGCATCGATCCGGCGCCAGCCGCAAAACCATTCGCGGCAGATTTCGGGACGTATCGCATGGATGGCACAGCCATGGCCTGAACAATGGATGCAGGGCGTGTCGGCCGGCTTCTGGAGGTCGGGCGCATCGATCTTGAGGACGTCGCAACAGGCAGCGCAGCCTGCGCAATCACGGCCGGGTACCAGCGGCCCGAGGATGGCGGCTTCCAGATCCATGTTCGCGGCCATGATGGGCGGATTGCCCGCGTCGCATCGTGAAAGCAAGCTTCAGGTCACGCGCGCCAGCGGCCGGCATCGTCGAAACCTGCTGAGGATTTGTTCGTTTCTTGCGCAAGCGGGACGGGTCGGAGGAGGAGTCACTGCTCATGCCCGGCACATCCATGATGCTCGAGACGGAACTCGACTTCTTCCGGAGGCGCGAGCAGGAGGAGCGCCTCGCGGCCGAGAGCGCTGTGGACAGCTGCGCCCGCGAAGCGCATCGAGTGCTGGCAGAGCGCTATGCGGAGCAAGTGTGGGCGCTTTCAAGACAAGCCCGCTTCTCGACGCTTGTTCCGGTCCGTCGACGGATTGTCGCGATGGCCCTGCGAACCGTTTCCTGACCGCAAGGTCAGGCCGGGGAACGGTCGCCGAGCATCGGTGGCCACCGAGCGGGCGTCACATGTTGCTTCATCCTGGATGACATCCCAACGCTCGACCATCACGCCATCCAGAAGCGTTCTGCCGGTCGTCCGGTTCAGAATTGGCGCGATGAGATAGATATGGTTGCCCTGGATCTCGACGCCGTCGAAACCGGCATACATTACGTTGCGCGCGGCGCTTGCATAGTCGGCGACGGTGCGGCGGAAGCCCTCTGCCAAGGCCTGCTAGAGCGCCTCACTGCCTCGGACGGCGTCTCCCGCGAGCGCCGAGAGCGTCCACCCCGCAGCCCCGCCGATCGCGATGGTCGACGAAGAGATAGGCCGCGATCACCCGGTTACGTGGATCAGCGTCGGAAAGATGGGCTGCCTCGTGCAGGCGTTGCTGGAGCTTGCGCTGCCGGCTCGCCGGGAGTTAGCCCCTCCCAAATAAAGCCGTTGTCGATCGCTTTGCACGCACCGGTGAGGTGCGGCAATCTGCGCGGACACGGAGCCAAGGGAGGTGGTGGATGCGATCCGGTGCGATTTTGATGGGGGCATTGCTGGCCGCCGCCTCACCGGCTCCGCCGGCCGAGGATATCCTGCTGCGCCCGATCTCGCCCGATGCGGCGCGCGAATGGCTAATCCCGCAGCGGCCGGCGCGTATATATGGGAACACCTATCTGGTCGGGTTCGGGGGGCTCAATATTGGCCTCATCAAGACCAACGCGGGTCTCATCCTGGTCGACGGAGGCCCGCCGCAGGGGGTGAGGACGGTCGAGGAGAATATTCGCGCGCTCGGCTTCAGATTGTCCGACGTCCGGCTGATCCTGAGCACCGAGCCCCATTTTGATCACGCCAGCGGCTTTGCCGCGCTCGAGCGCGACACGCAGGCCGTCGTGGTCGCCAGTCCCAAGGCGGCCGCAGTGCTTCGGGCCGGGCGGAGCGGCCCCGATGATCCGCAAATGGCCTGGCTCCCCGGTTATCCTCCCGTTCCCAGGGTCCGGGTCGTCCATGACGCTGAGCAGTTGCACCTCGGCGACGTGACCGTCACTGCCCGCGCGACGCCGGGGCATACCCCGGGGTCCATGAGCTGGGCGTGGCGCTCCTGCGAGACCGGTCGCTGCGTCAATGTCGTCTTCGGCTCAAGTCTTCGGCCGTTGGCGGCCGGCAGCTATCGTTACTCAGATCCGGTCCACAAGCTGGCGCTCCAGAGATATCGGCATACGTTCGAGGTGGTTCGTTCGCTGCCATGCGACATCCTCTTGACCCCTCATCCGGGCCAGTCCCGCGGGGACGAGAAGTTTGCCAAGCTTCAGGCTGGGGCAAGTCCCAACCCGTTTCTGGATCCGACGGCGTGCCGTGCCTACGCCGATGCGAACGAGCGGGCCTTGTCGGATCTTCTCGAAAAGGAAGCGGTCGCCAGCCAAGGCTCGACAACCGGCGCGGCCGGGCTCCATCGGTAAGGATCGCACTGCCGCGCTGTCCTTTGGGCCGGGCTCCGATATAGGTGGCGGATATGGGACGCGCCAAAGGCATCTCGGCACGCACGCTCGGCCGGCCATCGGGGCGCTCCGGCGCCGAGACGCGCCGACGGCTCTGCGAGATCGGCGCATCACTGTTTTCGCTGCATGGGTTCGGCAATGTCAGCATGGGCGACATCGCCGGGGCGGCGGGCCTTACGGGGCCGGCGGTCTACAATTATTTCGGCTCCAAGGACGCGCTGTTCAGCGAGATCGTCTGCTCGCTCTATGAGGAAATCCGCGCGGCCTATCAGGAGGTGATGGACCGGACCGCTTCGCTGGCCGACGCGCTCAGCGGGATATTGGACGTCAATCTCGAACTCTACCGCGAAGATGCCGTCCTCCAGCGGCTGAGTTCCACCGCCGCACTGGAATATTCGCGCGATCACGAACGTTTCCGTGAGATCGGCGCGGCCGAGGCGCGGATCGGCGAGCTGTTCACACTGCTGGTGAAGCGGGGGATCGCACGCGGCGAATTGCCTGCGGACATCGACGTCGCTGCGACCGGGCCGCTGCTCGCGTGCATCTATGTGTTCGCGCCCTCGGTGCGCAGCCTGAGCGACCCTACGGTGGAGAGCTTTGTGCGGACCGTGACCAGTCTGCGGATGCTGACACAGCTTTCGTTTCGGCCCGCCCCACCAGAGTAGGCGGCCTAGCGCTTCTGCTAGGATTTCTCATAAATGAACGCTTCGTTATTTATGGTTCCGAGGCTTCCGGTGAAGCCGTCTGGGGAAGGCCATGGAAGAGCGCAGCCTCAACACGGAGTGGGGAGAAGATCGCTGCCCCGGCGTTTCCTGGGCTGATCTGGTGGCCGAGGACTCTCGCCCGATACCGGACTTTCTCGCGGCCGACGGCTATCGGTATAGCGGGTCCGAGCCGATCGCGGCTGATCGATATACCTCGCCCGATTTTTTCGCCCGTGAGATGGCCGAACTCTGGCCCAAGGTGTGGCAGTTCGCGGCGCGGGACGAGGAGTTTCCGGATCCCGGCGATCTCGTCTTTTACGAAAATCAGGACATGGAGAACCTGCCCTACGTGCAGGACGGCCTCAAAGCGTCGAAGAGCGGGTGGGTGGAACTGGCCAACTATCAGGAAATTCGCATTCGGCAGTTCCACCAGACGCTCGACAAATATCTGGCGGCGGGAGGATGCGATGCTGGACCTGCGTGAGCCAGTCGGCGCGCAAGCCGAGAGTGCCGCCGCGCGCCGTCGGGCGGTCGCGCGGGACCACCAGCGCCGTTCGATCGCGCTGATCCGGGCGCGCGACACTGACCGCTCGGCGGGTCCGATGACCAATGATCCCGCCGTCTATGTCGATCCGGTCCGGGCGGAGGCCGAGAAGCGCGCCATTTTTCGGACGTTGCCGCTGCTTGCGGGGCTTAGCGCCGACATTCCCGAGCCCGGCGACAAGATGCTGTTCGACGCGGCCGGCCCCTCGATCCTGATCGTCCGCGCCAAGAACGGCAGCGTCAACGCCTTCCTCAACATGTGCACGCACCGAGCGGCGAAGGTGGTGACAGAATGCTCCCGCAGTACGCGGATGACCTGCCGCTTCCACGGCTGGACCTTCGATCTGGAGGGCACGCTGATCGGGATGCCCGGTGCCAAGGGCTTCGAGGGCGTCACCAAGACGGAGCGTGGGCTGATCCGCGTGCCGGTCGTCGAATGGCAAGGCATGATCTTCGTTGAGGCGCATCCGGGTGAGGGACCTATCGACATCGAAGGCTTCCTTGGCGATTTTGCGCCCGAGCTCGCGCAGCTCGAATTCGGCCGTGTGAAGCCGATCAAGGCGACGCGGCTGGAGGTCGAGGCCAACTGGAAATATGCGCTCGATACCTATGGCGAGGCGTATCATTTCAACGTCCTGCATCCGACGTCGATCGGCAGCACCCATTATACCGACCTGATGTGTTACGATGATTTCTCGCCGCACCATCGCATCGCCTACCCCTATCGCCATGTCGGCGCCTACGCGGACAAGCCCGAGAGCGAATGGCCGGACGAGCCCTTCAACGCGGTCCATTTCCTCTTCCCCAACGTCATCCTCAACATCTGGGAAATGCCCGAGGGCCACGCTTATTCGATCTACCGTCTCTTCCCTGGTGATTTGCCCGACAAGGCCTTCACGCTCACCGCCACCTACCGCCCGCACTATGCGCGCCAGGATGTAAGCGACCAGCCGTGGATCGATCTCCACGACTATATCGAGCAGGTGGTGACCACCGAGGACTACAGCGTCTCGAAGGATGGCCAGTCGAACCTTCGCTATGCGCCGGAGGGCTTCCGCGTGCTCTACGGCAGCAACGAGGTGGCCGTGCAGCGCTTCCACCGCCGGGTCGCGGAATATGTGGAGGCGGACGCCCGTGGCTGAAGGCATCACGCGGCTGCTGGCGGAATCCGACATCCAGCGAATCCTCCACCTCTACACCCATGCGCTCGATCGCCGGCGCTGGGATCTCTTGGATCACGTCTTCCATGAGGATGCCCGCTTCGGCTTCGGGGATATCGGCGGCGACTGGCGGGACTTCGTGCGCGCCGCGCGCTCGATCGTCGATCCGCTTGGGCCGACGCACCACATGATCAGCAACATTCTGATCGAAATCGACGGGCCGGTCGCCCATGTTGAGACCTATCTCAACGGCTATCATGTCGTGCCCGCAGACTATCCCGCCGGTCTCAACACCAACGGGCTATTCTACGACCGGCCGGGCGAGCGCTATATCTCGATCGTCGGCGGCCGCTATGTCGATCGGTTCGCGGATCGAGGGAGCGGGTGGCGCATTGCAAGGCGGATCGGACTTTATGACTGGATCCAGGTGCTGCCCTACACCGATGGTGGCCTCTCGCTAAGTCCGGAGGCGGCGCTCGGCAAATGGGGCGAGGCCGATGCCTCGCTCAGTGTCGTCGAGCGACTCCGTTGATGGAGATCGTCGACGCGCAGGTCCATTTCGGCCCCGGCGGGATCGACAAGACGCTGGCGATGATGGACGCGCTCGGGATCTCGGCCATCCTCGCAGACGAATTCTGGGGGCTCGATAATTGGGGGCCGGGCTATGCGCTCCCCAACGGCGCCTACCGGGTCACGAGCCCGACCGCCGAGCTGGCTAGCTGGCTGCACCCCACGCGCTTCGCCTATGTGCTGCGGGTGGATCGCAACGATCCCGAGGCGATCCCCATCGTCCGCATGGTGAAGGCTGCGCCTTATGCGCGTGCGATCCGCATCCTGCCGGGCCTCACCGCGACCGAACTCGCAGCCTTCGACGGCGGCGGCTATGACGCGATGTTCGAGGCGGCGGAGGGCGAGGGGCTTCCCGTCTTCGTCTACATCCCCGGCCGGGTCGACCTGATGCGGCGCCATGCCGAGCGTTTCCCAAAGCTCCGTTTCATCGTCGACCATTGCGGGATGCCGATGGAGGCGAACATCAGCTTCCTCGATGTTGAGACGCCCGATGGCGCCGCACCGCACCCCGGCCCACAATCCGCCTATTTCGACGAGGTGCTAACGCTCGCCGCTTATCCAAACCTGTCGCTCAAATGGAGCCATGCGCAGGGCATGTTCGGGACGCCCGACTATCCCTTCGCACCACTCTGGCCCTACCTGCGCCGCGCGATTACCGCCTTCGGGGCGGAGCGCATCCTCTGGGCAAGCGACCAGGGCGGCAACCAGACCGGCGAGACCTGGGCAGAGCTTCTCTTCTGCCTGCGCGACAATGCCGCCTTCACAGTAGAGGAGAAGACCTGGCTGCTTGGACGATCGCTCCGCACAATGTTGGACTGGCCGGCGCCATGACCGAAGCGCCGCTCCGCTGGCAGATCGGCGACGCTGTGGTGACGCGAATCGTCGAATCCACCTTTGAGGGCGGCCTTGATACCTTTCTGCCGCAGGCGACGCCCGAGGCCGTGCTCGCGATCGACTGGCTGCGGCCGAATTTCGTCACGGCCGAGGGGATCCTGAAGTTCAGCATCCATGCGCTGGTGATCGAGGCGGACGGGCTGCGCGTCCTCGTCGACACCTGCGTCGGCAATGAGAAACCGCGTGCGGCGTTCGCGATGTGGGACATGCAGCAATACAGCTTCCTCCAGGATCTGGAGTTGGCGGGCTTCGCGCGCGAGAGCATCGATATCGTGCTCTGCACGCATCTCCATCTCGATCATGTCGGCTGGAACACGATGAAGATAGACGGCCGCTGGGTGCCGACCTTCCCCAACGCCCGCTATCTGATCGAGCGGCGTGAGATGGCGGGGCTGCGCGCGCTGGAAGGCACGCCCCCGTCCGAAGACGGGCTGGAGACGATCAGCAAGGCGATGCTGTCGGACTCGATCCTGCCCGTCGTCGAGGAGGGGCTCGTCGATCTTGTGGACGCGGATCATCGGGTCAGCTCTGCCATACGCCTTGTGCCGACACCGGGTCATACGATCGGGCATGTCAGCGTGTTGATCGCGTCTGGCGGGGCGTCCGCGCTTATCACCGGCGATTGCATCCATCATCCCTGCCAGCTTGCCCATACCGACTGGTCGATCGTCAACGATTTCGATCCCGCATTATCGGCGCAGACGAGGGAGGAGACTTTCGCCGCGCTGGCGGGGATGCCGACGCTGGTGATCGGCACGCATTGGCCCGCGCCGTCCGCCGGGCACGTGCATCGCGCCGACTTCGGCTATCGGCTGGGGGAAGCGCCTCAGGATCGGCTCTCCCGGACCAGCCGCTCAAGCGAGGGGTCGCTCCAGACGCCGACCGGACGCTCGTTGCCGACGTCGTAGAGCTTGGTCCGCACATCGTAGCGACCCGACCATTTCGCGATGAAGGCGCCGATCTCGGGCGTCGCGAGATGGTGGGCAAGCGCAGCCTCGTCCTGCCAGATCTGGATCGTCAGCAGATGCCCGGAGCATCTGTCCTCCATCGCGAAGGAATAGAAGAAGCAGCCATCCTCCCGCCGGCTCCGCTCCACCCCTTGTTGGAGATCGTAAAGGAGCTCGGCTACCAGCCGAGGCGCCGTGCAGATCCGGCCCGTTACCATCAGCATCCAGGCGCCTTTCCCCTTAAGAGCGTCCGGGGAGTCTTTCCTGTCGCGTTGCGGCGCGCATCTCCGATTAGTGTCAGGCCAGCGACGGCCCGATTGACGGAATGCGGCGCTTCCAACCATCCCCGGCCCTGGCTGTCGGCATCGCGCCGGTCGATCCGGAACATGTCGCCTGATCGGGCGTAAATGGCTGATATTCCTCGATCAGGTGATCCTTATGGCCACCGTCCATCGCGTCGCCCCGATGCGAACGCACCCCATTCACGGTATCCTGTCCGCTTATCCGCTCGCCTTTTTCACCGGCGCGCTGGTCACCGACATCATCTATGCCAACACCGCCGAGATGCAGTGGGCCAATTTCTCCGCCTGGCTGATCACGGGCGGTCTGCTGATGGGCGTGCTGGCGGCGATCGCAGGACTGGTGGACGCGATCGCGAACCGCGCCGTGCCGCGACGGCGCCCCTGGCCGCACAGCCTCGGCACGCTTCTGATGCTGTTGCTCGCTCTCTTCAATGCCTTCGTGCACAGCCGGGATGCATGGACGTCCGTGGTGCCGACCGGTCTCGTCCTGTCGGCGCTGGTGTTCGTTCTCGCTCTGGCGACGAGCTGGCTCGGATATTCGCTTGAAGCCCGCCAGGAGCTTCGCTGATGCGCCGCCTGCCCACAGCTTCGCTGGCCGCCGCAATGATGCTCTCCGCCTGTGGCGGTGGGGGCGACGACCCCTCAAGGCAACTCGGCGCCAATCCGTCACTTCCGACGGGGAAGCAGTATCTTGTCCCGCCGATGCGCATCGCACGGCCGGTCGGATGGGGCACACAGACGCCGACTGTGCCGCAGGGGTTGAAGGTGTCGGCACTGGCGACAGGCTTCAGGAATGTCCGCTCGCTGTTCGTCCTGCCCAATGGCGACATTCTGGTCGTCGAGCCCAAGGCGCCGAGCGATCCGGTGATGCGACCCAAGGACATCATCGCCGGCTGGATCAAGGGATGGGGCCACAGCAGCGTCAAGGGCGCCGACCAGATCACGCTGCTGCGCGATGCGGACGGGGACGGCAAGCCGGAACTGCGCACGGTCTTTCTCGATCATCTGAACGCGCCGTTCGGAATCGCGCTCGTAGGGGAGGATCTCTACGTTGCGAACACCGATGCGATCGTGCGCTATCCCTATGTGACGGGCGAGACGCACATATCGGCGCCCGGCATGATCTTGACCGAGCTACCAGGCGGCCCGATTGACCATCACTGGACCAAGAGCCTCGTAGCGAGCCCCGACGGAGCTAAGCTCTATGTCGGCATCGGCTCGAACAGCAACATCACCGAGCGCGGGATGGCGGCCGAACTGGATCGAGCGCGGATCTGGGAGGTGGACCGGGCAACGGGTGCTCACCGCGCGTTTGCGACCGGCCTTCGCAACCCCAACGGCCTCAATTTCAACCCCGAGACCGGGCAGCTCTGGGCGGTTATCAACGAGCGTGACGAACTCGGCCCCGATCTGGTGCCGGACTATCTCACCTCGGTGCGGGACGGCGGCTTTTATGGCTGGCCGTGGAGCTATTGGGGACGGCATGTCGACGCGCGGGTCATGCCGCAGCGGCCCGACATGGTCGCGAAGGCCATTGTGCCGGATTATAGCCTCAGTTCCCATGTCGCACCGTTGGGGATGATCTTCTCGACAGGGTCTAGCCTGTCGCCGGCCTACAGGAACGGGGCGTTCGTCGGCGAGCACGGCAGCTGGAATCGAGGGCATTTCAGCGGCTATAAGGTCGTGTGGATACCTTTCGCTGGCGGACGTCCGAGCGGCGGTGCGCAGGATGTCGTAGCGGGCTTTCTCGACAAGAGCGGCCATGCGCGAGGTCGCCCGGTGGGTCTCGCCGTCGATGGCAGAGGCGCGCTCCTCATTGCCGACGATCTGTCGAACACCATATGGCGGGTTTACGCTGGCTGAAGGATGGACCCCGTCTCGGGCGAAGGCTGCGAGATCGACCCCGTCAAACTCACGCTGACGCTTCTGTCCCGGGCAAGGGCCTTGGTGCTACCGCGAGCTTTCTTGTCGACGTGCTTGCCCTGCAGCACGAACCCGATGGCATCGCGCTCGAAACCACAGCAGGCCTCCTCCGCGCGCATCACGCCATCTTGGCGACCGGCTATGAGCGTGCGCGCCTGTATCTTCCGCGGGCTTTCGACCTTTATGCGACCTATGCGATTGCGACCAAGCCGGGGACGGATCCCCTATGGCGCGAAAACGCGATGATCTGGCGAGCCTCGGAAAATTATGTCTACGCTCGCGCGGATGTCGCCGGGCGCATCACCGCGGGCGGTGGGGACGAGCCTTGCAGCGATGCCCGCCACCGTGATCTGCTGATCCCGGAGAAATCTGCGCAAGTCGCGTCCGAGCTTGGGAGGCTCGTCAGCACGCGCATCGTCTCCCACGAGCGATGGGTGGCCATGTTCGGCAGTTCTCCCGACGGCCCGCCGGCCATCGGTCGGGCCGCCAACAGCGAGCGGCTCTGGCTCGCCAGCGGGTTCGGCGGCAACGGAACAAGCTTTGCTGCGCTCGCTTCAGAGAGCATCGCGGCCGAACTGGCGGGGGCGGGGCATCCCGATGCCGATGCGTTTCGCCCCTACCGGTTCGGATGAACTCCCGCTCACCCCCAATCATGCCTCCGCCGATCGCAGCCGAACCTCAAACGCAGCGGAAATGCGGAACCGACCGGAGACCGACTGGTTGGATAGCGCGTATGGCTCTTATGATGAGGAGTTGATCTTGTCGAACCGCGAAATAGAACCTTCCAAGGAAAATCGTGCTTTCGCGATTTGGGTCGTGCTTGCCGTGATCGTATTTTTCCTGTCTATTTTTGTATTAATGGGCGTTGTGCGCACTATTCACCCATCAGTGGTGACGGAAACTAACAGTTCCTCGATGCGCTAAGGCGGCGGCGCTTGGCTTCTTCCTTCTGATCGAGCAAATGAAGGATTCTGCTCACTGCCCAACTATTCGAGGCTACTGATCGTTGCGGCGCGCCACGAGAGTGTTCCCCGCCGCGTAGGTCATCCGGATGTCGTCGGGCGTGGCAGCGAGTATCCGCTTCCAAAAAGGCGATCGAGGCTCCTCGGC
>FTCZ01006029.1_pt1 | contig 13047 bp, 14 predicted proteins | sample 1658871 | NCBI WGS metagenome assembly FTCZ01 (sample SAMEA3914864, study PRJEB12502) | metagenome | biome: forest; material: soil | place: USA | collected 2012-03-12 | depth 0.3 m
ACCGGCCGGCGGCGCAGCCGGCGCTATAGGCTTCTCCAGCCCTGCCAGGAAGGCCAAGCGCTCATCAATCCGCGCCGACACGCACGGCATCGCCGCTGCGAGTTGCTGTGAGGCCGGCTGTCCCCTGGCCGGCAGGCCGCATTCCGGGCCGTAGGCCTTGAGCCACTGCCTCTGGTCGGCCAGCAGCTTCTCGAACTGGTCGGCCGGGGTGGCGGCTTTGATGCGCTGCCACACCCGCCCCATCTCGTCGATCGAGGCGATGAGCCTGGGGTCGGAACAGATGGCGAAATCGACACCGAGGTAGGCCTTGGCACAGTCGAAGGCGTGTGCCGGGCCGGAGGCGAAGGCGATACCCCAGAGCGCTGCAGTTCCGAGCAGCGTCCAGGCAAGCCGGCTGCGCCGGCATATCGTCGTCATCGCGATCAGCCGGCCTGTGAGGTCTGAGCGACCAGCCCGACCTCCTGACCGAAGTCGTTAACCTCGATCCACCCCTTCCTGCGGTAGCACCGGCGCATGATCGAGGCGTAGCGGAAGAAGTTCACCATCGCGACGGGCGGGCAGATCGACAGCACGCCTGCCAACAGCGCTCCCTGCCCGATGAGGTGGAGGATGAACACCGGCGTGATGAACATCCACCAACGAAACCGGAACGTCCGCGTTTCGTTCGTCCGCGGGTTCTTGAACCTGACCATGCTCCCTCGCTTCCCCTGCAGAGGCTGTTGTCGATCACGCAGCCGCATCGTCACCCATGAGCCCGCGAAGGGGCATAGTAGGAGTTCAATGCGGAGTATCCGGCAATTTCCGCCACTCAACCCCAACTTTAAGTCGGAGATTGGAGCAAAACAAGCACCAAAGCCCCATTCTCAGTGGGTGGTCCGGATGGTATCCCCGAAGGAAACTCCGGCCATGACGAGTAGGGAACTGAAGCGACTTTTCGGTCTGCGGGTTCAGGCGTTGCGACGACGGCGCGGTCTGACGCAGGAGGAGCTTGCCGAGGCTATCGGCAAGAGCGTCGACACCGTCTCCAACATTGAGCGGGGGTTCAGCAGCACTCGGATCGAGACTGCGCTGATGATTGCCGACGCCGTCGGCGTATCGCTTGCCGAACTGTTCGAGCTTCAGGAGCGTGCCTACGAGAAGGATCGCGAACGTAGGAACGCAATCGAGCGTGTGGTCGATATGTTGGATGAACAGGATGAGAAAAGTATCCAGGCGGTGGGGGATATGATCACGATCATCCTGAAGACCGCCTGGAATATTCATCCAACAGGTCGCTAGGCTATTTCCTTCACCTTCTTCGTATCACGTTTTCGGCTATGGTCAGTGGATTTGGTTGTGGTAGGAGTTTGTCTGATCTTTCGGTTGACAGATAGTATATCTGTGATGGCTAGTGTGCCGTTCATAAGTATCCTAACGCGTACCGTAGCATTGTCCCCCTTCTTAAGGTCGCTTATGGTCGAGGAGTGTTTCGACACTACTGCTACGGTTGGGATTAACTTCGGCTTTTTCTTCCGGGTGGGCGTGGCGGAATGCTCGCTGCGGAAGAAGCGTGCGAACGCGACAACACCTTCTTCCTCCAAGCGCTCTTTGGCATCTGTGACTAGGATCCCGCTTGCGGCCATTCCGAGTATGGCACACTTCCACTCACCAATTTTGCGTCTATCGACGAATGTGTCCTCTTCCTTGCTGAGAGTAGCGCGGAGGATCTTGGCAACTGAATGGGTCCTTTTGTTGTTGCCTTCCAGTCCATCCGGGCAGATTTTTCGGAGTAATTTGTCGACCTCCTTTCTGCCCAAGGCGATATAGTAGGCAGTATACACGGTCGACAGGAAATCATACAGGGCGCTCCGCGATCTAGTTGCTATCCGATCGTGGCGTCTTGCAACTAGATCGTAGCGTTCAAAGGACGCGGTGATTTTCTTCACGCACTGTTCAACCGTCTCCTCGGCCTGCGCCGCAAACTCCGCAACACCGTTTTCGTTAGTCAGGCCTTCATCGCTAACTATCCCGTCGACTTCGACAACGGACGCAGGCATCGGTCGCTCCAAGGTATGGGAACATGTCCAATATTGGACAACATGCCTCTTCGGTCGAGGCGGTGACCTAGGATAATCGCCTGCCCCTCGGCAGCAAGTGGAACATGGTCTGCTGAAAGCGAGGCGCTTGGCTGCCAGGATACGCTCGTAGGCTATTCCACAACCGGGGTCTTGGCTTCGCTGAGAGGACCCCTTCCGTCCTTGGAGCGCCGAAAGCCCTACTATTCGTGAAGTGGCTCCGTTGAACGCGTCATAGGAGCACCATCATGCCCAACAGAACGTTTGCCCGCGCCCGCACGGCTCCCCGCACCAGCTATTCCGACGGCCGGCGATTCACCCTGCATGACAGGAGGGACCTCAGGGCACTCGCCAGCGGAACCTACGTGGCAATGAAGGACCGGCTGCCGGAGGACCATCCGTGCCTTGAAGGGATCGATACGCGCTTGTGTCAAGGTCAAGAACGACATGTCGAACGGCGCTGCTGGCTGCTCCTTGCAGCCAGCAGCAACGCCAACCATCGGAGGGCTGCCTTGCGTCTAGCACGATGCACGCCCACTTCGCCATGTCGCATGGCCGTATGTTGGCTCTGCAAGCACCAGTTTGCCGAAGGCCGAGTACAGCGCGCGTGGGAGGCGTTTCGTAAGATTGATCCCAGCGAGATCGTCTGGGTCACGGTACTTGCTCGCCTAGTCTACGGCGGGCCAGCGGAAGTTGTACAGGCAGTGACCAAGACGAAGGCCACCATGCGGTATCTAATGGATCGGGAGGCGAAGCGTGATCCCAAGTTCGAGGGCATCGCATGGCTCGGCTCGTTTGAAGTCGATCTCTATCGGCCCGGCAGCATTGATGCCGACAGCCGAAAGGGGAGGACCTTGCGGAAGATGATCGGCTATGACGGAGAAGCCCACACTGCCGTTCAGGTCGTCCATTTCCATCTTGTTCTGTCACTCAATGGCGTACCGAAGCACGAATTCCAGCAAATCTTGAAGAAGCACTTCCCGGGAACCCGCAGGGTCCGCGTCACGAAACTCAGGGCGAATCGAACGCCGCAGGAGAATGTCGAGCGGCTGGCTCGTTATGCCTCCAAATGCCATCCCTGTTATCAGGAGGCTGTGGGGGCATCAGAGCGCAACTCGTCGAAGTACAACGAAAGCGGCCGGTACGAAAGCGTCTTTGATGACCTTGACCTCATCCGGCACGTGAGACTGCAGTCAGCCCTCGGTGACCTTGGCGGAAAGAGCAAGTTCGATCGCGGCCTATGACTCTAGGTTCGACACCAACCCACAGCAACGTCATGCGACACAACTCCGACATCGCAATAGGAGGCTGCCGATGCGGAACATGACCCTGCTGGTGTGTGGGTAACTACAGCTTCGCCGTCGCAACGTCAGCGTCTGCCTACAGCGCCCTTGGGCGCTCGTCCGCTTTGCTGAGGGCCGATTCGCACTCATTCGGCCTGCGGACAAGCCTGACGACGATATCCGTAAAGGGAGCAGCGGTTCCAACTCCCGTGGACATTCCACATGACCGCTACTCCTCGCAAACGGCGGGGCGAGATCGCATCTGTTCGCCCAGCGCTTACCCCTGAAGAACTGCAACGCGGTGCCAAGGAGATCTTCCTCACTGAGGACGATCTTGCCCAGCGCTGGCAGTGCCGGCCGAAGACGCTCCGAAATCTTCGGTCGGCTGGACAAGGGCCGGCCTACCACAAGCTGGGGGCTTCGGTTCGATATGGACTGAGCGACATACTGCAGTATGAGTCTGACGCGAAACGCCTTGGAGCATCCTGACTTCCAGCACAATGGCCCGCCCTCTCGGCGGGCCATTTTTTTTACCCGAGCCTCTCGGCCAAGTTGCCTGCGCGAAGGTGGGCGTAGCGCTTCAGCATCTCCATCGACGTGTGGCCGGTGATCGACGCGATCTCGATGTCGCGAAGGTTGGTAACCTCGAACAGGCGGCTTGTCGCCTCATGCCGCAGATCGTGGAAGTGCAAGTCCTCGATCGCCGCCTTGGCACACGCCTTCGCGAAGGCATGCGACACCGCCCGGCCGGTGAGCACAGGGAATAGCGGCGCGTCCTGATCACCCTTCATGGCACCGAGCACAGCCAAGGCCTTGGAGGAGAGCGGCACCGTCCTGGTTTTGCCGTTCTTCGTCTCCCACAACGTGGCCGACGATTTCTGCTCGCTGATGTCCTTCCATGTCAGCTTCAGCAACTCCCCTTGCCGCATCGCCGTGGCCAGGGCCAAGCGCACCATAGGCCCGAGCCAAGCGCTTTCCGATGTGTCGCAGGCGGCAAGCAGTCGCTCTTCTTCGTCGCCGTGCAGGCGCCGCTCCCGCCCTTTCGGCATGGCTGGCTTCTTCACACGTTCGACGGGGTTCTGGAGTGTCTCCAGCCCCCACTCGTTCGTCGCCGTGTTGTAGAGGTGCGACAGCAGGTTCAGGTGGTGAATAACCGTCTGCGGGCCGACCTCCTTCAGCTTGTCATCGCGCCATGCAGCGATTTCCGCTCCTCTGATTGAGGAAAGGGGGCGACTCGCTAGATCGCTGCGCTGCCACGCCCGGACGATGCCTTCGTTTTGCTTGATGCCCTTCTTCCGGGGGACCACCTCCGAGAGGTAGCGGTCCAACGCCTCGCGAAGGAGGGTGCGATCAGCCTCGACGCGTCCATGCTGAAACCGACCGGCGTCGATTTCCGACTCGGCCTGCCGTGCCCAAGCCTCGGCCCTTGCTTTCGTCTCGAAGGTTGCGCTGGTATTGATGCCACGGCGGCGAACCTTGGCCTGCCACTGGCGGTCACCGCGCTTAGTGATGGTCGCCATCCACTATCCCCAAGCCTGCTGAGCCAAGGGGGCAGTGTCCCAAATTTGTCCCGTTGCTGCAAACAGGAACCGGGCGACCAAGCTAACTGCTTGAAATCCTTGGAGCGGGTGAAGGGAATCGAACCCTCGTCGTAAGCTTGGGAAGCTTCTGCTCTACCATTGAGCTACACCCGCGGTGCCCGCCGTTTATAGGCGAGTGTTTCGCCGGATTCAAGCCTTCCCGTGCAGGACGGACAACCCTTTGTATGAGCCGTTTGCGCAGGCGGTCAGGAGGCGGCGGGCTGCAGCGCCTCCGGCTGGATCTTCGGCGGCACCGGAACGTCGTGGCGGCCGGAGACGGCGCGGGCCACGCCCAGCGACACCGTGCGGTGGCAATGTTCGGCCAGCGCCTTGCGGCTGGAGAAACCGTCGATGGTCACCGGCGGATGGAACTCCACCTCCACCGTCATGCCGCCCAGCTTGAAGGCCTGCCACAGGTGCGGGGCGAGGTCCATGTCGCCGTACCAGGCATAGTAGGGGCGGAAGGCGATGCCCATGGGGATGCCGTCCAGCCGCGTCGGCGTCACGCTGACCGGTTGCACCGTCAAGGGCTGGCCGGCGATGCGGCGGGCGGCGACGGCGAACAGGGCGGTCTTGAAGGGCAGGGTGCGGTTGCCGTCGCTCGACGTGCCTTCCGGGAACAGGATCAGGCTGTCGCCGGCGTCGAGGCGGCCGCCGATGTCGTCGCGCTGCTTCTCCACCCCCGTCCGTGCCCTGCGCTCGACGAAGACCGTCCGCTGCAGCTTGGCGAGCAGCCCGAAGAAGGGCCAGCCGGCCACCTCGGTCTTGGCGACGAAGGAAGCGGGGATGACCGACCCCAGCACCGTGATGTCGAGGTAGGAGGAGTGGTTGGAGACGAACAGCACCGGCCCTTCGGCCACCCGCCGGCCGCGCACCACGACCTTCAGGCCCATCAGGTGGGCGCAGATCCGGTGGTAGAAGACCGGCAGGCTGTGCCGCAGCGGCCAGCGCAACGCCACCGCCGCCGCCTGGACGGGGATCAGCAGCAGGGTCCACAGCAGATAGAGCGAGAGGCGGAGCGCGCCGCGCCCGGTCGATCCCAACGCTCGCGCGGTCGCCGTCATCGCCATCTCAGCCGGGCTGGCTGTCGCGGCTGCGACGTTCGTAGTGCTTGTAGTATTTGTCGGTGATCAGGTCGGTCTTGACCACGATGCAGACGTCGGTGGTGTTGAACTGGTGGTCGATCACCACCCCGTCGCCGATGAAGCCGCCCAGGCGCAGATACCCCTTGATCAACGGTGGCAGGATGTTCAAGGCCCGCTTCGGGTCGATCTTGTCCTTGTCCATCAGGTCCATCGAGACATAGCGGTCCGGCAGCGCCGTGGCGCGCAGTTCGGGCGGGGCCAGATGGTAGTGGTGCAGATAGGCCAGCGGTTCGGCCAGAACGCCGGGATCGGTGCCGGGCAGGCTGGCGCAGCCGAACATCAGCGCGATGTCGTGCTGGAACACGTAGGCGGCGATGCCGCGCCACAGAAGCTGCATGCTGCCGCGCGTGCGGTAGCCGGCGTCGACGCAGGAGCGCCCAAGCTCGAGGATTTCGCCCGGATAGGCGACCAGGGGGGCGATGTCGTATTCGTCGCTGGAATAGAAACAGCCGGCCTTGGCGGCGGCGGGGCGGCGGATCAGGCGGTAGGTGCCGACGACCATGTCGGGGCCGTTGCCGCGCGCATGATCGATCACCAGCAGATGGTCGCACAGGGCATCGAAGGCATCGAAGTCGCGAAGCTGCGCCTTCATCGCGTCCGACGGGACGGCGGCCATTTCCTCGTAGAAGACCCGATAGCGCAGCGCCTGCGCCCAATCGATCTCAGCGGCGGTCTCGGCCAGCCGCACTTCCAGGGAGCCCATCCGAATCTCGGACGATTCGCCCTGGTCCACGTTCGTATCAGCCATGTCGACGGTTCGCTGCCGTGGTTCGCGACGATGCGGCGTACCGAAAGCCCTCGTTACCGGGAGGAACAGGCAACCGGAGTCGATGGGCGGGGTGCGCGCGCATCGCAAGGGATAACACGAAGCGCCGGGCGCCGGTCAACCGACATCGTCGATGTGACCGGCTGCGCCGGGGGGGCCGATACGATGTCCGGTCAGGCGGCGCCGCGGCGGGCGCGCGTGCCCAGGCCGATCTGCTTGGCCAGCGAGCTGCGCTGGCGGGCGTAGTTAGGGGCGACCATCGGATAGTCGGTCGGCAGGCCCCAGCGATCGCGGTATTCTTCCGGCGACATATTGTACGCCGTCTTCAGATGCCGCTTCAGCATCTTCAGCTTCTTGCCGTCTTCCAGGCAAACGATGTAATCCGGCGTCACCGACTTCTTGATGGGAACTGCGGGCTGCGGCCGCTCTTCCGCCACCACCGGTTCGGTGCCCACGTTGGACAGCGACTTGTAGACCTGCTCGATCAGCGTCGGAAGATCGTTGAGAGCGACTGTATTGTTAGAGACATGTGCCGCCACGATCTCTGTGGTGAGAGACAACAGCGCGTTGGAAGGGGACCCGTTGCTCATGTAAGCTTGCTCCGCGGCATTCGTTCCTCTCCATATAAAGAGGTTTTTTCCGAGGCGCAATATCCATCCTTTGCTCATAAAGAGGAAGCAGTGAGCGAAAAAAACTCCACGGACTTGTTTCTGGACATCACCACCGAGGTCTGCCCGTTAACCTTCGTCAAAACCAAGTTGATGGTGGAGCGGATGGCGGCCGGTCAGACCCTGGAAGTCCGGCTGAACGCTGGCGAACCCTTGGAAAACGTGCCGCGATCCTTATTGGAACTGGGGCACAGCATTTTGTCGCTGCATCCGGAACGCTTGGACGAGCCGGCCGGGATCCACCGCCTGAGGGTGCGGAAAAATTAGGGCCTAGCCCGGGGCAAAGGAGTGGCGCAGCACCAGGGCGGCCACCCGCCCGTCCGTGCGCTTGTAGTATCCGGGACGCCGTCCGACGGAAAAGAAGCGGCAAGTCTTGTATAGAGTCCGTGCAGCCTCGTTGTCTTCCGCCACCTCAAGAAACAACGCGGTCGCTCCCAGACTCCGCGATCCGTCGAGCGCGGCGCCGACCAGGCGGCGCCCGACGCCCGACCGCCGCCCGGCTGGCAGCACGCCGATGGCCAGGATCTCGCCGTCCTCGGCGGCGACGCGGGTCATGACGAAGCCGACCGGCTCCCCTCCGCGCAGCGCCAGGATCGCGAAGCCGCCGGGCGGACCGATCAGGGTGGCCACCGAAGCCTCGTCCCATGGTTCCTCGGGGAAACAGACCTGTTGGAGCGCGGCGACCACGCCGGCCTCCAACAGGCCGGCGCGCTGCAGGACGACTTCGTCCTCCGTGCAGGGCGGGCGGGCGGTCGCAGCACCGGTTGCGCTCATGGCCGGGGCTTCGGCAGGGTGACGTCGGGCGGGCGGAGGTAGAAGGGTTGGGCCGGCAGGCCGGCCGGACGCGCGGCTCCCAGCGTCGCCACCACCGCGGCGTCCGGCAGGCCGTCGCCGGTCGCCAGGGATGCGCTTCCCCATTCGTCCAGCGCCGGGCGCAGCAGCGGGGCGCCGTCGCCGGCAACCAGCAGCGGGCCGGCGATCCCGTGCGTCGCCAACCAGGCCGGAACCGCCGCCGGCTGCAGCATCGCCGGGGCGCCGACCGGGACCAGCCCGGCGTCGAACAGTTGCAGGAAGGGTTCCGCCCGGCGGCTGTCCACCGCCACCAGCACGGTGTGGCCGGCGCGTTCCGTGGCGGGCAGGCCGTGGGCGACGGCGTCGAAGGTGGTGATGCCGATCACCGGCAGGCCGCGGGCGACGGCGATGCCGCGTGCCGTCGCCAGGGCGATGCGCAGCCCGGTGAAGGCGCCCGGTCCCACCGTCACCGCGATGCGGTCGAGATCGCCGAAGCCGACGCCGGCCTCCTCCAGCGCGGCCTGCGCCAACGGCACCAGAACCTCCGCCTGGCCACGGGCCATCGGCGCGCTGCGCCGGACGGTCAGGCGCCCGCCGGGGATCGTGCCGTTCCACACCGCGGCCGAGCAGCCCGACGTCGCCGTATCCAGTCCCAGAACCTTCATCGCCCCGCCACACCCGTGCTAGACAACACGTCTCGTCCCTCCCCCTCGTCCCTTGCCACGGTCCCTTTTGCCCATGCTGATCGCGATCGCGCCACCGGCCTTCGATGTCGACCTGGACCTTCTCTACGCCACGCCGGACAACCTGTCCGGTGTCCCGATCTACCGCGCGCCGGTCTGCCTGCTGCATCCCGATGCCGCCCGCCGGCTGGCCGACGCCGTCGCGCTGGCCCGCGGCATCGGCTGCCGTCTGCGCGTCTACGATGCCTTCCGGCCGGTCGAGGCGCAATGGAGGCTTTGGCATGCCTTCCCCGACCCGGCCTATATCGCCGACCCGCGGCTGGGGTCCAACCACACGCGCGGCGTCGCCGTCGACCTGACGCTGGCCGACGGGACCGGCCGGCCGCTGGATATGGGGACCGCCTTCGACGCGATGACGGAACGGTCGCACCACGGCCGCACCGACCTGACCGTCGAGCAGCAACGCAACCGCGCGCTGCTGCTGGGCGTGATGAGCGGCGCCGGCTGGGACCATTACGCGACGGAATGGTGGCACTACCAGTTGCCCGACCCGGAGCGCTACCCCCTGCTGACCGACGCCGCCGCCGGCGGCCGGATGATGGGAACGCCGTCAACCGCCGTATGATGGGGCCGTATGATGGGCCCGGGATGACGGGAGCGCCGCCGGCGGCGGCCGATTTGGGACGGAGGGCGGACGGATTGTTGCATGCGCGCATCGCACCCCTTCCCTCCACGCGAAAGAGGTGTTGCGGACTTGTTCCATCCCCGCGGAGTATGGCACATCTCTTGCGTCGAGCTGGGTTTCGATCCGGCCATCCGTTGCCATGGGCCATTATGCCGCTCCGCCGTGCCGTCAGGCTCCTTGCCACTGCCGCGCTGACCGCGTTGACCGCCTGGACCTCCCTGGTCCCGACGGCGCGCATGGCCGCGGCGGCCGACACCGCGTCCGCCGGCAGCGCCGTGGTCTTCGCCTATGACCGGTTCGGCGAGGATCAGAATCCGTCGATCAGCATCCGCCTCGACCAGTTCGAGGCGCATCTCGACGAGTTGACCGACGGCGACTATCAGGTCCTGCCGCTTCCCAAGATCCTGGATGCGCTGCGCAGCGGCAAGCCGCTGCCCGACCGCACCGTTGCCATCACCATCGACGAGGCCAGCCGGTCCGCCTACCAGGAGGCATGGCCCCGGCTGAAGGCCGCCGGCCTGCCTTTCACCCTGTTCGTCGCCACCGACGCGGTCGACCGGGGATCGCCCGCCCATATGACCTGGGCGGAGATCCGGCAGATGGCGGCGGCCGGCGTCACCATCGGCGGGCTCGGCGGTTCCATCCAGTCGCTGGTTCCGCGCACGGCGGCGGAAGTCGCGGCGGAACTGCGCCGCACGTCCGACCGCTTCCAGGCCGAGCTGGGCCAGCGCCCGACCGTCTTCGCCTACCCGCAGGGCGAATATTCGCTGGCGGTGCGCAAGATCGTGGCGGAACAGGGCTTCGTGGCCGCCTTCGGCCAGCAGTCGGGCGTCCTGCACGCCCAGGCCGATCCGTGGAGCCTGCCGCGTTTCGTGATGAACGAGACCTACGGCAGCGTCGACCGCTTCCAGTTGGCGGCGAACGCGCTGCCCCTGCCGGTGTCGGACCTGACCCCGGACGACCCGTTGCTGACGGTCAACCCGCCGCCGCTGGGCTTCACCATCGGGGAGAGCGTCGGCGACAGCTCCAGGCTGGCCTGTTTCGCGGCGGGCCAGGGGCGGACGGTGCTGGAACGCATCGCCGACGACCGCGTCGAGGTCCGCATCAAGGATCCCTTCCCGCCGGGCCGGGCGCGGGTCAACTGCACCCTGCCGACCACCGACGGCCGCTGGCGCTGGCTGGGCGTGCAGTTCCTGATCCCGGAGTAAGCTTTCCCGACCGGGGCCGGAGAATCGGCGGCCCGGGCAATCGCTTCGCCGGGACGGCCGTCGTCACGAAAGCCGCAGGGCGATCACGGCCAGCAGCGCCGCGATGACCCACAGGGCGGCGCGGTCGCCGCGCCGGCGGCGGTTCCAGCCCTGCAGCATCTGGCGCACCGTCTGCGGGTGCAGGCGCAGGCCGTTCTCGGCCATCTCGCCGGTCACCCGTTCGGCCTCGCGGACCAGGGCGGGCAGGCGGCGGATGGTCGACAGGGCGGCGCCGGCGTCGTCGAGGAACTGGGCCTCCGGACCGCGGTTCTCGCGCATCCACTCCTCGATCAGCGGACGCGCCAGCTCCCACATGTTGATCTTGGGGTTCAGCAGGCGGCCGACGCCCTCGGCGGTCAGCATGCTCTTCTGCAGCAGGAGGAGCTGCGGCTGCGTCTCCATCTCGAACTGCTCGGTGACGGCGAAGAGCTGGGCCAGCAGTCGGCCGACCGAGATCTCGTTCAGCGGCTTGTTCTGCAGCGGCTCGCCGATGGCGCGGCAGGCCTGGGTGAAGGTCTCGATGGACTGGTGGCGCGGCACGTAGCCCGCCTCGAAATGCACGATGGCGACCCGGCGGTAATCGCCGGTCAGGAAGCCGATCAGCATGTCGGCGAGGAAATAGCGCGTCGTGCGGTCCAGCCGGCCCATGATGCCGAAATCGACCGCCGTGATGGTGCCCTGCTCGTTGATGAACAGGTTGCCCGGATGCAGGTCGGCGTGGAAGAAGCCGTCGCGGAACACCTGGTTGAAGAAGCTGGCCGAGGCCATCGCCAGTATGGCGTCGCGGTTGAAGCCGGCGGCCTCGATGCGCGCCGCCTCGTCCACCTTGAAGCCGCGGATGCGTTCCAGCGTCAGGACCCGGCCGCCGGTGCGCTCCCAATCGACGGCGGGGACGTTGAAGGTCTGATCCTTGGTGAAGTTGCCGCCCAGCTCCGACGCGGCGGCGGCCTCCATCCGCAAATCCATCTCCAGCCGGGAGGTGCGGGCGAAAGTGTCCACCACCTCGCGCAGGCGCAGGCGCTTCAGCCTGGGCAGGACCATTTCGGCCAGCGCCGCCAGCCAGAAGAACAGGTCGATGTCGCGCTCGAACGCCGCCTCGATGCCGGGGCGCAGCACCTTGACGGCGACCTCGTCGCCTTCCGCCGTCACCGCGAAATGCACCTGCGCGATGGAGGCGGCGGCGACCGGCCGGTCGTCGAAGCTGCGGAACAGGGCGTGGAGCGGCTGGCCGAACTCGGCCTCGACGATGGCACGGGCCTCGTCGCCGGGGAAGGGCGGCAGCTTGTCCTGCAGTTCCGCCAGATCGACCGCCATCCGTTCGCCGACCAGATCCGAACGGGTGGACAGCAACTGCCCGAGCTTGATGTAGGTCGGTCCAAGCTCCGCCAGGGCGCGGGCCAGCCGCTGGCCGTCGCGGCCGGGCACGCCGCGCCGGGCGACGCGCCGCCACAGCCATGCGAGGCCGGGGGCGGTGCCGAGCAGCGTCGCGGGAAGCGCGTCGTAGCGGGCGGCCGTGCGGCCGATCACCACAAGGCGGAGAAGGTTGCGCAGGATGCGGAACACGGTCGTTCAGATCCGCCAGCCGGAATGGATGGCGGCGATCCCGCCCGTCAGGTTGCGCACGCGCACGGCGGCGAAGCCGGCGGCCTCGATCCGCCCGGCCAGCTCCGCCTGGGGCGGGAAGCGGCGGATGCTCTCGGCCAGGTAGCGGTAGCTGTCCTCGTCCTTGGCGACGATGCGGCCGATCTTGGGCAGCACCCGGAAGGAATAGAGGTCGTACAGTTCGCGCAGCACCGGCAGCACGACGTGGCTGAACTCCAGGCAGTAGAATTTCCCGCCGGGCTTCAGCACGCGGTGCGCTTCGGCGATGGCGGCGTCGATCCGGGTGACGTTGCGCAGGCCGAAGGCGATCGTGTAGGCGTCGACCGAGCGCGCGGCGACGGGCAGCCGCTCGGCGTCGCCGACGGTCCACTGCACGCCGTCCAGGATGTTGCGGTCGATGGCGCGGTCGCGCCCGACGCGGACCATCGCCTCGGTGATGTCGCAGACGATGGCGCCGCCGCCGCCTTTTCCCAGGAAGCGGAAGGCGATGTCGCCGGTGCCGCCCGCCACGTCCAGCACACGCCAGCCGGGGCGCGGGTTCA
>FTCZ01001529.1_pt1 | contig 13029 bp, 8 predicted proteins | sample 1658871 | NCBI WGS metagenome assembly FTCZ01 (sample SAMEA3914864, study PRJEB12502) | metagenome | biome: forest; material: soil | place: USA | collected 2012-03-12 | depth 0.3 m
CACCTTGAACTCCTGGATCGCTGACTGCGGGAACGGGTTGCCCTGCGAGAAGGACTGGCCGGCGACGCCGCCATGGCCGTTCTGGTTCTTGTAGCTCTCGCCGTCGATATAGACGTTGACGTTATCGGAGCTGACGCCGCCCGCCTGGATCTGCTTGCTCGACGGATTGGTCGAGACGGCAACGCCCGGCGCGAGCGCTGCGAAGTTCAGGAAGTTGCGATCGTTCTGCGGCAGCGTGTTGATCTGGAGCTGCGAGACGCTGGTGGCGACCTCGGCGGTGCGCACCTCATTGCGGCCGCGATTGCCCTTCACGACGATCTCGTGCCCCTTGCCCTCGGTCATGTTCGGCGCCTCGCCGATCGCAATGTCGAGATTGACCGTCTGGCCGACCGGCACAGTTACGTCCTGCGTCGGGCCGCCGTCGATCATCACATGGTAGGCGCTCGGACGCAGGCCCACGATGATGTAGTTGCCCTTGTCGTTAACGGTTCCTGCAATACGCTGGCCGGTGACGGTGTCCACCGCCATCACCTTGGTGCCGGGCGCGGCACCGGTGACATGGCCCTGCAGCGTACCGGTGTCATTGGCCGCATACGCAGGAGCGGTCACTGCCGCCGCGGCCACCAATGCCACGACCGAAGCGCTGCGGCACAGGCCCGCGCGCCGATACTCAAAGAACATCTCAACCCTCCCCAACATCCCGCCGTTCTGACGGCGCTGTCATTTCCAACAACGGGCATGACAGTGCCAAATCGCGGGCTGATCCTTGCCTATCGGCATATGTAATCGGTTACAACAACCGGTTACACGATCCCCCGTCATTGTGTCATTCGGGACACATCGTTTCAGCCGATCGAGCGTTCGCTCCGACGCGAAGTTTGTCAGGCCATGGCCAGCGGCGGCGCTTCGCAGTGCCGGGCGATATAATCGGCATGGCCCGGCATGGCGTTGGCGCAGTCCTCCACCACCTCCTCAATGTCGCGCAGGAAGGAAAAGAGTTGGTCGTCGGGCACCATGTCGACCATCGGGTCGTACTGCATCGGGTGCCCCTGCCCCAGCAGCACCTGAACCCAGCTTTCCTCCCGGAACAGCTCGGCCTTGGCGCGCATGAAGAAGCGGCCCGACGAGCGGAACAACTCCAGCCGCTCGGTCAGGCTGTCGGGCACGTCCATATGCTTACAATAGGCCCAAAAGGGCGTGTCCTCGCGGTTGGTCACCTTGTAGTGCGCGATGATGAAATCGCGCACATCGCGAAATTCGAAGTCGTGCTGACGGTTATATTCGGCGATGTCCGCCGACTTGAAGCCGCGCCCGGGAAAGAGCGCGATCAGCTTGGTGATGCCCGTCTGGATCAGGTGGATGCTGGTCGATTCCAGCGGTTCGAGGAAGCCCGCCGACAACCCGATCGCGACGACGTTCTTCACCCAGGCCTGATCGCGCTTGCCTGGCTGGAAGCGCACCGGACGGGGATCGGCGAGCGGCCGGCCGTCGAGGTTGCGCATCAAGATGTCGGCCGCCTCGTCGTCGCCGAGATGGCTGCTCGAATAAACATGGCCGTTGCCGATCCGGTGCTGCAACGGGATGCGCCACTGCCAGCCCGCCCCGTGCGCGGTCGAGCGCGTGTAGGGGGTGAGCGGCGACACGCTCTCGCACGGCGCGGCTAGCGCGCGGTCGCAGGGCAGCCAGCGGCTCCAGTCTTCATAGCCGACGCCCATCGCCTGCCCGATCAGCAGGCCCCGCATGCCGGAGCAGTCGACAAACAGGTCGCCGTCCACCTCCCGGCCATCCGCCAGCACCACGCGATCGACGAAGCCGTCCTCGGGCCGCAACTTCGTCTCGACGATCCGCCCCTCGATCCGCCGCACGCCGCGCGCCTCGCTTTGCCCACGCAGGAACAGGGCGAAGAGCGAGGCGTCGAAATGATAGGCATAGTCGATGTCGGCCATTGGCGAGGCCGGGTTGCGCGCATCGGGCGGGCAGAAGCGGTTCTTGCGCGCGGCCAGCGTGTTCAGCGCATAATGGTCGAAATGGCGCACCTTCCCGTGCGCCATCGCCTTCAGCCAGAGCTGGTGCGGGTGGAGCCACATCAGGTCTTGCCCGATCTTGCCGAAGCCGTGGATGTAGCTGTGCCCCGGCTCGCGCCAGTTCACAAACTCGATGCCGAGCTTGAAAGTGGCTTGCGTCGCCTCGACCATCTCCTTCTCGGAGATGCCGGCCAGCGCATTGTAGTTGCGGATCGCGGGGATGGTCGCCTCGCCCACGCCGATCGTGCCGATCTCCTCGGATTCGATCAACCGGATCTCATAGCCGCGCGTCAGCAGGCGCGAGAGAAGCGCCGCCGTCATCCACCCGGCGGTGCCTCCGCCAACGATCGTGATAGTCCTGAGCGGCGTGTTCGCCTGCATCGTCATCATCCCCTCTCTACGGCCTTGCCGGCATAATGCGCGACGATCCCGATCGAGCCGGGCATGCCGGGCGGGAGCAGGATCGTCTCCTCCTTCGGGTCGAAGCGTGTCCACGGTCGGCCGTCCAGACGGACTTCAGCGAGCGTCAGCCCCTTCGGCGCGCGCAGGCGCAGACGGACTTCGGCCGACATGGCGGCGGCGGGCAAGTTGATGGTGGCTTCGATCATTCCCTCGCGCAGGCGCGGGCGGATCGCATAGCCCACTCGACCCCAGCGCGTCGGCGCGCGGGCGACGGCGATCGTCTCCCCGTCGCGGAACCAAGCGCGCGGGGCGCCCTTCGCCAGCCAGAGCGTCTCCGCCTCGGGCTCCTCGAAGACCAGCAGCCATTTCCAGACGAGGCTCGGCACAAGCTGCGCCGGGCTGCAATAGGGCGCGGCGGGCTCGTCGGTCAGCACCTTGCGCGTCTCGGGCGCCATCCACATGCCGCGCGTGTGCTGGTGCGCCATGTGGCTGTAGGCAAGCAGCAGCGCCTCGGGCACGCGGTCCGCCTGGATCAGGCCATAGCCATGTCCGTAGCTCAGGAAGCCCGCCATTTCGCCGGTCGCATAGCCGTAGGCCATGGGAATGCCGGCGATCACGTCGTGATGCTGCGTCCTGTAATCGACCACGAGGCGGACCTGTTCGGGCGCAAGATTGCCCGAGTGGAGCATCTCCATATAGGCGCGATAGCTGCGCCACTGGGGATCGGAGCGGTCGCGGCGAAAGGCGACGTCCATTGGCTCCTTCACCCCGGCGATGGCCGGAAGCACGGTCCGCCCGTCCGACCGCAGGAGCGAGCGCTGGGTGGCCGTGGCGATGTCCTTGCGGAGCTGCTCCGCCGCATCGGACAGCTTGCGTCCCCATTCGACCAGCGCCGCATCGCCGACGCCCCGCCCGATCGACTTCCACACTCGGCCGAGATCGCGCAAACCGCGCGCCGCCTCGGTGCTGTTCGAGAAATAGGGTTGCATGTAGCGCTGCGGCTGGGGTTCGAGGCAGGAATCCGCCTCGCTCCACGCCGAGAGCATCCCATAGGCGGCATCGTCCGACGACAGACGCAGAGCGCGGGCACGGAGCAACAGCAGCACCTGCGCGATACCGTCCAGCTTGGCGCGGTGGCGCAGCAAACGGTTCGGATCGCCGCCACGCTCGGCATATTGCGCGGCGATGGTGAGCATCCGGCCGAACTGCCCCGTCTCCGGCCCGCGATAGAGGATCGAGCCGTCGGCGCGGACGAAGCGGCCGAAATAATTGTCGATATAGTCTCCGGCCCGCCCGCTCAGGCCCCATTCCAGCATCGCCTCGGTTTCCACCGTGAACGTGTCGGGGAAGCCGTCATGCTCGCTGTTGGCGTAGTTCTTGTCGGCCACGCCATATTTGGGATCGCCCGCCGAGCGCGTCATGATCGCACGGATCAGGCCGAAGCGCGCCATGTCGACTACGCGCCGCTCGGGCACGTCGATCGTCATCGCCTCGGCGAGTTGCGTATCCCAATCCGTCTTGAGCGCCAGCAGATCGGCATAAAAGCGCCTGGGATCATCGGCCGCGCGCGGCGGGAAGGGCAGGAAGGAGTCGATGGTGCGGCTCCACTTCAGCCGGCCGCCCTCGATCCGGCTGACCCTATACCAGACCGGCTGGAAGCGCGGATTGCCCTCCACCATGTGCAGCGGCGCGAAGGCGAGCATCTCGCTCCAGTCGCCCTCCCCCTCGGGATAGACGAAGCGCAGTACCGGCAGCGCGCCGCCGACCAGCCCGTCGCGGACGAGGCCGTCGGCGCGCACCTTCTCGATCGAACGTTGGTGGACCGCCGGATCGAAGTTCGGCGACTTGCCGCCATATTGGAACCACACCTTGTCCATCGTCTCGGGCGAGCCGAGGAAGTTGTAAGTGTCGCCCCAGATGTGACGGATCGGCGGGAAGGCGCGGGCGACCTCAGCATAATCTGGGTCGCCCTTCCTGAGCAGCGTTTCGCCCAGCAGATCATGCGCGCTCGCCGCAACGTCGGCGCGACTGAAGCCCAGATGGCGGCCGCCCGTTTCGTCGGCGGTGGGCTCGGCCGTCTTGGGGAAGTCGTGCAGCACGCCGTCGCGGCCGACGATCAGCAGATGCCCGTCGTCGCGCCGAGAGAAGTCCTCCAGCACGACGAAGTCGCCGCCGCTCGGCACCATCTCCATGAGCGTCCACGGGCCGAACAGCTCGCCCCGGCGGACGATGGCGCGTCGGCCGCCTTCGAGCAGCTCCGCCCCGTCATCGTCGACGAGGCGGAGGAGCCGGATGTCCGATCCGCGCTTGGCGGATGCTGCCGCCGGCCTGGCCCCGGCTGCCGCTCCGCCTCCGACGGTGGCAGCGATCGCGCCGGCCGATGCCAGCAATTCCCGACGGTCCAGCATCGTCAGTCCTTGCGAAAGCCGATTTTCTTAAGCGCGGGCGCGATCTCCGGATTGGACATGAACAGCTTCCACAGCAGCCCTGTCCGCTCATTCTCGATCATCACCACGCCTGGCGCCTGGTTGAGGCCCATATAGGTTTCATCGAACCAGTTGTCGGTCTCGTTATAGCCGTCGATGAAGCCGTATACGCCCCAGGTCTTCGCGCCGAGATCGCGGTAGAAGTGCTTGAGCGCCTTCATCGACTCCACAGGCGTATAGGGGAAGGAGCCGAGCGCGCCTTCCGGCGTGATCGTGCCGTTGTCGTCAGCAGGGCGCGGGCGGCCGCCGGCGTGGATGCCCGCCGTGAAGCCCCAGGCATTGTCGCCATAACCCTTGAACCCTCGCGGGTTCTCGATCGCATAGGCATGGTTGATGAGCGAGATGGCGCGATTGTTCTGGAAATAGTCCGTGTACGCATCGCGTTTACCGCGCGGGTCGAAGCCCATGAAGGAGAAATGGGTGAAGAACAGGTCCGCGCCGTTGCCCTCGCCCACGTCGAGCTTGATGCCGTAATAGCTGTTGCCGTTGGTAAAGTGATCGCCCTGCGTCGTCTTGCTCCAGCGCTGGCGATACTGGACGGCGAGGTCCGACTGGCTGGCCCAGCCGGTATGCCAGATGCTCGCCGGCGCGGCGTGAGTCGGGGATGCGATGGCCAGCAGATAAGCCACCATCGCCTCGTTCCAACCGATCAGCGGATGGCGGATGTGGAAGCCATAGTCGGTCGACCAGTGCCAGTAGAGTTGCGGGCTGCCGTCGCGATACCAGTTCCAGTCGACGGTGCGCCAGAAGCTGGTGATCGTGTCGCGGATCTCGCGCTCTTCGGGCGTATTATGCGTGAAATACTGCCGCGCACAGAGCAGGCCCTGCATCATGAAGGCCGTCTCGATCAGGTCGCCGCCATTGTCGTACTTGCCGAAGAAGGCCATCGCCTTGCCGGTGCGGCCGTCGAGATAATGCGGCCACGCGCCATGATAGCGGTCCGCCTTGGCGAGGAAGTGCAGGATCGTGAGGAAGCGCTGTACGCCCTGCTCGCGCGTGACGAAGCCGCGATCGATGCCGACCAGCAGCGCCATGACGCCGAAGCCCGAGCCGCCGAGCGCCACCTGGTTGGGATTGCCGGGCTGGATCTCGAGCGCCATGCCGGCATTCGGATGCGCGCCCTCCCAATAATAGCGGAACTGCGCCTCCTGGACCATCGTGAGCAGCTCGTCGTCGGTGAGCGCGCGCGTGCTCGCCTCCACCTCCTGCGAGACAGGCGATTCCTCGCCAGCGGCGTTCAGCGCGGTGATGCGGTAGCGCGCCGTCTTGCCGATCGCGCCGAGGAAGTCCTCGTAGCGGCCGATATGGCCCTTCTGGGTTCCGATCGGCTCGAACGGCTTGCCGTCGATCGCGCGATAGATCCGATAGGAGTCCGCCTCAGCAGGGTTCGCCTGCCAAGAGATGTCGACGTGGCGGTCGTAACCCCTGGCGGCGAGCCCCGAGGGCGCGACGGTCGGCTCCGGGGCCTTGGCGGTGCTGTCGTCGACGCGGATGTCGTCGATGTAGAGCGTGTGCGGCCGGCCGTCGTCCAGCCCCTGATTGATGGTGATCGCCGAGAGATGCTGCATGTCGACCTTGCGGTCGCTGACCGTGCCGATTAGGTCGGCGAAAGCCGTGGCGAAGGGCAGCTTCACCTGCACCCACTGGTGCGCCGGCACCTCGCGCAACGCGCCGAGCAGGCGGATCGTCGACGTGCTGCTCCCATTGGCATCGGTGAGGATCAGGCCGGGCGACTGCTCGGCCGTGATCGGCTCCTCGGCATAGATCCATAAACTGAGCGTATCGCCGACGAAGACGGTCGTGCGGAAATATTTCTGGGTGTCGATCGTGCCCTGCCAGTCGCCGCCGGTTCGAGAGGTCCAGCGGAAGCGCAGGCTGGTGGAAGGGCTGTGGAAGACATGGGTGTCGACCGGGATCGCTCCGTCGGCGCGCTCGAAGCTGCTCGGCGCGATCAGGCTTGCCTTGCTGAAATGATAGCCCCCGCTCGCCCGTGCATTGTCGAACGCGACATGCTCGTCGTAGCTCTGAGCGGTGGCCGGCGCCGCCATCAGCGCCATGCCCATCGCCAAGGCCATCTCGCTCACGCGCCCCATACGCCCGTTACTGATACGCATCGTCCTCGCCTGTCCGTTCTTGTCCTGAGGGCGGTCATTGGCGCGCCCGTCCCGGGTAATCAGAATGTCTGGGTCGTTCTCCGTACGACCAGTTCCGGCACATGCCATTCCACCGAGCTGGTCTCGTCCGCCGTGCCGTCCATCAGCTGCGCCAGACGGACGATCGCTCGCGCGCCAATCTCCGCGATGCCGACACGGACCGTGGTGAGATCAAGGTAGCGGGCGAGCGGCACATCATCGAAGCCCGCCATCGCGATGTCCTCTGGCACGCGGACGCCTGCGCCGCGCAGACCGAGCAGACATCCGGCCGCAGTCATGTCGTTGGCGGCGAAGATGGCGTCGACGCGCAGCCCCTCCGAGACGATGCGCTGCGCAGCCCGCTCGCCGCTGTCTTCCGAGAAATCGCCCTCCAGGACGGTGACAGTCGCCTGGGGAGCGAATTCGGCCATCGCCTGCAGGAAGGCCTCACGGCGTTCGCGCGCATCGACGTTGTGATCGGGGCCGGCGATATGGACGACGGCGCGGCGACCTGTCTCGGCGAAGTGGCGCGCCACTGCCGCCGCGCCGACCCGGTTGTCGATGCGCAGCCGCGGATGGGTGTCGTCCGCTTCGGCGGAATTGACGAACACCGCGGGGATGCCGCGCGGCACGGTCGCCTTCCAGCCCTGCGGGGACATGATGATGAGGCCGTCCACCCGGCCATGCATCGCCCGGAGCCCCTCGTTCGCCTGCGCCACGTTGGCGTGCATGTTGGAGAGCAGGAGTTGCAGGCCGAGCAGCATCGCTTCGCGATCCATGCCGCGAACGATCTCGGAGAAGAATTCGCCGTGCAGATCGGGCAGCACGACGCCGATCGCGTTGGAGCGCGCCATGCTGAGGCTGCGCGCGCCGGCATGGGGCACGTAACCAAGTGCGTCGGCCACGGCGATTACCCGCGCCCGCGTCTCGGGCCGCACGCTCTTGTGTCCGTTGAGCGCCCGCGACACCGACGCCACGGAAAGCTGCGCTTCGCGCGCCACATCGCGGATCGTCGCTTCCGACATACCCCACCCCCCAGCGCTGAAATCCCTGCGCCGGCGTTTCGAAAATGGCCGGCCGTTCTCGGAGAGAGGCGTGTAACCGGTTCCAAATGGCAACACAAGCCACATTGGCGAGATGTGAAACTAAGCGGCGGCAGGCAAGCTCGTTTTATATCGTATCCGATATGATCGAATGTGATTGACACGCCGGCCCCCGCACAACTAATGCACTTCGCATTCGATTGAATCGGATGCGATAATAAAGGATGACGCATATGACCCAGACCATCCAGCTCTCTACACCGGTCGCACCCACACCACTGGCGGGCGCGACGGCGCCTCGCGCAGCTCCGACGGCAAGCTCGACATCCGCCTCTCGCCGCCGGGCAGCGCGGATGAAGGCACCAACCCGGAACAGCTCTTCGCTGCCGGCTGGTCCGCCTGCTTCATCGGTGCGATGGGCCGCGCCGCCGGCGCGCAGGGCCTCAAGCTCCCGGCCGATGTGGCTGTCGATGCCGAGGTCGATCTGGCCAACAACGACAGCGGCTTCTTCCTTCAGGCGCGGCTCGCTGTGAGCCTGCCGGGCCTCGATACCGCCACCGCGCGCGCCATCGTCGACCAGGCGCACCAGCTCTGCCCCTATTCCAAGATGACGCACGGCAACATCGCCGTGGAGCTCTCACTGGTCTGATCCCGCGAAAGCCTGTGCGGGCCGCCCCTCCCTGGCCCTCACCCCCTCGAGGAAAAGCAACGATGGCCGCCAATCCCTTAACGGATTTCCGATTTCACGGCGTCTCGCTCGCTGTCGCAGCGGTCGCCGGCGTCGCGACCTATGGCACCACCGCGGTGATGCTGCCCGCGTCCGCCATGTTCTTGGGCTGGGTCGCGTTCAATCTCGCCGGAACGGCGACGCGCGACAATCTCGCCAACATCGCCTCTTTCCTGATCGGCCTCGCCTTGGGGATCGGGACGGCGATCTCGATCCTGCTGCTGACGCCGACGCTGGGCGCCGCCGCCACGCCGCTGGCCGTGTCTGGCGTCGTCATCCTCGTCCTCAGCCTTCGGACAATGGCGCCGCTCAACAATCCGATCGCTTATTTCCTGGGGCTGACGAGCTTCTTCTATTCGAGCCTCGCTCCCACCGTTACCACCTATGCCATTCTGGCGAGCGCCGCCGTCATCGGGGCAGCTTCCTGCGCCGCCGCCACCCTGCTTCAGACCTTTGTCCAGCCGCAGACTGCGCTAGAGGCCTGATCCAGGTCCGGACCACAACGCAAAAAGCAATCAGGAGACATCCTATGACGAGCTTCTCACCGGACCATCCCGCCGATCCGACCCGGCGCCGCTTCTTCGGCATGGCCGCTATGGGAGTCGCCGCGCTCCAGCTGAGCGGGCTCGGCACGAGCGCCCGCGCCGCCACCGGCGGAAGCTTCCCGCCTCTGCGCCAGATCGACGTCGGGCCGCTCTCCATAGGCTATATCGACATGGGTCCAGCGAACGGCCCGCCGGTAATCTTGCTCCATGGCTGGCCCTACGACATTCACGCCTTCGCCGAGGTAGCGCCGCTTCTGGTGAAGGCCGGGCATCGGGTCGTCATCCCCTATCTGCGCGGCTATGGCAGCACGGTGTTCCGCTCAGCGGACGCGACGCGCAACGGCCAGCAGGCGGCGCTGGCGCTCGACGTGGTCGGGCTGATGGACGCGCTCAAGATCCGCAAGGCGCTGCTCGCCGGTTTCGACTGGGGCGCGCGCACCGCCGACATCGTCGCCGCGCTGTGGCCGGAGCGCTGCACCGGGCTCGTGTCGGTCAGCGGCTATTTGATCGGCAGCCAGAAGGCCAACGCCGCGCCGCTCCCCCCGAAGGCGGAGCTGGCGTGGTGGTACCAGTTCTACTTCGCGACCGAGCGAGGCCAGCTCGGCTACGAGAAGAACCGCCATGATTTCAACAAGCTGATCTGGCAGACCGCCTCGCCGCAATGGCATTTCGACGATGCCACCTACGAGCGCTCCGCCCAGTCGTTCGACAACCCCGATCATGTCGCGATCGTGATCCACAATTATCGCTGGCGGCTGGGGATCGCACAGGGCGAGGCGCAGTACGACGCCTATGAGCAAAAGCTCGCCGCCGCACCCGCTATTGCCATCCCGACCATCACCATGGAAGGCGACGCCAACGGCGCGCCGCACCCCGATCCGGCGGCCTATCGTTCGCACTTCACCGGTCGCTACGAGCACCGCCTGATCAGCGGCGGCATCGGCCACAACCTGCCGCAGGAGGCGCCCGCCGCCTTCGCCGCGGCGGTGCTGGCGGTCGCCCGCCCCGCCTGACTTGCCTCATGGGGGCGGCGCGTTTAGTCTGCCGCCCTCGCTGACTGGAGCGCCCGACCGTGGATTTACCCCTGACCGCAAAGCCAATCCGCGTTGCCGTTGGGGAAGTCTCGATCCATGCCCGCCTCCATTTCCGTTTCGCATCTCGCCTGGTCCACGCCTGACGGCCGGGCCGTCCTCGACGATCTGACGCTCGATTTCGGTCGCGAACGCGCCGGCCTCGTCGGCCGCAACGGTGTCGGCAAGTCGACGCTGCTGCGTCTGCTGACGCACGAGCTCGAGCCCATCCGTGGCAGCGTCCGCGTGCAGGGCACGATCGGCACGCTGCGCCAGATCGTCCAGCTCTCACCCCAAGAGACGCTCGCCGATCTGCTCGGCGTGACCGATGGGCTCCGCCTGCTCCGCCGCGCCGAAGTCGGCGTTGCCACCATCGACGAACTGGCGGAGGCCGACTGGACGCTCGAGGCGCGCGCCATGGAAGCTCTGGCGCAGGTCGGGCTCGACATGCCACTCGACGCGCCGCTGATCCGGTTATCGGGCGGACAGCGGACGCGGGCGGCGCTGGCCGGCGCCATCTTCGCCGCGCCGGACTTCCTGCTGCTCGACGAACCCACCAACAATCTCGACCGCGACGGGCGGCAGGCGGTGCGCGATCTGCTCCACGGCTGGCGCGCTGGGGCGATCGTCGTCAGCCACGACCGCGAGTTGCTCGACACGATGGACGCCATCGTCGAGCTGACCACGCTCGGCGCTCGGCGCTACGGCGGAAACTGGAGCCAGTATCGCGAGCGCAAGGCGGTCGAACTGGCCGCCGTCGAGCAGGATCTCGCCTTGGCCGAGCGGCGGGTGGCGGAGGCGGCGCGCAAGTCGCAGGTCGCGACCGAGCGGCAGCAGCGCCGCGACGCCGCCGGTTCTCGCAAGGCCGCGAAGGGCGGCATGCCCCGCATCCTGCTCGGCGCACGAAAGGAGCAGGCGGAGAACAGCGGTGGCGGGAACGTCCGACTGGCCGACCGGCTGCGCACTGATGCGTCACTGGCGTTCGAGGAGGCGAAAGAGAAGGTCGAACGGGTCGAGCCTTTTTCCGTCCAGCTCGCGCCCACCGGCCTTGCGCCCGCGCGCCAGGTGCTGGCGCTCGATCATGTGACGGCGGGCTATGATCCAGCCGAACCTATCGTGCGCAGCCATTCGCTCAAGATCGTCGGTCCGGAGCGGGTAGCGATCATCGGCGCCAATGGCTCGGGAAAATCGACGCTACTGCGCGTCGTCACGGGCGATCTCGCACCCTTCTCGGGCCGGGTGGCCGTCCATGTCCCTGCCGCACTCTTCGACCAGCGGGTGAGCTTCCTCGAGGCGGCCGAGACGATCGCGGAGAATTACGCCCGCCTCAATCCAGGCGTCGACGAAAATGGCTGCCGGGCCGCGCTTGCCCGCTTCCGCTTCCGCGCGGAGGCCGCCGACCGGATCGTGGGGAATTTGAGCGGCGGACAGGTGCTGCGCGCCGGCCTCGCCTGCGTGTTGGGGAGTCCTGTGCCTCCGCCGCTCCTCATCCTCGACGAGCCGACCAACCATCTCGACATAGAGTCCGTGATGGCGGTGGAAGCTGGGCTCAAGGCCTATGACGGCGCATTGCTGGTGGTGAGCCACGACGCCCAGTTTCTGGAGAATATCGGCATCACCCGCCGCGTCTCGCTTACCCCATGAAAGAAGGGGCAGCGTCGCCGCTGCCCCTTCCCTTGTCGTCAGAACGACTTCTTGACGCGGAAGCCGAACTCACTGCGGTCGTTGTTGAGGATGACCTCGGTAAAGCCCGCATCGAACTGGTCGACGCGCGAGGTGTCGTAGATCTCGTTGAAGACGTTGTTCCCGAACAGCGACAGGGTGAGCTGCTTGCCGGGGATCTCGTACGAAACGTCGAAGTTGGTGAGATAACGTGACTTGATGCGGTTGAACTCGTTGTTCGCCGACTGGCCGAACATGCTCGACCGGTAGGAGGTGTCCACCCGCGCCGACACCACATTACCCGACGCCAGCGGCACGCGCACCTGCGGGCCGACCGCGATCGTCCACTTAGGCGTCAGCTGCGGCACGTCGCCGGCTGCGACGCCGACCACGCCCGGATCGACCTTGGTCACCTTGGCATTGTTGTAGCCGACCGAGGTCGAGAGGCTGAGGATGCGGTTGAGCTTCAGGTCGCCTTCGAACTCGATGCCCCAGGTCCGCGAGCGGCCGGCGTTCGCCGTGATGGTGACGAACCCATTGCCGGTCACCTGGTTGAACTGAAGCGCGAGGTCCTTGTATTGGGTGTAGAACACCGCCGACGAGAAGCGCAGGATGTCGCCGATCCGGCCCTTGATGCCGCCCTCATAGTTGGTGGCATAGGTCGGGTTGTAGGCGACAAACGTGTCGGCGCCGCCGAAGGGACGAGCCGGATAGCCGCCGCTCTCATAGCCGCGCTGCACGGTCGCGTAGAGCGCGAGCGTCGGGTTGAGCTTGTAGTCGATCGCGCCGTCCCACGTCACCGCGTCCCAGCTGTTGCGACGGGTCACGCCCGGCGTGAGGCAGCAGCCGATCTCCGCGAAGGCGCGCTTGTGGTCGTCGGTGTAGCGCACGCCGCCCGAGATCTTCAGCGCGTCGGTGACCTTGAAGCCGCCATGCGC
>FTCZ01002102.1_pt1 | contig 12962 bp, 13 predicted proteins | sample 1658871 | NCBI WGS metagenome assembly FTCZ01 (sample SAMEA3914864, study PRJEB12502) | metagenome | biome: forest; material: soil | place: USA | collected 2012-03-12 | depth 0.3 m
ACGGTCGACCAGCAGCAGCGTCGTGATCTTGCCGGTGCCGCGCGCGACTTCCAAGCCATCGAGGCGCTCGTCGAGATCGCGGGAGACGGCGAGATTGATCGAGCGGATGTAAAAACTCAGCGTGTTTTCAAGGATGTCGAGATGGACACCCTTGTCGGCAACCGTTCGCTTTTCGACGCTGTCCTGCACGATCGCATCCGGTACTTGCTACTGAAAACGGCTGTTGCGAGATCGTCATGAAACGCCCGGTAGTGGACGAACGCAACTAAATTCCGCAGCCGCTTCGCGTTATTTATCCGCCCAGCGCGGATTGCCCGTTTAAGGAGCGCCAAGCCCGGAAGTTGGGCGGTAAAAGTTTCGGGAAACAGGCAAAACTTGCGGCTTAAGCCGCCGGCTCCCATTCCGCGCCGGGGATCGCCGAGACCAGCTTGGCCGTATAGTCGTGCGTCGGCTTGCGGAAGATCTGCGAGGGCGGCCCCTGCTCGACGATGCTGCCCTTGTACATCACCGCGACCTCGTCGCAGATCTGACTCGCGACGCGCAGGTCATGCGTGATGAAGATCATAGCCACCTTCGTTTCCTGCTGGATGCGATGAAGCAGTTCGAGAATCTGCGCCTGGATCGAAACGTCGAGCGCCGAGACGGGCTCGTCGGCGACCAGCAGCAGCGGATCGAACATCAGCGCGCGGGCAATGCCGACGCGCTGGCGCTGGCCGCCGGAGAATTCGTGCGGATAGCGATCGTAAGCGCCTTCATCGAGCCCGACCATCTTCAGCATGCGCAGCGCCTTGGCCCGCGCCTCCTTGATGGAGACGCCATGGGCGACTGGACCGGCGGTCAGGATGAGGCCGATCGTGAAGCGCGGGTTCAACGACGCGAACGGGTCCTGGAAGATCATCTGGATATAGGGCCGGTGCGGCCGGAACGCGTCCTGCGAGAGCGGCACGATATCCTGCCCATCGAAGAGGATATGGCCGCTATCGGCATCGAGCAGCTTCAGCAGGATGCGACCGAGCGAGGATTTTCCTGAGCCGGATTCGCCTACCACGCCAAGCGTATGGCCCTTGCGGATCGTGAAGCTGACATCATTGACCGCATGTACGGTGCGCGCCTTGGAGAAGAGACCGCTGCTGACGTGATAGGTTTTCTGCAGGTTCTGGACTTCCAGTACGACGGGGGTTTCTCCCGCCGTTTCGCGGTCCGCCTCGCGCATATGTGGCACGGCCGCGACCAGGCGCTGCGTGTAGGGGTGCTGGGGATGGTTCAACACCTCAGCCGCGCTGCCTTGTTCGACGAGATGGCCCTTCTCCATCACGATCACCCGGTCGGCGATCTCGGCCACCACGCCGAAATCATGGGTGATGAACATCACGCTCATGTTCTTGCGCCGCTGGATGTCGCGGATGAGTTCGAGGATCTGCGCCTGCGTGGTCACGTCGAGCGCGGTCGTCGGCTCGTCGGCGATCAACACATCCGGATCGAGCGCCAGCGCCATGGCGATCATCACGCGCTGGCGCTGGCCGCCGGAGAGCCGGAACGGATATTGATGCTGGAGCAGCACCGGATCGGGCAGGCCGACATCGGCCAGCAGGTCCAGCACCTTGGCCGCGCGGCTCGCTGAAGTGCCGACCTTATGCGCTTCCATCACCTCGGCGATCTGGTCACCGATCGTCATCAGCGGATTGAGCGCCGAAAGCGGATCCTGGAAGATGATCGAGACGGCGCGGCCGCGCAGCGCCCGCAATTCGCTCTCCGACGCCTTCAGCAGGTCGGTACCCTTGTAGAGAATGCTGCCGGCGGAAACGCGGATAGCCGATGAGAGCAGCCCCATGATCGTGTTGGCGACGACCGATTTGCCGGAGCCGGATTCTCCGATGATGCAGAGGATTTCGCCCGGCATCAGATCGAAGGAAATATCCTGGACGGCGTGTTTGCGCTCCATATTGCGCGGCAGATCCACGGTGAGCGCTTTGACGGAAAGGATGGGCAGGGTAACTCCGTCATTCTGTCCAGCCATGTCGTTCCCCGTTCTCCGCCAAATCCGTTTCGTTGAGTGAAGCGGGATCGGTCGAGCAACGCAAGATGGATGCCGTTTTGCGACGTCGGATGACCGCCTCGGCGATCAACGACGGCGCATTGACGCTATATGTCTACTAGGATACAAGTTCCGATAACAACGATATCACGGGTTGAAACATGGTCGCGGCACTCATCGCCGGACCGCCACGGAGGGAACGAAAAATGATCTTTTCGAGAAAGTCTGTCGTGCGCCTGCTTGGCGTCGCGGCAATTGCGATGAGCTTCGCCGGCCCGGCCTGGAGCCAGGCGCAACCCGGCATCCTGCAGAGCGTGATCTCGCGCGGCACCCTGCGCATCGCCGTGCTCCCCAGCCTGCCGCCCTATAGCAAGGTGATGCCGAACGGCGAGCCGGAAGGCTATGACATCGATATCGCCAAGAAGCTCGCAGCCGACCTGAAGGTGAAGCCGGAATTCGTCGTCGTCGACATTCCCGGCCGCGTCGCCGCGCTGCAGACGCACAAGGTTGACGTGACGATTGCGGATTTCACCCGCAACGTCGAGCGCTCCACCACGATCGCCTTCACCGACCCCTATCTCGTCACTACCATGCGCCTGCTGGTGCGTGAGGACAGCCCGTACAAGACGATCGCCGAGGCGAACGAAGCCGGCATCAAGGTCGCGATCTCGCGTGGTGGCACGGCCGAGCGCGCGGTGCCGGCCAATATGCCGAAGGTGACGATTGTCCGCTTCAATACGCAGGCGGATGAAATGAGCGCGCTGCTTTCCGGCCAGGTCGACGGCATGGCGGAAGACGATTTCTACAACAAGCAGGCGATCAAAGAGCGTCCCGGCAAGCTGAAGCAGGTCGATGGCGGCCTTGCCCGCGCCGAGATCGCGCTCGGCCTTCCCGCCGGCGACTACGATTGGCACCGCGTGCTGAACCTCTGGGTCGCGCAGTTCAACGCTTCCGGCGACAACAAGAAGTCGTTCGAGAAGTGGTTCGGCTTCGAGCAACCGCCGATCCAGGCGCAGTTCTGATTGGTCGTGTTATTCCCGCTCGGCCGCGGGCCGGGCGGGACTCCAATAACCTATTCCTCCACCTCATCCTGAGCTTGTCGAAGGATGTTGGGTCTGGCGCGGGAACTGGAACATCCTTCGACAAGCTCAGGATGAGGTCGGAGTATATGGGTCCCGCATCAAGTGCGGGACACGAGCGCCGAGCGAAATGACACAGGACCCGTCGTTAAGGCAGCACCGATGAACTACACGTTCACGCTCCGCACGATCTACCCTTACCTCGACGACCTCTGGCTCGCGATGGGCGTCACGCTGTCGCTGTCGGTCGCGGCCATCGTGATCAGCGTGGTGATCGGCGTCGGCATCGCGTTGCTCAGGCGCAGCCACATGCTGCCGGCGCGGATTTTCGGTGCGGCCTATGTCGAGGTGATGCGCAACACGCCGCTGCTGGTCATCCTCTACATCGTCTATTTCGTGCTGCCTTCGACGGGCCTAAGGCTTTCCTCCTTCTCGGCGGCGCTGATCGGGCTTTCGCTGAACAGCGCCGGCTATATGGCCGAAATCTTTCGCGCCGGGTTGGCGGCGGTCGCTCATGGCCAGTTCGAAGCGGCGGCTTCGCAGGGCATGACCAGTATCCAGACCTATCGCCATATCGTGCTGCCGCAAGTGTTCCGCACCATCTACGCGCCGCTCGGCAACCAGTTCATCGCGGTGATCCTGGCGTCCTCGCTGGCTTCCGTGGTCGCGGTCGAGGATGTCGCTTCCTGGATGCAGACGGTCGGCTCAACCTCTTTCCGCTTCTTCGAGACCTTCGTCGTCGCGGCCATCGTTTATCTCGTGCTGTGCCAGACGGTGAATATCGGCCGCATCGCCATCGGCAAGTTCCTGTTCAAGGCGGAAGGAGCGCATCGATGAACGAGAGCGCCTTTTCCTATCTGCCGCTGTTCCTCAAGGCCGCCGGCACCACGATCTGGCTGTCCTGGCTGGCACTGCTGGTTGGCGCGGTCGGCGGCACGCTGGTTGCGCTGTCGCGGACCTCGAAATTCCTGCCGCTGCGCTTGGCTGCACTCTGCTTCACCGAGTTCTTCCGCTCGATCCCGATCCTGATCGTGCTGTTCTTCGCCTATTTCGGCGTACCCTTGGTGCTCGGTTTCGATCTTTCGCCCTTCGCCGCCGCGACGATCGCGCTGGCGCTGCATGCGAGCGCCACCATGTCGGAAGTGGTGCGGGCGGGGCTTGAGAGCGTCGGGCGCGGGCAGTGGGAGGCTGCGCAATCCGCCGGCATGACCTACCTGCAGGTGATGCGCCATGTCGTTGGTCCACAGGCGCTGCGGGTTATCCTGCCGCCGTCCGTCGGCGTCTATATCGCGACGCTGAAAGAGTCTTCGCTCGCTTCGATCATCGGTTATGTCGAGCTGACCAAGACCGGGCTGCTGGTGCGCGAGAGTTCCGGCGGCGGCTTCGAGGCGCTGCTCATCCTCGCGGTGCTCTATTTCCTGATCAACTACTGCATCTCCCTCGTCGGGGCGCGCCTTGAGCGCCGCTTCAATGTCGGCACGCAACTCCTCACCGCCGGAGCAGGGCAATGAGCGAACCGGTTCTGAAATTCGATGGCGTGGTGAAGCGCTTCGGCCCGCGCACCATCCTGAACGGCATCACGACTGAGATCATGCCGGGCGAGATCGTCTGCTTCATTGGCCCCTCGGGCACGGGCAAATCGACGCTGCTGCGTTGCGTGAACGGGCTGGAGGATATCCAGGGCGGTGAAATCCGCTTCGAAGGCACGCCGGTGCAGGCGCGGCACAAGAGCATCATCGGCGTGCGCAAGCGCATCGGCATGATCTTCCAGCATTTCAATCTCTATCCGCATCTGACGGCGCTGGAGAATGTGATGCTGGCGCCGACCATCGTGCATCGCGAGGATCGCAAGGCGGTGGAGGAACGGGCGCGCGCCCTGTTCGAGAAAGTGCGGTTGACGCACCGCATCAATGCCTATCCCTCGCAGATGTCGGGCGGCGAACAGCAGCGCGTCGCGATCGCCCGTGCGCTCGCCGCGAATCCGCATATCCTGCTCTTCGACGAGCCGACCTCGGCCCTTGACCCGGAAACGGTCGGCGAGGTTCTGGCCGTGATGCGCGATCTCGCGCGGGAGGGGCGGACGATGCTTGTCGTGACACATGAGATCCGCTTCGCGGCCGATGTCGGCACGCGCATGGTCTTCATGGATCAGGGCAATATCGTCGAGGAAGGCGATCCGCGCGCCATGCTGGCCGCGCCGAAGAGCGAGCGGGCGCAACGCTTCCTCAGTTCCATCACCGGCGAAGCGCGATAGGAGCGGCGCTTGAACCGGATTGTCCGCTGGTCCGTGCCGCTGCTCTACGAGGATCTGCATAACCGCATCCTCCGCGGGCAATTGCGGCCGGGTGAAGCGCTTTCCGAAACCAAGATCGCCGAACAATACGGCCTGAGCCGCACGCCGATCCGGCAGGTTTTCCAGCGGCTTGCGGAAGTAGGCTTCCTCTCGATTGTGCCCCAGGTCGGCACCTTCGTCGCCCCGATCGATATTGGCGCGATCCGCGATGCGCAGTTCATGCGCGAGACGATCGAGTGCGGCGTCGCGCGTCAGGCGGCGGAGGCGGCGACGCCCGAGACTGCGCGCCTTCTGCAAGGCCATCTCGACGCGCAGATGACCGCGATTTCAGCGGGCGATCATTTCGGCTTCTTCCAATCGGATGAAGCCATGCATCGCACGATGATGGAGATCGCCGGCCATCCGCATATCTGGGGTTTTCTCGCGCCGGCGAAATTGCAGCTCGACCGCCTGCGCTATCTCTCGCTCGAAAGCCCGGACTGGCTGAAGATGATCTTTTCGCAGCACGAAGCGCTCATCGCGCGCATTGCAGCGCGAGACGCCGAGGGTGCTGTTTCCGTCATGCGTGAGCACCTGCGCACGGCCTTCGCCGCGATTGAACGGATTGCGCAGACGCATGGCGAGTTTTTCGCGGACGAGACTCCGGGGCCGGCGCGCATGCCGCCGGCCGAAAAAGGGCGAAGGCAGCGGGGGTGGTAGCCGCGCTCGTGCCCCGCACTTGATGCGGGGCCCATAAACGCCGACGTTTCAGGACTATAAAAACCGTTGGATCAATCTGGATAAGTCGAGGCTATGGGTCCCGGGTCAAGCCCGGGACACGAGCGTGGCGTTTCTCGCGCCTACTTCGTATATTCGGCCAAGCGCGCTGCTGACCGTGTCACGAAACTGCGGATCAGCCGGCAAATCCTCGCCGAAGATCGCCTTGATGCCGAGCAGTTGCCCGACGATGCGCGGTGCATTGCGGCCGGCATCCTTCAGCAAGTTCTTGTACGTCCCCGCCAGTGGATCGCGCACATCGATCGCCTGACCCTTTTCGTCCACGCCAGTGACGTAGCGCATCCACCCTGCCACCACGAGCGCATGGCGATCAATTGGCAGCCCCTTCGCCAGCCGCTTGCGGATCGGCTGCAGGATGCGCTGCGGTAGCTTCTGCGAACCGTCCATGGCGATCTGCCAGGTGCGGTGACGGAGCGCCGGGTTGCGATAGCGGGCGAGCAGCGAGGCGCGATAGGCGGCGAGATCGATCTCCGCCGGCACGTTGAGCGTCGGCATGGCGTCGGTCATCAGCGCTTCCGCGAAACCGGCGAGCGCTTCGTCGCACATTGCATCGGCGACTGTCTCATATCCGGAGAGATAGCCGAGATAGGCGAGCGCCGAGTGGCTGCCGTTCAGCATGCGGAGCTTCATCGTCTCGAAGGGCGCGACATCTCTGACGAAAGTTGCGCCGGCCATATCCCAGGCGGGGCGGCCGTTGGCGAAATGGTCCTCGATCACCCATTGCGTGAATGGCTCGGCGACCACCGGCCAGCGATCCTCGACGCCAAGCGCCTCCGTGATGCGTTGCCGGTCTTCATCCGTGGTCGCCGGAACGATGCGGTCGACCATCGTGTCGGGGCAGGGGATTTCGTTGCGGACGAAGCTGCCGAGATCGGGCGAGACCAGTTCAGCGTAGCGCGTCAGCAGGCCATGCAATGTGCGACCGTTCGAGAGGAGGTTGTCACAGGACAGAACCGTGAATGGTTTCAAGCCCTGCTTGCGGCGGCGGTCGATCGCGGCGGCGAGAAAACCTAGTGCCGTTTGTGGCGCTTGGCTGTTGGCGAGATCGTGCTGGATCAGCGGATCAGCCTCGTTCAGTGTGCGGGTGGCCGGATCGTAGTGATAGCCTTTTTCCGTGACAGTCAGGCTGACGACTGCAACCGACGGGCGGCACAAGACCTCGATCAGCGCAGATGGATTTTCCGGCGCGACCAGCACATCCTGTAGGCTACCGATGATCCGAAGCTGATCATCTTCGGCGCGGATGTTCAGCGTGTAGAGGTTGTCCTGCGTCCTCAATGCATCGCGCGTGTCTGGGCTGCGCAGGCTCGCGCCAATGATGCCCCAGCGCTTATCGCCGCTCGCCAGCACGTCGTCCGTATAGACGGCCTGGTGCGCGCGATGGAATGCGCCGATGCCGAGATGGACGATGCCGGTTTCGACCGAGGTGCGGTCGTAGGTGGGTTTTGTGACGTTAGGCGGCAAGTTCTGAAGCGTTTTGGCGGAAAGACGTTCGCGGGGCATGTCGCCTCCAATCAGATGTTGGGCCTGCTCCACCTCAACCCCTCATGCTGAGGAGGCTTCCTTTGGAAGCCGTCTCGAAGCACGAGGGCGTCTCCAGTGCTTACTGGACGATCCTTCGAGACGCCCGCTTTGCGGGCTCCTCAGGATGAGGCCGTAGAGTTTGTGACTACGGGTTTAGACCGGATACCCGTTCTCAGCCGCGAGCGCCGTCATCACACCGCGCATCTCCGCTAGGCCGCGCAGGCGGCCGATGGCGGGATAACCTGGATGCGTCGGCTTGCCGACATCGTCGAGCATCTCGTGGCCATGATCCGGGCGGAAGGGGATGCGCCAGTCGGCGCGGCCTTCGTCGCGGCGGCGCTTCTGCTCGGCGAGCAGCGCCTTGACGACGCCGACCATATCGTTGTCCCCGCCGAGATGGTCAGCCTCCATGAAGGAGCCATCCTGTTCCTTGGCGACATTGCGCAGATGCGCGAAATGGATTTTCGGGGCGAAGCGGCGCGCCATGGCGGGCAGGTCGTTGGCGTAGCTCGCGCCGAGCGAGCCGGTGCAGAAGGTCAGGCCGTTGGCCTGTGAAGGCACGGCGTTGAGGATGAATTCGATATCCTCGGCGCTGCTGCAAATACGCGGCAGGCCGAGCAGCGGGCGCGGCGGGTCGTCTGGATGGATCGCCATGCGGATGCCGACTTCTTCGGCCGTTGGAATGATCTCGCTGAGGAAGCGGGAGAGGTTTTCGCGCAACTTCGCGCGGTCGGTGTTCTCGTAGCGCTTGAGCATGCCGCGCAGCCCTTCGATGTCATAACGGTCGAAGGCGCCGGGCAGGCCCGCCATGATGGTTGCGAGCAGGTTGCGCTTGTCGTCTTCGCTCGCCTTGCCGAACCAGGTCTTGGCGCGATCCAGCACTTCGGCGCTGTAATCGGCTTCCGCGCCCTTGCGCTGGAGCATGTGGCAATCGAAAGCCGCGAATTCATGGGCGTTGAAGCGCAGGGCATTGGCGCCGCCGGCCAGCGGGGCGCGAAGCTGCGTGCGGGCCCAGTCGAGCACCGGCATGAAATTGTAGCAGATCACCTGCACGCCATGTTTGGCAAGGTTGCGCATGGACTGGCGGTAGGTGTCGAGCAATGCGGTAAGGTCGCCTTCGCCGAGCTTGATGCGCTCGTGGATCGGCAGGCTCTCGACCACGCTCCAGCGCAGCCCGAGGCTCTTGTCGCCCTCGATGATAGCCTTGCGCTCGGCGACAGCCTCGGAAGACCAGAGTTCGCCAGTCGGGATGTCGTGCAGCGCCGTGACAATGCCGGTCGCGCCGACCTGACAGACATGGCTGAGCGTAATGATGTCTTTCGGGCCCCACCAGCGCCAGGTCTGTTCCACGTCATCCATCCCTAGAATTGTTGCGACGGCTCTCTTGGCCGTGCTGCAAGCTTCGCCAGATCAGGTGAAGCGCAAGACATATACTTGTATACATGTTGCCATGCTGTCAATAGCTCGCCCGGCGGCATGGTCGGCGCTGGCGATCCGTGCGAATAAGACCTGAACCAGACAAAGAGCGGCGAAAACCGCTTCGGGGAGGCATAACCATGACAATTTCCAAGCCGGCTGGCACCCTGCCGCTTTCGGAAACATTGCCCGGCACATGGCGGCTGCTCTCCCGCATCGATGTCACCGCCGAGGGTGAGCGCAAGCTCGAACCCTCGCTCGGGGAAGACCCGGTTGCGCTGCTGATCTACGATCGCGGCGGCAATTTCGCGGCGCAGTTCATGCGGCGCGATCGGTCCGTCGATGTGCCGGATGGCCCCGCTGGTGGAAAGAACAACAGCCGCGCACAAGGCGGCTATGACGCTTATTTCGGCACCTATACGATCGATGATGAGAAAAACTCGGTGACGCAGAAGCTGCTCGGCGCGCTCTCGCGCGAGCATGTCGGCGCTGTGCTGACCCGCGAGATGCAGGTCGATGGCGACAAGCTTGTCATCCAGTTGGAAACGACTGTCGGCGACGGGTTGGCGGTGACGCGCACCTTGACGTGGGAACGCGTCGGCTAGCTTCGGCGCATGTGCGGATTCGTGCCTTGCTGTCCCCGGCCTTTTCACGAATAACTGCCGCGTGGCGAGTCGCCACTCCCCGCACAATCCTCTTGCTCGACCGCCGGAACCGTGGACGATCCTCGCGACATCCTGAGCCATGTCTTCGGCTTCTCCGATTATCGGCCAGGCCAGCAGGCGATCGTCGAGGCCGTGCTGGCTGGTGAGGACGTGCTCGCCATCATGCCGACGGGCGGCGGCAAGTCGCTCTGTTATCAGTTGCCGGCGCTGGCGCGGGGCGGATTGACCCTGGTCGTTTCGCCGCTAATCGCGCTGATGCGGGATCAGGTCGCTGCGCTGAGGCGCAACGGTGTCGAAGCGGGCTCGCTTTCGTCAGCCAATGATGATGAAGAGCGTTCTCGCGTCGCGGAAGCGGTGCGTGAAGGGCGGCTGCGGCTGCTCTATGCTTCGCCTGAGCGGCTTGCCAATGCCGCGACGCTCGATTGGCTCTCCCGTTGCAAGGTCGGTCTACTAGCGATCGACGAGGCGCATTGCGTTTCGCAATGGGGGCATGATTTCCGCCCCGAATACGCGCTGCTCGGCGATGTACGGCAAAAACTCGGCAATGTGCAGACCATGGCGCTCACCGCCACGGCTGACCTGCCGACGCGCGAGGATATCGAGAAGCGGCTTTTCGCGAAGCCGCCGCGCCTTTTCATCCATGGTTTCGACCGGCCCAACATTCGTCTCGCCATGCGCGCCAAGGACAATGCGAAACGGCAGGTGCTGGATTTCGTCGAGCGGCACCGTGGGCAAAGCGGCATCGTCTATTGCGCGAGCCGCAAGGAAACCGAGACCTTCGCCGAGGTGCTGAGCGAGCGCGGCTTTAATGCCTATGCCTATCACGCCGGGCTCGACGCGAACGTCCGTAGCGCCAACCAGGATGCGTTCCTGCGCGAAGACGGAGTGGTGATGGCGGCGACCGTGGCCTTCGGCATGGGCATCGACAAGCCGGATGTGCGTTTCGTGGCGCATGCGGCGCTGCCGAAATCAATCGAGGCCTATTATCAGGAGATCGGCCGTGCGGGCCGCGACGGTTTGCCGGCCGATACGTTGACGCTCTACGGGCTCGACGATATCCGGCTCCGCCGCCGCCAGATCGAGGAAGGCGACGCGTCGGAAAACCAGAAGCGCGTCGAGCGCCAGCGCCTTAACGCGCTGATCTCGCTCGCCGAAGCGCCGCGCTGCCGTCGCCAGACCCTGCTCGCCTATTTCGCCGAGGCGAGCGAGCCCTGTGGACGTTGCGACCTCTGCGAAGGCGGCGTCACCGTCTTCGACGGCACGGTCGAGGCCCAGAAGATCCTCTCGGCTGTCATCCGCACCGGAGAACGCTTTGGCGCGGAGCATCTCGTCAGCGTGCTGATGGGCGAGGAGACGGAAGCGATCCTCCGGGCCGGGCACGAGAGCCTGAAGACTTTCGGCGCGGGCAAGGACCGGCCAAAGGCGGCGTGGCGCTCACTGATCCGGCAGGTCTATGCGCTTGGCCTGATGCAGATGGATATCTCGGCCTTCGGTGCCTTCGCGCTGACCGATCGCGGCTGGCTGGTGCTCAAAGGGCAGGAAAAGATCGAGCTGCGGGCCGATACTTTCGCGCCGCGAGAGACCAGGAAGACGCGGCGGGAAAAAGCGGCGGATGCGGCCGGTGTGTCGGCGGATGATCCGCTGCTCGCCGCATTGAAGGCCTTGCGCATGCAACTCGCCAAGGCCGAGCAGGTGCCGGCCTATGTGGTGTTTTCCGACAAGAGCCTGATCGATATGGCGCTGCTAAAACCGCGCGATCTCGACGGCATGCGAATGGTGCATGGCGTGGGAGACGCGAAGCTGGCGCGCTATGGCGAGGCGTTTCTCGAGGTCGTGCGAAAGCAGCAGGGGTAATGTGCTCCGGCCATGTCCCGCACTTGATGCGGGACCCATACTTGCGGAGATAAGCAGGATGAGGCTGCGTTTATGGGCCCGGATCAAGTCCGGGGCACGAGCGTTGCGCTTGGCCGACAGCAAAAAGCCGCCGCCCTTGCGGGCGACGGCTTTTAAATCCGGCGAAGCGAAAACCTTAGAGGTTTGCGGCCTTCTTCACGGCGTCCTTGGCGTCGCCGAGCGCCTTCTGGCCCTTGCCCTTCAGCTCCTGCGCCTTGCCTTCGGCCTGCAGCTTCTGGGAATCGGTCAGCTTGCCGGCGGCCTGTTTCACATTGCCGGCGGCTTCGTTAGCGGTGCCTTTGATCTTGTCAGCGGTGCTACCCATGATCCTTATCCTTCCTTGATTGGATGCGGAGTGATTACCGGTGAAAGAACGGGCGGCTTCGGCGATGGTTCCGCTCAAATCAGGGAAATCGTGCGCGGCTACGTCTTTGTTCATAGAGACGCCGCCGGGAAAGGTGTTTGCTTGCAGACAGGATATCCGCAACCGCTTTTCGGCCGTGGAGTTATCCGCAACCGCCGAAGGGAGAGTGCATGGTGCTCTTCTATTTGTTGGCGATTTATCTCCTGACGGGATTGGTCGCCTGGCGTATCGCGAGTTGAGCGAAGTTCCTTTTCGAAGCGTCTGACATTGCTTCGGCCGTCAACCAGATAGCGGCAGGAACAATAGCGAGTTCAAGGGTGTTCGTTTCGATATGAACTCCCGCAGATGGAACCGGATATTGCTCGTGCCTGTCGGCATGGCCGTCGTTTTTGCCATTGCCGCCATCGGGATGACAATTTTCGGCTGGCGGCCGATCAATCCCGGCGCCGATCTGCTGCTGGCGCTCGCGGTGGGGCTCTCCCTGATCATCACGTTAATGCTCATGCTCCCGGATGAGTGACCGGGGGCATGAGCCTTTCAGGGAACATTGCAACTTTTTGGCCTGTTTTCTCCGCGCAGGAGTAATTGCAATGCCAAAATTCTTCTTTCATCTGCGAGAGGGCGGCAAATTGCGCCGCGACACCGAAGGATTGGAGCTGCCTGGCAAACGCCAGGCGGTAGATGAGGCGAAAGCCGCCGCCTACGACATGATCATGGATCGCGTGATCAGTCGGAAATGGATCGAGGACGATACGCTGGAAATTGCCGATGAGGCCGGCAATCCGGTCTGTACGATCCCCGTCCGCAGCATTCTGGCGGGAAGCCAGAAATAGGCTCAGGCTTCGACGAAGCCCGCAACCGCGAGAATGGCGGCAAGCCCGGCGGTCATGCCGTTGAGGCTCGCCGTCTTCTCGAC
>FTCZ01003299.1_pt1 | contig 12942 bp, 10 predicted proteins | sample 1658871 | NCBI WGS metagenome assembly FTCZ01 (sample SAMEA3914864, study PRJEB12502) | metagenome | biome: forest; material: soil | place: USA | collected 2012-03-12 | depth 0.3 m
ACCCGGGTCAAGTCGGTCCGCGAACCCGACCTCGATCCGGGCGACGAGACGCTCAGCCTGTTTTGATTATTCCTTGATCGAGCGCACAAGCCGCGCCGGATTGCCCGCCGCCAGACTGTCCGCCGGCACATCCCGGGTGACGACCGAACCTGCCGCGACGACCGAATTGTCGCCGATCGTCACGCCGCCGATAACCGTGACGCCGGCGGCGATCCAGACGTTTTTCCCGATGACGATGGGCTTCGCGATGACGGCCTCGCGGCGTTGCGACGGTACGATCGGATGGCTCGACGTGATCAGGCTGACATTGGGTCCGATCATCACGTCGTCGCCGATATCGATCCCGCCGAGGTCGTACATCGTGCAGTTCTGATTGATGAAGACGTTGCGCCCGATGCGGATATTGTCGCCGCCGGTGGTGTAGAACGGCGGGATCAGCGAAAAGCTCTCGTCGACGTGAGCGCCGATCAACTCGCCGAACACCGCCCGGATCTGCTCCGCATCGTCGAAGGTCAGGCGGTTGAGGACCGGCGTGATCGCCATGGCGCGTTTGACCGCGGCGACCATGGCCGCCGATTCCGGCGTACGCCTTGCGATGATCTTCGTGCGGTCGTGGTCAGGCATCGGTCGTCCTTGGGCTATCGCCTTACGACATACGCCGCCTATTCCATCGCCGCCAGTTCGATATGTTCCTCTTCCGCCTGCGTTGGCTTGGCCGCGCGCTTGGGCTGCTTGATCAGGAGCAGCAGGGGCATGGCCAAAAAGCACATGATCATCATCAGCCAGAAGTCGTCGATATAGGCGATCATGCTGGCCTGGCGCGTAATTTCGCCATTGATCGACATAGCCGTCCGGGCATCGGCCATTAGCCCCGGCGATTGCGCGGTGACGTTGGCGACCAGCCCAGCATGGACGGTCTGGGTGTTGGAAACCAGCAGGGCCTGCACGGCGGCGATGCCGATCGACGAACCGATATTGCGCACCAGGCTGTAGATCGACGTGCCGTCGGGCCGCAGTTCCCCCGGCAGTGTGGCGAACGTCGCCGCCGACAGCGGCACGAAGACCAGACCCAGGCCGAAGCCCTGGATGACGCCGGGGATGATGATCGCCATCTGCGACGTCTCGACCGTGTACTTGGTCATCATCCACAGGGTCAGGCCGGTGAGGAAAAAGCCGACGCCGAGGATCAGGCGCAGGTCTACCTTGCCGACCATGCGCCCCACGATCATCATGGCCAGCATGGTGCCGAGGCCGCCCGGCGCGGTGATGATGCCGGCATAGTAGGGCGTATAGCCCATCAGGCCCTGCAGCATCGACGGCATGAGCGCGCGCGTGGCGAACAGCACCAGGCCGACGATAAAGATGAAAAGGAGGCCGGTCAGGAAGTTGCGGTTCATCAGCAGACGATAGTTGAAGAAGGTCGCACCCGCCGGCTTGGTCGCCGTATGGATGATGAAGAAGCCCAGGGTGACGAAAGCGAGGACACCTTCGATCCAGGTCTCGCCCGACGAGAACCAGTCGTTCTGCTGCCCGCGGTCGAGCAGCATCTGCAGCGAACCGATAAACAGGCTCAGCATGGCAAAGCCGAAGATGTCGAACCTGGTCGGCTTGCGGACGCCGTTGTCCGGAATATAGGTCCAGATGCCGAACAAGGCTGCGGCGCCGATCGGCACGTTGATGAAGAAGCACCAGCGCCAGTCGTAAGTATCGGTCAGCCAGCCGCCGAGCGTCGGGCCCAGGATCGGGCCGACCATGACGCCCATGCCCCACACCGCCATGGCCGAGCCGTGCTTTTCGCGCGGATTGATATCGAGCAGGGTCGATTGCGACAAGGGCACCAGAGCCGCGCCGAACACGCCCTGCAGCAGGCGCGCCACGACCATTTCGGTAAGCGAGCCGGCGACGCCGCAGAAGACCGACGCCAGGGTGAAGCCGGCGATCGACAGCAGGAACAGCTTCTTGGCGCCGATCCGGTCCGACACCCAGCCGGTCAGCGGCGTGGCGATGGCGGTCGCCACGATGAACGAGGTCAGGACCCAGGTGATCTGGTCCGATGACGCGTTCAGCGAGCCCTGCATGTGCGGCAGGGCGACATTGGCGATCGTACCGTCGATGGCCACGATGATCGTCGCCAGCATGATCGAAATCGTGACCATGGTGCGGTTGATCGGCGGCGATGCGGGGTTATCGGTACTCATGAAGATGTCTCGATACGCTTTTGGATTTGCTCCAGTAATTCGGAAAACCGGTCCATGGCTTCGGTGTCGATGCCGCGCAGAATGTCCATGCGGAAAGCCTGGGCCTTGACATGGACCTCGTCCGAAATGCCGTTGCCGGCCGCCGTCAGATGGATGTGCTTGATACGGCGGTCGGAGGTCGACGCGACGCGCTCGATCAGCCCCGCTTTCACCAGCCGGTCGATCATCGCCACCATGGTCGCGGGTTCGACCGACAGCTGCGTCGCCAGTTCGCCCTGCGACGGCGGCGTGTCGGCCTTGGCGACCAGGGCGATCGTCATCCAGCCGGCCTGCGACACGCCCAGATCCTTGAGGCGCGCGTCGAGCGCGACGCGCCACTGGCGGGCGGTGCTATGCAGGGCGCGGGAAAAGCGTTCTTCGGGAGTCATGGTTCGCCGGCTAATAGTTAGGTGTCTAACTATTTAGTCCTGACTCACCGGGTTGGCAAGACACAACCTGTTTCAAGCCTGAGAAAGCAGCTTCTCGTAACGTCCGTACGCCTGGTCCGACAGCTTGACGCGGAGATGGACGCGGCCGTCTTCGTCGTCGTGGCGGTCGAGCACGCGGCCGTTCTGATACAGGAAGGCCAGAACGTCGCCGCGACGCGGATCGAGCACGATGTCCATCTCTTCGCCGGCGGCATCGACCAGTTGCGCCACCTGGGCGAGCAGCGCGTCAAGCCCCTCGCCGCTCACCGCCGACACCGGCAGCGGGCGGTTGGCTTCGCGGGCGGTCGTGGCGCGGGCGTAGAGCACGTCGCGCGCCTCTTCGTCCATCAGGTCGATCTTGTTCCACACCTCGATCATCCGGCCCTGGTCGAGCTCCGGCAGGATCGTCTTCAGCACCTCCTCGACGTCGGCCTTTTGGGCCTCTGTCTCGGGATTGGCGACGTCGCGCACGTGCAGGATCAGGTCGGCCTCGACGACCTCTTCCAGCGTGGCGCGGAACGCGGCGACCAGTTCGTGCGGCAGGTCCGAGATAAAGCCCACCGTGTCCGACAGGATGGCCGAGCGGCCATTGGGCAGCTTCAGCGACCTCAGCGTCGTGTCGAGCGTGGCGAACAGGAGGTCCTTGGCGAAGACCTCGGCGCGCGTCAGACGGTTGAACAGGGTCGACTTGCCGGCATTGGTGTAGCCGACGAGCGCCACGATCGGATACGGGACCTTCTTGCGGGCCGAACGGTGCAGGGCGCGCGTGCGCCTTACCTCGTCAAGCTCGTCCTTGAGCAGCTTGATGCGGTCGGCGATCATCCGCCGGTCGAGTTCGATCTGCGTTTCGCCGGGGCCGCCGGTGGTGCCCGACGCGCGCTGGCGCTCCAGGTGGGTCCAGGTGCGGACTAGGCGCGAGCGCTCGTATTCCAGGCGCGCCAGCTCGACCTGCAGCTTGCCTTCACGCGTTCGGGCGCGCCGGCCGAAGATTTCGAGGATCAGGCCCGTGCGGTCGATGACCTTGCGGCCCAGGTCCTTTTCGAGATTGCGCTGCTGGATCGGCGTCAGCACGCCGTTGACGACAACCAGGGTCGCGTCAACAGAGTCGCTCAAGGCCTTGATTTCCTCAACCTTTCCCTGACCGAACAGGGTGGCGGGATTGACCTTTCGAACGCGCGCCGTCGTTTCGCCGACGATCTCGAGGTCGAGCGCCAGGGCCAGGCCGCAGGCCTCTTCCAGGCGCGAGTCTTCGTACCGGCGCTCTGTGCCGGTGGCATGGTGGCCCAAATCAGGGTCGACCACGACGGCACGCTCCACAAGCGGAGCGTGGTCATGATAACGTTCAGACAATGAATACAGCCCCTTTCAGGGACTTAATCATCGGAGTCTTCTTCCTGCTCGTAGAGCTGGACGGGTGCGGCAGGCATGATGGTCGAGATCGCGTGCTTATATACCAGCTGCGACTGACCGTCGCGGCGCAGCAACACGCAGAAGTTGTCGAACCAGCTGACAATGCCCTGCAGCTTGACGCCGTTGATCAGGAAAATGGTAAGCGGGGTTTTGGTTTTGCGGACACTGTTGAGGAACGTGTCCTGCAGGTTTTGTTTTTTGTCGTGGGACATTGGTGGCCCTTCTCGTTTCATTTCTGGGGGCACAACGCCCCCGACACAGACATCAGGTACATGCCGGCAAATACCGGACATGAGACAGTTAGCTCACCGATAGGGTGAACGCGATCATATTAGGCGAAACTTTCCGGATTTTTCAACCGCGCCCGCGAAAAAAACCGGCCAGACCTCTTTTAAATGCGATCAGACGCCGGCCGTACGACGGGCCTGGTCTATATAGGCCTCGCGCAGCGCCGTCGCGATAAGGCCTGGCGCGCCGTTACCTATGACCTTGCCGTCTATCGCCACCACCGGCATGACCAGGCTGGTGGCCGCCGAGACGAAGACTTCGCGGGCGTTCTTTGCCTCGTCCAGTGTGAAGGCCTCCTCACGGACGTCGAGGCCCGATTCGGCAATGACCGAAAGAAGGTTCAGCCGCGTGACGCCCGGCAGGATGTTGGCCTTCAGGTTGCGCGTGCGGATAACGCCGTCGTCGCCGACCATGTAGACATTGGTCGATCCACCCTCGGTGACATAGCCGTCGCGGTCGACGAAAATGACCTCTGCGGCGCCCTGCTCCTTTGCCGCCTGCTTGGCCAGGACGTTGGGCAGCAAGCCTGTCGTCTTGATATCGCAGCGGCCCCAACGGATATCCGGCACGCTGATGGTCTTGATCCCCCGCTCGGCCTTGTCGGCCGCGGCCTCGCGATCGACCGGGCGGGCCGTGATCACGATGCCGGGGTTTACACCGGCCGGGAAGACATGGTCGCGCGGCGCGGCGCCGCGGCTGACCTGGAGGTAGACCATGCCTTCAAGGATGCGGTTGCGGCGGATGACCTCGTTCAGCACGACCAGAAGCGCGTGGCGCGGCATCGGCATGGCGATCTGCAGCTCGCCCAGCGACCGCTCAAGCCGGTTGAGGTGCCCGTCGAGATCCGCCAGTTGTCCGCCGAACACCGACCAGACCTCGTACACGGAATCGGCGAACAGAAACCCGCGGTCCTCGATCGAGATGGCGGCATCGCGAAGCGGCGTATAGGCGCCGTTGACATAGGCTATGCGGGGCATGGGTTTGTCCTTGGATCGGTGTGTCCAAATCGCATCTGGAGCCCGATTTGGCAAGGGATTGAGCGTGCAAAGCGCCAGGCAGCGAAGAGGTCCACAGATTACACAGATTTCGCAGATTAATCAGAGATTTATGCGTCTGCCTTCACACGGATTTCCACTGAAGCGAGGCGCTTCGCGCGAATAGCGTGTGAAGTCACGAAGCCTGGAAATCTAAGAAAGTAATCTGTGAAATCTGTGTAATCTGTGGACCTCTTCCTTTTGCTTACGCGTCTTCTTCCTCGGAACGGATATGCGCCAGGCCCAGCGACTTGAGCTTGCGGTGCAGCGCCGAGCGTTCCATGCCGATGAAGTTGGCCGTGCGCGAGATATTGCCGCCGAAACGGACGATCTGCGACGACAGGTATTCGCGCTCGAACACCTCGCGGGCGTCGCGCAGCGGCAGGGCGATGATGCGTTCCGGACGAATGGCGCCGGCGACCGCCGATTCCACCACTTCCGACGGCAGCATCTGCGCCGTGATGGGTTCGCTGGGGTTGCCCGACGCCAGGATCAGCAGGCGTTCGATATTGTTGCGCAGCTGGCGCACATTGCCCGGCCATTCGTGGACCTGCAGCGTCGCCATGGCGTCTTCCGACAGGATGCGGCGCGGCAGCCCCTGCGCGGCGCTGATGCGTTCGATGAAGTAGGTCACCAGTTCGGCGATATCACCGCGGCGCTCCGACAGGCCCGGCACGCGTACCGGCACGACGTTGAGGCGGTGGAACAGGTCCTCGCGGAAGCGTCCGGCACCGATTTCCGATTGCAGATCCTTCGACGTGGAGGAAATTACGCGGACGTCGACCTGGACGTCCTGGTTGCCGCCGACGCGCTGGAAGCGCTGTTCGACCAGCACACGCAGGATCCGGCTTTGGCTTTCGGGTGGCATGTCGGCCACTTCGTCGAGGAACAGGGTGCCGCCGTGGGCGCGCTCGAACACGCCGATCTTGCGCGGCTTGCCGCCCTCGCCTTCCTCGCCGAACAGCTCGACGTCGAGACGTTCCGGCGTCATGCCGGCCGCCGAGATCGGCACGAATTCGCAGCGCGTGCGCGGGCTGGCTTCGTGGATCATCCGCGCCACCAGTTCCTTGCCGGAGCCGGCGGGACCGGAAATCATGATGCGCGAATTGGCTGGCGCGACCTTGGCGATGGTCGAGCGCAGGAGCTGCGCCGCCGGCGAATTGCCGATCAGTCCGTCGGGTACGACCGCCTGGTTACGCAGGCGGCGGTTTTCGCGGCGCAGGTTGGTGATTTCAAGGGCGCGCTGAACGACCATGATCAGGCGCTCGGTTTTGAAGGGTTTTTCGATAAAGTCGAAGGCCCCTCTCTTGATCGCCGAAACGGCCGTTTCGATGGTGCCGTGGCCCGAAATCATGATGCAGGGGATGTCGGGATCGAGCTCCTGGATCACGCCCAGCAGCTCCAGTCCGTCCATGCCGCCGCCCTGCATCCAGATATCGAGGACGCACAGGCTGGGCTTGCGCGCCTTGATGGCGCGCAAGGCCGTGTTGGAATCGGCCGCGGTGCGGACGGCATAGCCCTCGTCCTCGAGGATGCCGGCGATCAGTTCCCGGATATCCGCTTCGTCGTCGACGACCAGTATATCAACGCCAGACGATACTTTCATCAGACCCTCATCAGTTTGGCGCCGGCAGAGGCGCCATCTTGGGACGCGATGCCGCGTCCCGCTTGCAGCCGCGGCAGGCGCATGGTCGCGCGCGCGCCGCTTAATGTGACGGCGTCGCTGAGCGCGAAGTCGCCGCCATGATCTTCCAGAATGCGCTTGACGATGGCCAGGCCGAGGCCGGTGCCCTTTTCGCGCGTCGTCACATAGGGTTCGGTCAGCCGGTCGCGATCCTTTTCCGGCAGGCCGATGCCGTCGTCCTCGACCGCGATGGTGACGAAATCGTCGTCGACCAGCATTTCGACGCGCAAATGCCCGACGGGTCCGTCGCCGGTGCCCGTCTCATCGCCCTGATCGCGGACCAGCCGCGACGAAATGGCTTCGCCGCCGTTCTTCAGCACATTGCCGAGCGCCTGGCTGAGCATACGCCCGTCGCACACGACCTTGAGCTCCGGCAGGGGTTCGGCGATCTCGATGGCGACGTCGTTGCGCGCCACGCGCTGGGCGAAGACGGCGGCGCGGACCAGTTCCGCGGCCTCCTCCTCGCCGAAGTTCGGCGCCGGCATGCGGGCGAAGGACGAAAACTCGTCGACCATGCGGCCGATATCGCCGACCTGTCTCACAATGGTATCGGTCAGGCGGTCAAAGGTTTCGCCGTCCGTCTCGATTTGACCCCGGTACTTCTTGCGCAGCCGCTCGGCCGACAGCTGGATCGGCGTCAGCGGGTTCTTGATCTCGTGCGCGATGCGGCGCGCCACGTCTTTCCACGCCGCGTTGCGCTGCGCGGCGACCAGGCGGGTGATGTCATCGAAGGTCAGGACGGCGCCGCCGGTCTCAAGCCCGGAGACGCGGACACGCAGGCGGCGCGTTTCGCCCTTGCGCACCAGATCGACCTCCTGCTCCTCGACGCGCTGGACCGAGATCTTGTCCAAAAGATCAACGATTTCCGGCGCAAGATCGCGGATCTTACCACCGATGGCGTCTTCCGCGGACACACCCAGGAAGCTGGCGGCGTGGCGGTTGATCGCCGACACGTGTTCGAGAACGTCGATGCCGACGATGCCCGCGCTGATTTCCGACAGCACGGTTTCGATGAAGCGGCGCCGGCTCTCGGCCTCTTCCCCAGCCGATTTCAGCGCCAGCTGTTGGCTTTGCAGGTCCGACGTCATGCGGTTGAAGGCGCGCGACAGCACGGCAATGTCTTCGGATTGCTTGTGGGTCATGACGCGTACGTTGAGGTCCCCGGCTGCCACCTTGTCGGCTGCCTGCACAAGTCGGGCCACGGGCAAGGCGATGCTTTCCGCCGCCGAGGTTCCCCCCCAGATCGCGCCGATCAGTACCAGCAGCACGGCTTCGAGATAGGCCATGAAGAAGACGCCCTGGACCTGGCTCTTCTTGCGCGCCGACGCAGAGTAAGCCTCGATGGCGGAACGGGCGCCGTTCATCAGGTCGACCAGATGCGGCGGCAGGGGGCGGACGCCGTACACAAAGGCACCGTCAGGCGCGTTGTAGTCCGGCAGCTTGTAGAGCACGCGTACGGCCTGAGGGTCGTCGATATGAATGTAATGGTCTGTCGATCGCGCCTCGTCGATCGCCGCCTGCGGGGGCGCGAAGTATGGGAAGGCGTCCGCCTGTTCGGCGCGCGCCAGAATCTGCCCGCTCCTGTCGATGATGTAGATGGCGTTGAGCTGAGGCTGCGTGTCCAGCGTCTTCTTCAGCGCCACCGAGAAGGCCAGGCGATCCTGGAACAAGGTCTTGGCATTGTTGCCTTCCAGCAGCTGATAGACGTAGTTCATGCTGCCGACGACTTTTTCGGTAACATCCCGGGTGGCGATGCCGGCGATGGCGTTGCCGTTCTCGACAGAGGCGCGCACCCGGTCCGAAAACCAGGTGTCGAGCCCGCGGTTGAGGAACATGAAAGCCATGGCGACGATAATCGCCGGCAGAACGGCGGCCATCGAGAACAGGAAGACGAAACGCAGGTGCAGACGCGCGCCGGCGTCCGCGCCGCGGCTGCGGGCGATGGCGATGACGCGGCGGATGACGAACCAGATCAGGCCCAGGAGCAGAACCAGGTTCAGCGACACCAGGATCAGCACGTACTGACTGGCCTGTCCGATGGGCGCCGTGCCGCCGGGAGAGACGATCAGCCAGATGACGAAGGCGGTGGTGAGCAGAGACGCGCCATATCCCGCGCCCAGCAGGATACGCTGCACGCCCGTGGAGCGGACATTGCGCAGGCTGCGCATCAGCGCTTGCCACGAATGACGTCGGGAAACTGTGTCCTTCAAGACGCAAATGACCTATTGGAGAAGCCGTTGCATTTGCGCACTACTGTGGCCCAATATCAACAGAAATGTTGCGTGTTTACGTCAATTTTTTAAGACTTTGAGGGCTTAGGCCCGCAGCCATCCACGCACCGCGCTCTCGATATCGCGGGCGTCGTCCATCCGGCACAGACGCGCCCTGTCCTGGCGGCGGGCGGCCGGATCCGGGTCGTGCGTCGAATGCTCGACATAGGCCGCCAGGTGCTTTTTGAACATGCGCAGGCCAAGGGCATCACCGTAAAAGCGCATCGATGCCGACATATGGTCGAGCAGGATGGCGGCGCGATCTTCCAGCGGGATATCGGTCATCGGCGTGTTGTCGTTGAGCGCCTGATCGAGATCGCGAGCCAGCCACGGCCGGCCGTAAATACCGCGTCCGATCATCACGGCGTCGGCACCGGATTGCATCAGCGCCGTGCGGGCCGTGTCGAGATCGGTGATGTCGCCGTTGACGATGACCGGGATCGACACAGCCGCCTTGACGGCGGCGACCGCGCGCCAGTCGGCACAGCCCTTGTAGAACTGCTGACGCGTGCGGCCGTGAACGGTGAGTGCGGCCACACCCAGGGTCTCGGCGCGCCTGGCCAGGTCCGGCGCGTTGCGATTGTCCTCGTCCCAGCCCAGGCGCATCTTGACGGTGACGGGCTTTGACGTCGCGGCGCGCGCCGCGGAGATGATGCGTTCGGCCTGGTCGAGGTCGCGCATCAGCGCCGAGCCGCACAATACGCCGGTGACCTCCTTGGCCGGACACCCGAAGTTGAGATCGACAATATCCGCGCCGGACCGTTCGGCAAGTTCGGCCCCGCGCGCGATATGGGCAGGGTCGCGGCCCACCAGTTGCACGATCTTCAGGCCGGCATGGTCGCCCAGCTGCGCCTTGCGCACGATGTCCGGCCGGCCGGTTTCAAGTTCGGCGCAGGCGACCATTTCGGTGGCGGCGTAGGTGGCACCCAGCGCGTGCGCCATTTCGCGGAACGGCAGATCTGACACACCCGTCATGGGCGCGATCAGGACGCGGCCGGGAATTTCGACACCACCGATGTTGAGGCTGCTGGACATGGGGTGCTGATACAGGAAACGGCTTTGTTTCGGAAGGAAGAAGATATTTGCCACGGATAAGGCACGGATGGGCGCTTACGCGCCACACGGACAAGACACGCGCGCAGCGCATCTTCCTTCGTATACGGTCTCCGACGGTACCTCCAACTCAGGCCATCCGTGTCGCTGCGAAGCAGCGCATCCGTGTGATCCGTGGCCAAATTCCTACCATCGGCGGCCCCGAACTGCGAAAGTAAAAGGGGATCGACAGATTACACAGATTTCGCAGATTAATCAGTGATCTGTGGCCGCGTTTTCACAGGGCTTCCCATCGCTTGGAAGGCGCTTCGCGCGCAGATAATCGGTGGAATCTGTGTAATCTACGGACCTCTTCCTTACCACCAAAGCCCAGACGCTCTTGCGCGGCCGTCAATTCGCGTTAAACACCGGCACATGACCTTTCATGCCATCATCGTCGCCGGCGGGTCCGGCACCCGCACCGGCGGCCGCAAGCAGTGGATGCCGCTCGGCGGCAAGCCCGTGCTCGACTGGTCGGTCGAAGCCTTTGCCGAAGCCGGGGCCGGCCATATCGTCGTCGTCGTGCCCGAAGACGATCTCGATCGCGCCCGTGCCCGCTACAGCACAATGGCACGCGTCGTCATCGGCGGCGCCGACCGCTCAGCCTCGGTCGGCAACGGCCTCGATGCCCTGATGACGATGGCCGAGCTCGACGACGCCGTCATGATCCACGACGCCGCCCGCCCCCTTTTAAAGTCACACCATATCAAGGCCTTGAGTGAAAAACTTGAGACGTCGCGCGCGGCTATTCTAGCCTTGCAGCTGACGGACTCGCTGAAGCGCGGTGAGGACAGTCGCGTCGTCGACGCTCCGTCGCGCGACGGCCTGTGGCGTGCCCAGACACCGCAGGCCTTCCGGCTGGGCGATATCGCCGAAGCCTATTCGACCTGGGACGGTCCCGCCCCGACCGACGAAGCGACGGCCGCGACGGCGGCCGGCATCGACGTCGCCCTGGTCGAGGGCGACATGCGCCTGCACAAGCTGACCTATCCCGACGACTTCGCCCTCCTCGAAGCCTTTATTCAGCAAGAAAAGTCCATGACCCAGATTCGGATCGGCCAGGGTTTCGACGCCCATCGCTGGGGCGACGGCCAAAGCGTGTGGCTGTGCGGCGTCGAAATCGCCCACGACAAGACACTGATCGGACACTCCGACGCCGATGCGGGGCTGCATGCCCTGACCGATGCCCTGCTGGGCGCCGTGGGGCTCGGCGATATCGGCGATCACTTCCCGCCGACCGATCCGCAATGGAAGGGGGCCTCGTCCGACCGATTCCTGCGCCACGCGGTCGAGCTGATCGCCGCAAAGGGCGGCGAGATCGTCAATGTCGACATCACGCTGATCTGCGAGCGGCCCAAGGTCAAGCCGCACCGGGAAGCCATGCGCAAGCGCCTGGCCGAGATCCTGGACATTGCCGTCGAACGCGTGTCCGTCAAGGCGACGACCACCGAAAAGATGGGTTTTACCGGCCGAGAAGAAGGCCTTGCCGCTCAGGCCGTCTGCGCCGTCTCAATGCCGCTTTGAACGTTTGTGCCGTTTGACGGCGGGAGACGCGGTCACCAGATCTACAAAGGCGTAGTGGTCGGCGGCCTCGGCCGCGGCCTGGCTGAGCGAGGTGCCGAAATGGCCGGAATCGGCGTCGGTACGGAAAAGCACCACGCTACTGCCGTTCGCGTAATACTTTAACTGCGCGCCGTACTTGCCGCTGTTCCACGGCGCTACGCGATTGTCGTTCAGTCCGACATCGAGCATGACGGGCGGATAACGCTGACCGGGTTTGAGGTTGAGATAGGCGTCCATGGCCCTGAGGTCCCGGAAGCCCGAAGCGACATTTGGATCGCCGAATTCGGCGTACTGATTGGCGCCGTTGCTGTCAGCCGCCAGCCGCGTCGGATTGAGCATGCCGGCGTGGATGATGGCCGCGCCGAAATGGCCGGGAAAGCGGTCGACGGCGTTGCCGACGACGATGCCGCCAGCGCTGGCGCTGTAGAGGACGATGCGTCTGGTGTCGCTGTAACCGCGCGTGCGCAGAAGGTCCGCGGCCGCGACCATGTCTTCGACGCCGCGCGCCTTATTGGCGCCCTTGCCGGCCAGTCGCCAGGCGTCGCCCTTCTCGCCGCCGCCGCGGATGCCGGCCAGCACGTAGAGATTGCCGTTCGCCACCCACTCCAGGCTCATGACGTCGAAGGCCGGCTGGGTCACGGTGGCGCCATAGGCGCCGTAAGCGAACACGATGGCCTTTGTCCGGCCGTTCGGCTTGTAGCCCTTGGGCTTGAGGACGGTCACGGGCACCATCGTGCCGTCCTGGCTGCGCGCCTGGGTCGTCTCGCTTTCGACCTGGCCGCTGTAGTCGCGTAACGACGTGGCGCCGAGGTTGAGGTCGGTCAGCGCGCGCCGATAGGGATCGTAGGCGTAAAGCGCGCGCGGCCGTGTCCAGCCCTGTAACGTGAACATCAGTCCGTCGGCGTCTGTCGTGGCGTCGATCAGCGCCGCCTGGCC
>FTCZ01002566.1_pt1 | contig 12927 bp, 11 predicted proteins | sample 1658871 | NCBI WGS metagenome assembly FTCZ01 (sample SAMEA3914864, study PRJEB12502) | metagenome | biome: forest; material: soil | place: USA | collected 2012-03-12 | depth 0.3 m
CAAATATATAGCATGAAATATTGCGGTCAGATTCCCTCCAAAATCCGGAGTTGGCACGAAGTCTGAAATGAATGGGCTTGTGAAACGAAGGATGATGACGATGGCAAACAAATCCGTGTTTGCGACGATAGCAGGAAAGCTGCTCCCGCGCACCGACACCAGGAACCACGAAGGAGCGCTGGCCTACAGCCTGTCGCCTCGGCAGGCACTGGCGCAGATGGCGGCGACGGGAACGTTCAACGCGACCTTCTATGCCGGGGCGCGGGAGCAGTTGACCGAAATGCTGGAATTGGCCTGGCAAGTCGAGCCGGCATTCCTAGCGAGGACGGCGGTGTTCGCGTTCGAAAAGGGCTATATGAAGGATATGCCGGCGCTGCTGCTTGCGGTGCTGTCGTGCCTGCATGGCGAGGAGTTCGGTCAGGCTTTCCCGTGCATTGTCCGGAACGGCAAGATGCTGCGCAACTTCGTGCAGGTCATGCGGTCTGGTGCGGTTGGTCGCAAGTCTCTCGGAACGCGCCCTAAGCGCTCCGTTCAGGCTTGGCTCGAGCAGGCAAGCGATGTCGAGATCATGCGCGCTGCGGTCGGCAACATGCCGTCCCTGGCGGACGTGATCAAGATGGTGCACCCGAAGCCGAAATCGGCGACGCGTGCAGCGCTCTACGGTTACCTGATCGGCAAGCCGCATGATGTGCTGGCATTGCCCGAGCTGGTGAAGGCTTTCGAGGCTTTCAAGCGCGATCCGTCGCTGCCTGTGCCGGCGGTGCCGTTCCAGATGCTGACAGCGATGCCCCTGACCAGGGAGCATTGGGTTCAGATCGCTGAGACGGCCGGCTGGCAGATGTTGCGGCAGAACCTCAATAGCTTCGCGCGCAATGGCGTGTTCGAAGTGGAGGGGTTCGCGAAACGGCTGGCGGAACGTCTGCGTGATCCGGAGGCAATCCGGCGTGCCAGGGTGTTCCCGTATCAACTGATGGTGGCCTTCACCATGGCTGACACGGGAGTGCCTGTCCTCGTGAAGGAGGCATTGCAGGATGCGATGGAAATCGCGCTTGCCAATGTGTCCGCGATCGACGGTCGCGTCGTGGTCTGTCCCGACGTGTCGGGTTCGATGCGTTCCTCTGTGACGGGCAACCGGCAGGGGGCAACGAGCGTGGTGCGCTGCATCGACGTTGCAGCCCTGGTGGCGGCGGCGTTCCTGCGGAGCAACCCTACGGCGAGGATATTGCCGTTCGAGCGTAGTGTGGTCGAAATCGACCTCAACCCGCGCGATACGGTGATGACCAACGCGGCCAGGCTTGCTGCGATCGGTGGTGGCGGGACGAACTGTTCCGCGCCGCTGGAGCTACTGGTTGACGAGAAAGCGAAGGTCGACCTCGTCGTCTTCGTCTCGGATAACCAGTCATGGATGGATGCCACTGCGCATGCGCATCAGGGCACCGCGACGATGCAGGCTTGGAACAAGGTGAAGGTGACGAACCCGCAGGCGAAACTCGTCTGCATCGACATTCAGCCTTACACGACGACGCAGGCAAAGGGCCGTGCCGACATCCTGAATGTCGGCGGGTTCTCCGATCAGGTCTTCGAGGTGATCGCCACAATGGTCAGCGCCAAGACCGGCACCGATCATTGGGTGGAGCAGATCGAGGCTATCACGCTGTAAGGCCCCGGCGGCAAGTCAGCCGCCGGGGTTCGCAGAACAGGCATGACGAATGCCGATGGAACTACAGGCTATCCCCCTCCGTGTCGCGGGTTCGATTCCCGCCGGGTCCACCATCTATGGGCCCGTAGCTCAGCGGTAGAGCAGGTGTCCGCCGTAAGGCGGGCGACGTTTCATCAACACTTGTCGTCATGACCTCGAATGAAATTGGAGACCGATGGTCAAAATCAGCTATGGCGAATGCCGGATGGAACTACAGCTCCAGTTGGGGCGATCCGTGGGGTTCGACTCCCCACCTTGCAGGCGCTCTCTGGCACGAGCGGGACGCCCCGGTTTCATCCACCCTTGTCGCCGTAGCCTTTGAATGACCTGGCGAATGCGGGCAGGACTACAGGGAGAGCAGTCACGGCGAATGCCGCGACGTGTTGGATGTTCAAATCGTCCCCGATCTTCATCAGAAGTTCGGTAGCTCAAAAAGGTCTTGCCACCTTTTGTCGCCGGGACCGATCGACATGGCGAATGCCTGCGGGACTACATTGGTACAGGCGGTTCGAATCCGCCCACTTGCCTCGCGGTTTGTGGAAGTCTCGCAACCGCTCGTCGCCATGGCCGAGCTGGAACGGCTGAATGCAGGTGGGACTACAGGTAGACGCAGCCTGCTCCGGCGGGCGTCGAAAGACGTGGAGGTTCCAATCCTTCCCTCGCTTGGGCGAGGTGGCGGAAATCGTCTTGCTGTCCTTGTCAGCTGGTCTGGTCGAAAACAAGACGAACATTTGAGCGCCTGTGACCACGGATGGAAACATCCGGAAAGTGAGAAAGCGATGACCGAGGTTTTGAGCGGGCAGGATTTGATTGACGCCGGTATCAGGCAGGGCAAGTGGTTCGGCCGCGCACTCGCCGCCGGAAACGCAGTTCTGGAAAAGGGCGGCTCCTTTGAGGAAGCGATAGCGGTCGCGCGCAGCTTCGAACCGCCTCCGGCTGCTCCGCTCTATGAGGTCGGAACTGTGCCGTTCCACCTGAACATCGAGGCAGAGACGCCGGAGGAGACGGCGAACATCGAGTCTGTCGTGCTTAGCATGACCGAATTGATGCGCACCCCGGTGATTCACGCTGGAGCTGTGATGCCTGACGCCTGTCCCGCCGGTCCCATCGGCACGATTCCTGTCGGCGGTGTCGCGGTCTCGGAAGGCATCCATCCTGGCATGCATTCAGCTGATATCTGTTGCTCTATGGCGATCTCGGTCTTTCCCGGGATTGCTCCCGCAACGCTGCTGGATGCGGTCCAAGCCGTGACGCATTTCGGTCCCGGAGGCCGTCCGCGTGGCCAGCAGATCCGGCCGCCTGTCGAGGTTATGGAACGCTTCGCGTCCAATACGCTGTTGCGCGATATGGCCAGTACCGCAATCGAGCATTTCGGCACGCAGGGCGATGGCAACCATTTCGCCTTTGTCGGAACCCTGAAGTCCACCGGCGAAACAGCGCTCGTGACCCATCACGGCTCTCGCGGGGCTGGCGCCCGGCTTTACAGCAAGGGCATGCGGATCGCCGAGGATTTCCGCCGGTTGCTCTCGCCTGAGACTGCGTCACAGAATGCCTGGATTCCGGCCGACAGCCGTGAAGGCGAGGACTATTGGGCAGCGTTGCAGATCATTCGCGAATGGACGAAGCAGAATCATCTGGTCATCCACGACCTCGCGGCCGGGCGATTGTCGGCGCGCGTCGCTGATCGGTTCTGGAACGAGCACAACTTTGTCTTCCGTCGCGCGGATGGGCTATTCTACCACGGCAAGGGCGCAACGCCCGCCTTCGAGGGGTGGGCTGCCGACGCGACCGATCTCACCTTGATCCCGCTCAATATGGCGGAGCCGGTATTGATCGTGCGCGGCAAGAACGCGCCCAACGGGCTAGGTTTCTCGCCGCACGGCGCTGGCAGAAACTTCTCCCGCACCCAGCACAAGCGGATGCAGGCAGGCCGCACGGATGCAGAGATTTTCGCCGAGGAAACAAAGTCGATCGATGCACGCTTCTTCTCAGGCGTGACCGATATCTCAGAACTGCCGAGCGCCTACAAGGATGCAGCCTCAGTACGTCGGCAGATTGAGCATTATGGCTTGGCGGAGGTGGTCGACGAGGTGCTTCCTTACGGCTGCATCATGGCCGGAGACTGGCAGGTCAACGCGTCTTGGCGTCAAAAGAAGCAGAGGCAATGACATCACGAAGATGGGCCATAAGGACAAAATCGCGGCTCTGAAGCGAAGGACATGTGGATGGGAGGACCACTGCCCTCTGGCTACGGGTCGAGAGTCGTAAGCTGATCATCGACGAGGCAGAAGCTATTACCATTCGAAAAATCTTTGATATCTATCTGGAGCTCTGGTCGATGATCGAGACGGCGAAGGAGCTCAAGCAGGAAGGCATCGTGACGCGCAGACCGAGCGGGGGATGGACGCGCCTATGGGCGGCATCCCGTTAACTAAGGGATCTTTACGCGATCTGCTCCGCAATTGGGTCGATATCTGAGAGATCATCCACCGGGGTAAGCATCATTCAGGCGAGCATCTGTCGATCTTGTCGCAAGAGACATTCGAAAAGGCGCAGGCGCTGTTCAGTGGGCAGCAGGCCAGCCATCACTGGAAGGTGAAAGCAACTCACGCCATCTTCTCTGGAAAGATATTCGACGTGATGGGCAACCGGATGATGTCAAGCCACAGCAACAAGCTCGGCGTCCGCTATAGCTGCCACACCTCCAACGCCTTGATCATGCCTAGCCGGGATGCGCGGCATTCTACTTGGGGCCCACCAGAATGGGGCCGCAGAAATCGGCAAAATTCACCGGAAATCTTCTGCCAAAGGTTAAGCCGGCAACACCGCCGCGCTAACCCACGGATATGTCGTGGAAAACTGTCCTTGGTTACACTGTAGCGTTTGTCAGGAAGTATTTGGTGGAGCTAAGCGGGATCGAACCGCTGACCTCCTGCATGCCATGCAGGCGCTCTCCCAGCTGAGCTATAGCCCCACATTTGTCCGATCCTGGGGAGATCGGGTGGTCCGGCGGCTGACGATTGCCGCTGCATCGCCGGGGCCGCTGATCTGTCACATGTCGGGGCGGGCCGCAACCTTTTTTTCGCCCGCCCGAATTCAAAGCACGGAAGCCTGATGCTGTTTCAGCTCTCTTCTTCGTCGTCGATGTCGCCGTCGATCAGGTCGGCCACGTCGTCGTCGCCATCTTCCTCGTCGGTTTCGAGGAAGGTCTCGTCGTCGTCGCCGCCGATATCCTCGTCGATCTCGACGTCATCCGGCACGGCCTTGGCGTCATCGCTGGCATCGGCCTCTTCAAGCGGCACGAATTCGGCTGCCGCTGCTGCCGGCTCGAGTTCGGTATCCTCGTCCTCTTCCTTGCGGGCAGCCGTTGCAGCGCGCGAGCGCAACGCCGCGACCTGGAACACCGTGCCGCATTTCGGGCAGATGATCGGGTCTTTGCCGAGATCGTAGAATTTGGTGCCGCAGTTCTGACATTGCCGCTTCGTGCCGAGTTCCGGTTTCGCCACGGGTACCTCTGGAATCTTTGGAATATGAAAGGAGTTGGGGCCTCCCGTTAGTCGTCGCGGGACGCCCTGTCAAACATGAATCGCTGCTTGTTGCGCCTTATCTCAATTCAGCCCCTCCAGCGGGCGGGGTGACGCCGCCGCATCCGCTGTGTTAGGGCAGTGCGAAGCATAACCAGTGACTGGGAAACGAGCGATGAGCGGCGCGGCGGGACATGGCGAGACGGTGACGCCGATGCGGGCAAAACGCGGGGCTGCGTTGCAAGGCCGTGTGCGTGCGCCGGGTGATAAATCGATCTCGCATCGTGCGCTGATCTTCGGGCTGCTGACCGTAGGCGAGACCAATGTCACGGGGCTGCTCGAGGGCGAGGACGTGCTGCGCACCGCTGATGCGGCCCGCGCGCTTGGCGCCCATGTAGAACGGCTGGCGGAGGGCGCCTGGCGCGTGCAGGGTGTCGGCGTCGGTTCGCTGCTCCAGCCGGAGGGCACGCTGGACTTCGGCAATGCCGGGACGGGCTCGCGGCTGATGATGGGCGTCGTCGGTGGTCATCCGATCACCGCGCGTTTCGATGGCGACGCCTCGCTGCGGAAGCGGCCTATGAAGCGCATCCTGGACCCGCTGACGCTGATCGGTGCGCGCGCGCTGGAACAGGCCGAAGGTGGCCGCTTGCCTCTGTTGCTGGAAGGCGCGCGCGAAGCGATGCCGATTACCTATGAGACGCCTGTCGCCTCGGCACAGATCAAATCTGCCGTGCTCTTTGCCGCGCTGAATGCGCCTGGCCGGACGACGGTGATCGAGAAGGAAGCCTCGCGCGATCATACCGAGAAGCTGCTTGCCTGGTTCGGCGCGGAAGTCAGCGTCGATCGCCACGGCGAGCTTGGCCGTCGCATCACGCTCACTGGGCAGCCGGAACTGAGGCCGCGGCCGATTGCCGTGCCGGCCGATCCTTCGTCTTCGGCTTTTCCGATTGTCGCTGCGCTGATCGTACCGGGTTCGGACGTCACCATCGAAGGCGTGATGATGAATCCGCTGCGCATCGGCCTGATCACCACATTGCAGGAGATGGGGGCGGATATCACGCTGCTTGGCGAGCGCGAGGAGGGTGGTGAGACTGTCGCGGATCTGCGCGTGCGCCATTCGGACTTGCGCGGCGTAACGGTGCCGGCGCATCGCGCGCCTTCAATGATCGATGAGTACCCGGTGCTGGCGGTTGCCGCTTCCTTCGCCACCGGCGAGACACGGATGAACGGGCTGCATGAGTTGCGGGTGAAGGAGTCTGACCGGCTTGACGCGGTTGCCGCCGGCCTTGCCGCGGCGGGTGTCGATCATACGGTGGAAGGCGACAATCTTATCGTTCGAGGCTCCGCCGGCATGGCGCCGGGAGGCGGCTTGGTCGAGACCCATATGGATCATCGTATCGCCATGAGCTTCCTCGTCATGGGGCTTGCAACGGAAAAGCCGATGACGGTCGATGATACCGCCTTCATCGCCACCAGTTTCCCGGACTTCGTGCCGATGATCCGCAGGCTCGGCGGTGATCTTCAGTAATAAAAAGCCCCAGCGCGTGGCTGGGGCTCGATAAGCGATGGCTTAGCGGCAGCGCCGTACGCGGCGTGTCACCCAGCCGTGCGGCCCGCGGAACCGCGTGACGGTGACCGCACAGCGCGGCCCGTGGAACCGGCGGCGGACGAAAACCGCGACAGGTGTCGCTTCGGACGCGGTTGCGACAGGCATCGCGGCCCCTGCCGGCACGGGTGCGGCGTAAGCCGAAGAAATCAGGCCCAATCCCAGGACGGTCGCTGCCGCCAGAAAAACATTCCTCATCAATTTCATCCTTCTCAAATGCTTGCCCGGCTCAACCTCGCGAATCACGGGTTGGCGGGCAGGTCATAGGAGGAGGCGAAACATGACAGGGGCATGGACAGCAGGTGACTACTGCCCCGGAGCGCGCACCAGCGTCTTGATTGGGCCGCGCGGGCGCCCGGATTTCTCGGCGATCTCGCGGTCCTGCTGCTCGATCAGAGTGCGCGCCGGCTCGTCTCCGTCGAGGCCGCCGAGAATATCGCGAGGCACCCGGCGGTTCGAACTGAGGCTGCCATCCTGATAGATGACGTTGAACATGACGAAGGTCGTGTCGGTGCTTGGCTTTTTGCGCGCCATGATGTCCGCTCCGAAAGGCTGGGATGTAAAGGGAAGGGCGTTTCAGGCGCTGGATCGTGACCTGAACGGATGTTGCGCCTTCATCTAGGATATGGCGGGCCGCCTGCCAAGCGGCCTGGCGTCGCGGCGTTGATCAGGCCGCCTTAGGAATAGCTTTAAACAATAATGACGCCGTTCCGGCCTGTTTTAGACCGGAGCGGCGTCATTGGATCATCGCAAGGCATCAGACCGGACGGTATTCCGGCCGGTCGTCAGCGCTTTGAGATTACGGCAGATCGATGGAGATCGCTTCGCGACCCTTCGGCGTCTCGACGACGCGCATCGACACCTTCTCGCCTTCGTTGAGGGCGCGAAGACCGGCCTTCTCGAGCACGGAAATGTGGATGAAGACGTCCTTGCCGCCATCCTCGCCAGCGATGAAGCCGAAGCCCTTCTCGCCGTTGAACCACTTCACCGTGCCGCCGAGCTCAACCGCCGTCGAGGGATCGACCGTGCGGCGTGGCGGACGCGGGCCGCCGAAGCCGCCACGATCACCGCCGCCAAAGCCGCCGCGGTCACCGCCGCCGAAGCGGGGCTGCTCAACGACGCTGCTTTCATCGACTTCCAGCACACGAAGGACCTGCGGACCCTTCTGGCCCTGGCCAACCTGCACCTTGAGCTTGGCGCCTGGACCGACGCTGTCGTGCCCGGCTGATTGAATTGCGCCGATGTGCAGAAAGGCGTCGCCGGAACCGTCCGCCAATTCGACGAACCCGAATCCCTTGTCAGCCTTGAACCATTTCACCGTCGCATCGACTGTAGGTCCCGATGCCGGCGCCATCGCGCTGCCACCGCCATCGAACGGGCGCGGAGCCCGTGGTGACCGCGGAGCAAAACCCATCGGTCCATCATCATCGAATCCACGCTTTCTCGGCTCGCGGAAATCGCCTCTACCACCTTTGCCCTTCATCGTACTTCCGTATCTCCAGAGCCCTTGAGTCTGTCCCGCTGGCGTCTCTTGCGCTGTGCAAGCCAAGCCGTTCTGCAAGTCATACCGATTGGCTGTCTGTCTTCCTGCTGTTAACGTTGTGCAGATGGTGCCGCTTTTGTCGCATCATACCTGTAGGCTCGAAGCCCGCCTGCACAACGCCGATCAAATAAAAAATCCTGAACGCCTTCGGCCTCATCCGGATGGCACAGTAACAGCATGTGTCAGGATTAAGAAGCTGTTTTCGGCTTTGCCGAGGCCAAATTGCTAAGAATTCATAAATTTGGGGCTTGTCAGTCGATGTTGTGCAAAGGACAGTCCGCGCGAAGAGCGAAATGCTTCGTTTTGCTCACCTTTTTGCCCAGTTTTACGCCATTGTGAGTCGCTATGCCTGAGCCGTACAACGCTACTCCGGAACGCAACGCCGTTCCTGCTTTCGATCTTGTGATCTTTGGCGCAAATGGCGACCTCGCCTTGCGCAAGCTTTTCCTCGCCCTCGCCGAGCGCGATCGGGAGGGGGTCCTGCCGCCGGAGAGCCGCGTACTCGCGGTTGTCAGGCAGAAGGAGCAACTCGAATCGCTGCCTGCGACCATTGCCGAGAAACTCACCAAGGCCGGCATCGAGAAGGACGACCTGAAGCGCTTCATGGCGCGCATCACGGTGGTGCTCACCGATGCGATGAAGCTCTCGACTTATGACGCGCTGAAGAGCGAGCTTGGCGACAGCAAGCGGGTGCGGGCCTTCTACCTCTCGACGCCGCCCGATCTCGTTATCCCGATCTGCACCAATCTCGGCAAGTCAGGCCTGGCGGAGGGCGATGCCCGCGTCATCATCGAGAAGCCGATCGGACACGATCTTGCTTCCGCCAAGGCGATCAACGATGCGGTCGCGGCGATCATTCCCGAACGGCGCATCTACCGGATCGATCATTATCTCGGCAAGGAGACGGTGCAGAACCTGCTGGTGCTGCGTTTCGCCAACACGATCTTCGAGCGCTCTCTCTCCAGCCGTGACGTTGATCATGTGCAGATCACCGTTGCCGAGACGGTCGGGCTCGAGAGCCGAGCCGGTTATTACGACAATGTCGGCGCATTGCGCGACATGATCCAGAACCATGTCGTCCAGCTTCTCTGCATCTTCGCGATGGAGCCGCCGAACATGCTGGACTCCGAAGCCGTGCGCGAGGAGAAGCGCCGTGTGTTGAAGGCGCTGCGTCCGATCCGTGGTGCCGATGTGAACAAGCTGACCGTGCGAGGCCAATATGGGTCAGGTTCGATCGATGGAGCGCCGGTCAAGGGCTATGCAGATGAGCTCGGCAAGCATTCCGATACCGAGACCTTCGTCGCGATGCGTTGCGAGATCGAGAACTGGCGCTGGGCGGGGGTGCCCTTCTACCTGCGCACCGGAAAACGGCTTTCCTCGCGCTACTCAGAGATCGACGTCACCTTCAAGCGCGTGCCCTTCTCGCTATTCAAGGATGCCGAGGGCAATGACGCGCTCCAGCCGGATCGGCTGATCATCCGTCTGCAGCCGAATGATGGCGTGCAGTTGCAGATGATGATGAAGGTTCCCGGCTCCGGCCGGCTGAAACTCGTGCCGCGCACGCTCGATCTTCGCTACGACACTGCCTTCAGCGGCCGTTCGCCGGACGCTTATGAGCGGTTGTTGACCGATGTCATCCGCGGCGACCAGACGCTGTTCATGAGCCGTGAAGAGGTCGAACTCGCCTGGGAGTTCATCGATCCCATCATCGAGGGATGGAAGGCCAATGGAACGGTGCCGCAGAAATACGGCGCTGGCAGTTTCGGGCCGAGCCATGCCTTCGGGCTGATCGAGCGCGATGGACGGAGCTGGCTTGATCCCGAGCTTTCCAGCTGAGCCCGACTTATGAGTGAAATGCCTGCCATCCAGCCGCGGTTCCTGCCGAGTGGCGATGCTGCCGTGACGGTTGAATTCGGCGCGACGGTCGATCCCCGCCTCAATGGCCTCGTTCTGAAGCTCGACGAGCAGATTGCGGCTATGGATCTGCCAGGCCTGGTCGAGACCGTGCCGACTTATCGCTCGCTGCTGGTGCAGTTCGATCCGCTGAGCTTCGATTACGATAGTTTCGTGGCTAAGGTTTCGGCCATTGCCGTATCCCTCTCGCCGAAACAAGGCAGTCGGAAGCGCTGGAAAGTGCCGGTCGTCTATGGCGGCGCCTTCGGAATCGATCTGGAGGATGTCGCCGCGCGGCACGGCATGAGGACGGCGGAGGTCATCGAGCGCCATGCCGGTGCGGTCTACCGCATCTACATGATCGGCTTCATGCCGGGCTTCGCCTATCTCGGCGGGCTCGATCCTGTGTTGGCGACGCCTCGTCGTGAGAACCCGCGCTTGAAGACGCCGGCCGGTACGATTTCGATCGGCGGCGCGCAAGCGGCGGTGGCTTCCGTCGAAGCACCTTCCGGCTGGCATCTGCTCGGGCGCACGCCGGTGCGCGGTTTCATGGCTGAGCGCGAGCCGCCGCTGCTGTTCGAGGCGGGGGACGAGGTGGTCTTCCAGCCGGTGCCTGAAAGCCGCTGGGAAGCGCTTGACCGTGCGGCCGCGGCTGGCGAACCGGTAGCCGAAAGCATAACCCCATGAGCGCATTGCTGGTCCGTGATTGCGGGGGCTCCACTTCACTGCAGGATTTTGGGCGCTTCCATTGGCAGCGCCATGGCGTCTCGCCCTCCGGCGCGATGGATCGGTATTCGCTGGCGCTCGCCAATGCACTGGTCAGCAACGTGGCGGGCGGGGCTGCGATCGAATTCGCCGTCTTCGGTGGAAGCTTCGTCGTTGAGGGCGGCCCCGTGCGCGTGGCGCTTGCCGGCGCAGTCGCAACCCTCAAAGTCGATGGCATGTCTGTTCCACCGCTGACCAGCGTGACCGCGCATGACGGACAGGTCATAACGGTTGACCCCGCACGAACTGGGGTCTTCGCCTATCTCGCGATCGAAGGCGGGCCCGATGTGGCACCGATGCTTGGCAGCCGGTCGCTGCACTTGCGCTCGGCGCTTGGCGGGCTGAATGGGCGGTTGCTGCGGCCGGGCGACAAGCTCCCGTTGAACCGCGTCGCGGAGCCAAGGCCGGAGCGCCGGATAACCCGCCTGCCAGCCACGGAGATGCAGCCGTTCCGCGTGATGCTTGGCCCGCAGGACGATCTGTTCAGCCAGGCGGGCATCGAAACCTTCCTCTCCGGCACTTACAAGGTCTCGGCGGAGGCCGACCGTATGGGCTACCGGCTGACGGGGCCGAAGATCGAGCACAAGGACGGCTATAACATCGTTTCAGACGGAATCGTCACCGGTGCGATCCAGGTGCCGGGAGCGGGCGAGCCGATTGTGCTGCTCGCCGACCGGCAGACAACAGGTGGCTATCCAAAGATCGCCGCCATCATCAGCGCCGATCTTGCCCGCTTCACGCAATCGCGGCCGGGTGCTGAAGTTCGCTTTGCCGCGGTGGATCGGGCAGCCGCGCTGGCGGGGCTTCGCGCAAGGGAAGCTGAACTCAGCGCGCTAATCGAGTCCATTCGGCCCGCGGATGAAGGCGGCTTGGGCAGTGAGCGGTTACTATCGCTCAATCTGGTCGATGGGTGGCTGGACGCGAAAGGGTAAAGCAGAACGTGTGTCTCGCCCCGCATCAAGTGCGGGATACAAAACTCAAGCGAACGGCGTCAGCGTCATCCCCGCCATTTCCAGCTTCGTCCGCACTGTCCGCGCCATGGAGACCGCGGCCGGGTTGTCGCCGTGTACGCAGATCGTGTCGATCTTGCCCTTCAGCTTGCGTCCGGTGACAGTCGTGATCGCCTGCTCGTCGATCATGCGCAGCACACGCTCAGCCGCAGCATTCGCATCATGGATTACCGAGCCTAGTTTTTTGCGGCTCGTCAGGTTGCCATTGTCGTCGTAGGTGCGGTCCGCGAAGACTTCGCGCGCTATCGGCAAGCCAAGTTGTTCGGCCGCGCGCTCGGTCGGCAGGCCCGCCATCACGACATAAACCAGTGAGCGGTCGACACCCTTGATGGCGCGACCGATCGCCAGCGCCACCTCATCCTCATCGTTGGAAAGATTGCCGAGCGCCCCGTGTGCTTTCACATGAGTGACCTTGTGGCCGGCGAGCGCCGCCATCCCCATGAAAGCGCCGATCTGATAGGCGACCATCTTTTCGAGATCGGAAGCGCTGTCGCCGCGGATCATCCGACGGCCAAATCCCCAGAGGTCGTTGAAGCCCGGATGGGCACCGACTGCGACCCCCTTCTGCTTCGCCAGCGCAGCGACGTCATACATGATCATCGGATCGCCGGCATGATAGCCACAGGCGACATTGGCTGAAGTGATGATGTCGAGCATGGCGGCGTCATCGCCAAGCTTCCAGGGGCCGAAGCCCTCGCCCATGTCGCTGTTGAGATCGATTTTCATGTGAAGATCCGTGATTTCCGGAGGCGAGGAATCCATATTCCAGAACGGTTTAGGGTTCAAATGCGCGAAGCGCCGCGCTTTGCCCTTTCATCTATCGGCGGTTTTACTGACCCGTCGGCGTCAGCGCCATCGTCCGCTCGTCGATCGCCACGGTCTTGATC
>FTCZ01001288.1_pt1 | contig 12883 bp, 10 predicted proteins | sample 1658871 | NCBI WGS metagenome assembly FTCZ01 (sample SAMEA3914864, study PRJEB12502) | metagenome | biome: forest; material: soil | place: USA | collected 2012-03-12 | depth 0.3 m
CCGACGTGATCTGCGCCACCAGGTGCTTGAGCTTGTCGGCGGAGCGGCGCGTCACCACGGCGGTATAGCCCTCCCGCGCGAAGCGGCGCGCGATCGCACTGCCGGTCGCGTCTCCCGCGCCGATGACGACGCAGACCTTATCCTTTGGCATCGAGGTCTCTCCTTGCCTGCCGAGTGTGTGACCGGGGACGGACGCGCTCAAGCTAGATGCTGAGAGATTAGCTCATGCCGGCATGAGCGACGCGGTCGACCAACGCCATCAACTCGTCCTGCCAGTCCAGCCGATGCGAATCGGCCGAACTCGGCTTGGCGCCCAGCATGAAGTCGACATGGACGCCGGTGTCTTGTGCGAAGGCCCGTCCAGTGAGAAGCGCCGCATAGGCGGACGCGGACCGTGGCGCGTTGCTGGTGCCCGGTATCGCGCGCGCGAGAACCGGGAGCAGGGTCGTCCAACCCCAGCGCTCGAAGGCGGAGCGTTCGCGGGCCAGTCCCGTGCCTGCCACCAGGCCGGGATCGAAGGCGATGAAACGCGGACCGTCCGGCGCGGCTCGACGCGCCAACGCATAAGTCAGCAGGATCGCGCAGAGCTTGGAGGTGGCGTACCAGTCGAAACCCTGCTGCCGCAACGACGCAGCGCGGTCGAGATCCCCCTTCGCAACCCGCTCGGCGCCGACGAACAGACCGCCGCGAAAGCCGATCATCCGCGCACCCGGCTCGGCCGGATCGTGCGAGCCGCTGGCCGTGATCACCACGGGCGCACGCGGCGCCAGATGAGGCATCAGTCGATCGATCAGAACGCCATGCGACAGCAGGTTTGCCTGGAACGTCTCCTCGTAGCCATCAGCCGTCAGCCTGAGCGGTCCGGGGAGCTGCACGCCGGCATTGGCCGCGAGCGCGTCGAGCTTTGCGCCGACGAGCTCGGCTACCACCGCGCCGGCAAAGGCTTTGGTCGATGCAAGCGATGCGAGATCGAGCGGCAGGATCGTGAGCCGGCCCGGCCTGGCGAGCGCGCGTAAAGCGGCGGCCGCGGCCGGCCGGCGTGCACCGACGATCAGGCCGCGGCCGGGCTCGGCCAACAGCTGGCGGGCAAGTTCGAGACCGATGCCCGAAGTGGCACCGGTCAGGAGAGTGCATGAAGAAGTCACGCCGAGAAGATGGGGCGCGCGCTGCCCTTCGTCCATCTACGCTGTCGCGCGACGCAGCTCGGCGGTGGTCGAGCCCTGGCCGTCGGGCCGCCAGCCCGGCGCGCCGAACAGATAGTTCCAGGCTTCCGCGATCGAGCGCGCCGAGATCAGGTCCCTGGCGAGGCCGATCCACGGCTCGATGTTGATGCGCACCGGATTGTAGGTCGTCACGCGATGCACCAGGCCGTACTCGCACGGGACGTCCGCGCGTTCCTCGACATAGGTGCCGAACAGGCGGTCGAAGACGATCAGCACGCCGCCGAAGTTGGCATCGAGATACTCCGGGTTGCGAGCGTGATGCACACGGTGAGCCGACGGGGTGTTCAGCACATATTCCAGCACGCCCAGCTTGGGGATCCAGTCGGCATGGATCCAGAACTGATAGAGCAGGTTCAGGAACAGGGCGGCGAGCACGGTCGTGGGCTTGAAGCCCAGGAATGACAGCGGCGTGAAGAAGATCGTGGCGCCGGTGAGCTTGCCCAGCCAGCCCAGGCGATAGGCGGCGGCCAGGTTGAACTGGTTCGGCGAGTGATGGACCGAGTGCGTGTTCCAGAACCAGCGCACGGTGTGGCTGGCGCGATGGTACCAGTAGTAGAAGAACTCCAGCCCGACGAAGAGCAGCAGCACCGAGGCAACGCTGTCGAGATGGAAGGTGAACAGGCGATGCTCGTAGGCCAGGTTGAACACCGGCACCGCCAGGCCATAGGGCAGCAGCGCGATCAGGCGGCGCACCGCGAGATCGGCGACCGACGTCGCCCAGGCCTTCCAGTCGTAGCCTTCGTGGCGCACGCGAGAGAGCCACAGGCCCTCGATCAGCGCGGCGCCCAGCACCAGCGGCAGAAGATAGAGATAAAGCGTGCCGAGGGTTTCCATGGGAATGCTCCTTTCCGTTCGCCGCCTTTCAATATATGAGTATCCCTCAGGTTTAATACTCGCTTTCAGGGAGGCCGCGCCGCCATGGCCAGGCCGCGACAACCCGTTGAAAACAAACGCCGAATCCCGCACCAGGCGCGCGCCACCGAGACCGTGGCGGCGATTCTGGAAGGGGCTGCTCAGGTTCTGGAAGCGGGTGGCCTGGCGGGCTTCACGACCAACGCCGTGGCCGAGCGGGCGGGCGTCTCCATCGGCACGCTCTATCAGTACTTCGCCGACAAAAACGCGCTTTTGCGCACGCTCGCCGAACGCGAGATGAGCGCTGCATTGGCGGCGGTGGCGAAGGCGCTGCGCGGCGAGGCCGATGCCACGAAGGAAGGTCGGGTGCGCGCCATGGTGCGGGCGATCATCAACGCCTTCCACGGCCGGCAACGCGCGCGCAAGGCGGTGGTGCAGGCGGTGCTGGCGCAGGGCCTGTCGGTCGAGATGATGGCACCCGTCGCGGCTTTCATCGCGCAGTCGGGAAGCCAAGCACACCGCGGCGTCGGACGCCTCGGCACCGAGCAGGTCTTCGTCGTCTCGCGCTCCCTGATGGGCGTGATCCGCGCGGCGGTGCTCGAGGAGCAACCCTTCTTCAGGAGCGCGGCCTTCGAGGACGAGCTGGTGCGACTCGTCCTGTCCTACCTAGATAGCGTCCGGCAGCTGAACGCCTAGGAGCACGCCGAACTCGCGGGCGAGATCGCAGCTGATGCGCGCATGCACCTTGCCCTGCTTGTCGAAGAAGCGGCCCGACGGCGTCACCGGGAACGGGCCCTCGTGCCAGATGTCGGGGTGGATGTAGATGCCGTGGCCGCCGTCGGACCAGAAGGCCACGAAGTCCTCGGGCTTCACGTCGTCGCCCGGCGGCGCCACGGGCACGACGAACGGCTTGCCGTCGAGCGGCCAGAAGAGCTGCCCGCCGTCGGGATGGTAGTTGCAATGCCACAGCAGCACGCGGCCGGCCGTGGCGCCGGTGCCCGGGATCCGGTCTGGCGGATCGCGATAGCCCAGCACGTAGCGGCCGCCGACTGCGTCGTTGTGGGCGAGCAGCTCGTTGTCCTTCCACTCGCACATGAAGGTACCCTCGGTCGTGCCGCCCTCGTTGCCGGTGCCCGTGTCGAGCTTGCGCCAGCCGCGCGCCGGCCAGGTCGCGATCTCGATCTTGTGTGTCTTGGGATCGCGTACGATCTCGCCGAATCCCTTGAGCGACTGCCTGGTCGCGCGGACCAGCGGCACGTCGAGCACGCGCGTGCCGGCGGGAATGTCGGGATTGAGATAGTCGAAGGTCACCTGGGACATGCTGCAAGAATGCAGCAATTCGAATCGATCAGCAAAGCGGGATCGTCTCGACGATGTCGTAGTCGAGGACGAGATCGTCGCTGGCCCCAAGCCGCCACAGCGCGTCAGCCTGCCAGCGCAGGATCGGCCGGTCCCACCAGCGATCGATCAGTGCTGCGAAGGCCGCGGCTTCGGAGGAATCGAGATCGTCGGTGAGATTGTACAGCCCCACGAGATAGAGCCCGCTCTCGCGGCATCCGAAGAGACGCTGGACCTCGCGCAAGCCGTCGCGATCGCCGACCTTTTGCGGATAGGCGCGGAGATAGAGCCGGCCGTGATTGACGGTGCCCGAGAACAGGCCGCGCAACTCGACCGTCAACGGGCCTATCGCGGCGAGCGCCGTGCGATGAGCCGCATCGACTGCCGGCGGGGGCTGACCGCAGACCGTCGCATGGAGACGGTCGCGGCGGCGGTCGACGATGTCCCACGCGACCTTGGCGGCGAACGGCGAGGCCCTCAGCTCGCTCTCCAGCGCGCGATAGGCCGCGGACTCGCTCAGGAGTTTGCCGGGCACTGGCAGGACAAGCGAGACCACCCGGTCGTGACGTCCCATGTCGTAGGAGGTGCCGTCCTTGCGCGCGATGACACGGGGATGGTCCGGTGCGACCAGCGGCAAGTGCGCCAACCGGTAGGCCTCGTCCAGTTCGAAGCCCCGGCCCGGGACGAAGCGCGTGCGGCCGGCCCGATAGCCCAGCGCGTCGTCGTCGCAGAGAACGATGTCAGGCCGCCTTGCCGAGGTCTTCGCCGGCCAGCGCACGGTCGATCAGTCTCACCACGTTGTCGCGGCCGTAGAGCTTGATGAAGGCGCCCATGCGCGGACCCTGCTCGCTGCCGAGCAGCACCTCGTACAGGCTCTTGAACCACTGGCGCAGCTCTTCCTTGGCGAAGTGCCGCTTGCCCGCCTCGTAGACCTCGTTCTGGATGAACTCCGCGCTCTCGCTCTCGGGGATGCCGCGCAGGGTGTCGGAGAGGTCCTGCAGCGCCGCGCGCTCCTTGTCGGTGGGCAGGCGGAACTTCTTCGTGGCCTTCACGAAGTCCTGGTAATAGGCGACCGCGCCGGAGAGCAGCTGGTCGAGGTACGGCGAGGACTCGGGCGTGGCGCCCGGCACGTAGCGGCGCAGGTACTGCCACAGCACGTCCTTGTCCTCGGTGTTGGCCACACCCGCGAGGTTGAGCAGCATGGCGAACGAGACGCCGCCGGTGTTGTTGGCCGGCACCGTGCCGTTGTGGATATGCCATGCCGGATTCTCGACCGACTTGGCAGGCTCCTCCGCCGGCAGCTTCTCGACCAGCGACAGATATTCGTCGACGGCGCGCGGGATCACGTCGAAGTGCAGGCGCTTGGCGCGCCGCGGCTGCTGGTGCATGTAGAGCGACAGCGACTCAGGGCTCGCGTAGCGCAGCCACTCCTCGACCGAGAGGCCGTTGCCCTTCGACTTGGAGATCTTCTTGCCCTCGTGATCGAGGAACAGCTCGAAGTTGAAGCCCTCCGGCGGCACCCCGCCCAGGATCCTGACGATCTTGGCACTGAGCTCGGCCGACTGGATGAGATCCTTGCCGTACATCTCGTAGTCGACGCCCAGTGCGAACCAGCGGCCGGCCCAGTCGCCCTTCCACTGCAGCTTGACGTTGCCGCCGGTCACGGGAGTCTCGACCAGCGCACCGTCCTCGTCGCGATAGACGATCGTACCGGCATCGACGTTGGTCTGAATCACCGGCACCTGCAGCACGCGACCCGACTTGGGCGAGACAGGCAGGAAGACCGAGTAGGTCTGCTGACGCTCCCCGCCCAGGGTCGGTAGCATGACGGCCTGCACCTCGTCGTAGTGGCGCAGCATGGCGAGCAGCATCGAATCGAACTTGCCCGACTTGTAATAGTCGGTCGCCGACTGGAACTCATACTCGAAGCCGAAGGAATCGAGGAAGGCCTTCAGCCGCGCGTTGTTGTGCTGGCCGAAGCTCGGATGGGTGCCGAACGGATCGGGCACGGCCGTCAGGGGCTTGCCGAGATGCTGCGCCAGCATCTCCTTGTTCGGCACGTTGTCGGGTACCTTGCGCAGCCCGTCCATGTCGTCGGAGAAGCAGAACAGCCGCGTCGGCACGTCGCTCAGCCGCTGGAAGGCCTGGCGCACCATCGTGGTGCGCACGACCTCGCCGAAGGTGCCGATGTGCGGCAGGCCCGAGGGGCCATAGCCGGTCTCGAACAGCACATAGCCTTTCGCCGGCACTTTGCCGCCGATACGTGCGACAAGCTTGCGGGCTTCTTCAAACGGCCACGCGCGCGCGGCCTCGGCAATGGTGCGGTCAATGTTCGTCATGGATGGCCAAAACTAAGTCATTTGCGCGCCGATTGCCACCGGACCAAAGTGCACGTCCCCCATGAATAAAACTCCCCTCACCCTCGCCATCGGCGGCCTCCTGGCGATGGCTTCGGCCGTCGGCATCGGCCGCTTTGTCTACACGCCGATCCTGCCGCCGATGATCGAAGCGCTGCATCTCAGCAAGACCGAGGCGGGGTGGATCGCCTCGGCCAACTTCATCGGCTATCTCGCCGGCGCCCTGCTGGCGGCGGTGAAGCTGCCCGGCACGCACCGCGCCTGGCTGATGGGGGCGCTCGCGGCCAACGTGATTTGCCTGGGCGCAATGGGCCTCACGACCGACATGACGGCGTTCCTGGTCCTGCGCGCCATCGCCGGACTCGCCAGCGCCTTCGCGCTGGTCTTCGCCTCCGCACTGGTGCTGAACCGGCTGGCGGCGAGCGGCCATGGCCATATGTCGGCCGTGCACTTTGCCGGCGTCGGCACCGGCATCGCCGTCGCCTCGGCGGTGGTCGCTTGTGTCAGCGACTGGCACGAGATGTGGTTCGCCAGCGCCGGTCTTGCCCTCGCGGCCAGCATCGCGGTCGTGCTGCTCGTGCCGCCCGACCATCCGGATGCCACGCACCATTTCGGACCGAAGACCAGGCTCTCGTCCGGCTTCTGGCTCCTGCTCGCGGCCTACGGGCTGTTCGGCTTCGGCTACATCATCACCGCGACCTTCATCGTGGCCATGGTGCGCGGCTCGAAGGAAATCGCGGGCCTCGAGGCCTACATCTTCATCCTGTTTGGCGTGAGCGCCGCGCCGTCGGTCGCGTTCTGGACGTGGCTGGCGCGCAAGTCGACGATCCTGCGGACCTTCGCCCTCGCCGCGATCGTCGAGGCGATCGGCATCGCGGCCAGCGCACTCTTCCTCAATCCGGCGACGGTGATCCTGACCGCAGTGTTCGTCGGCGGCACCTTCATGGGCCTGACCGCGCTGGGACTCATCGCGGCGCGCGAAGGCGGCGGCGATCCGCGCGGCCGCATCGCGCTGATGACCGCCTCCTTCAGCGCGGGACAGATCCTGGGACCGAGCTTCGCGGGCCATGTCTACGATCTGACCGGCAGCTTCGCCGGGCCCTCGCTGGTGGCGGCGGGCGCGCTGGTCATCGCAGCATTGCTTTCGCTTCGGCGGCAGCCCTGAGGCCCGAGGCCCAGGCTGCTTCGATCGTCCCCGCCTTCTCGCTCTCCGTGGCTTCGCCGGCGAAGAACACGCGCTCCTGGTGCGGCGCTCTTATAAGTGACGCCACGGCCGGCGTGACGCCGAGGCACCACGCGCCCTGCGCCAGTGGATCGCGGCTCCAGCGCGTCGCCACCGCGCCCTTGAACGCCGGGCGGATCTCCTTGCCGTAGATCTCCGCCAGCGCCGTCAGCGCAAAGCTGCCGGCCGCACTGGGCCCCATCTCGTCGACCTGGCGCGCCGGCGGGCCGTTGAAGACCAGGATCGCGGCGTCGCGGTTCTGCGGCCGCAGCAGCGCATCGAACGGCACGCCGCCCACCGTGACGCCGGTCAGCCAGAGGTCGGGCGGCGTCTTCAGCACCGGCTGCGAGAACGCCACCGCGACCCGCGTGTGCGCCGCCATCGTCACCTTCGAGAGAGCATCCCGCCTCTTGAGGTCGAGCGGCGGCGCAAAGCCGATGTTGGGCACCACGCTCACCGGCAAGGCCACGATCACCGCGCGCGCCTGCAGCGAGCCCGCCGTGCTGATCACCTCGACGACGGAGCGCGTCGTGTCCACACGCACGACGCGTGTCGACAGCTTCACCGGCACCTTGGCATGCACGTGCGCGACGGCGGCACCGATGCCGCCCTCGAGCCCCTGCTGCATGTCATAGGGCGGGCGGTTCAGCAGCTCGAAGAAGGCAAGCTGCTCGAGCTGGTCGCGCGGATGGATCACGCGCGCGGGATCGAGCAGCGGCGCCTTCTCGCGCAGCTCCTTGAAGGTGGCCGCCATCACCTGCGCCGAGTCGGCATATTCCTTGAGCTTGTCGGCCGCCAGCGGCTTGCCCCCGAGCACGACCGCGGCGGCCGTCGGGCCGGGCACCGGCCTAGCCCCAAGCTCCTGCGCCAGCGGCCCCGGTGCGATCCACGCAGCCCCCGTGTCGAAAGCAAAGCCGAGGCTGGTGTCGGTGAAGACCCGCCCGCCGATGCGGTCGCGCGCCTCGATCACCAGGACCTTCTTCCGGTCGGCCATCAGCGCCCGCGCCGCGGTCAGGCCCGCCAGGCCAGCGCCCAGCACGATCACGTCGAGGTCGTCGGCACAGGCCGGCGTCACCGCCGCCATGCCCGCCATGCTGAGGAAGAGTCGACGCCGCATTATCACCCGATTGTATGCTACTTCAGCAGCAACGTGAGCATGCCTCCTTATCCCGCCCTGATCGCGACCTCGCGCGGCGCCCAGTGGCTCGAGCCTGACGGCACCGTCGAGCGGCTGAGCGCGCCGCAGGCCGCCCTGCGCGCGGCCGGATCGATGCCGCTGGTCTGCCACGCGCCCGCGGTCGCCGCGCGCCTGGGCCTCGACAATCTGCCGGCGCGCGACCTGCTGGAGCTCTACGCCTTCGTCCATCCGGCGACCTTCTGCCTGCCGACGGTGCGTGGCCTGGCCCAGGCGCTCGACCTCAAGTGCGAGGACGAGCTCGCCTGCCTGCCCGAGATCGCCCGCACCCTGCTCGACGAGCTCGACGACATGGCAGCGCTCGCCTCGCCCGAGCTGAAGGACACCGCCCTCTCCATGGCGCGCGGCAACTGGGCGTGGGGCGATGCGGTGCTCGATGCGCTCGGCGTCTCGAAGGACCAAGCCAAGAAGCCGAGGATCGGCGCGGGCCTCGACATCTGGAAGAGCCTCGCGCCGTGGGAAGAGCCGCCGCCCGCCACGCCTCCGGGCAGCTTCCCTGTCGAGCCGCGCGAGGCGCGCCTGCGTCTGGCGCAGATGGTCTCGGCCGGCCCCAACATGGCCGAGGCGCGGCCGACCCAGAGCGACTATGCGTCGGCGGCGTCCGAGGCCTTCGCGCCGCGCCTCCACGAGGACCAGCCCAATGTCGTGCTGGTCGAGGCCGGCACCGGCGTCGGCAAGACCCTGGGCTACGTCGCGCCCGCCTCGCTGTGGGCGGAGAAGAACGGCGCGCCGGTCTGGATCGCCACCTACACGCGCAACCTGCAGCGCCAGATCGACAACGAGCTCGATCGCCTCCATCGCGACTCGGCCGAGAAGCGCCGCCGGGTCGTCGTGCGCAAGGGCCGCGAGAACTATCTCTGCCTGCTGAACTTCCAGGAGGCCGTGCAACGCACCGGCCTGATGCCGGAGAATGCTGTGGGCCTGGGCCTGCTCGCGCGCTGGGCGCTGGCGAGCCGCGACGGCGACATGATCGGCGGCGACCTGCCCGCGTGGCTGCTCGACCTGATCGGCCGCTATCGCCTGCAGCGCCTGGCCGACCGGCGCGGCGAGTGCATCTATTCGGCGTGCGAGCATTACCGCAAATGCTTCGTCGAGCGCACCATCCGCCGCGCCCGCACGGCCGACATCGTGATCGCCAACCACGCGCTGGTCATGGTGCAGGCCGCGATGGGCGGCCTCGACGACGCCACGCGCCCGCTGCGCTACGTGTTCGACGAGGGCCATCACCTGTTTGACGCAGCCGACGGCGCGTTCGGCGCGCATCTCAGCGGCGTCGAAGCCTCCGACCTGCGCCGCTGGCTGCTCGGCGCCGAGGGCCGGCGCGGCAGCCGCGCGCGCGGGCTGGAGAAGCGCATCACCGATCTTCTGGGCGAGGACGTCGACGCACAGAACGCGCTGCGCCGCCTGCTCGACCTGGCGCAGCGCCTGCCCTCGACCAACTGGCAGACGCGGCTGGCCGACGGCACGGTGCTGGGCCCCGCCGAAGAATTCCTCGCGCTCGTGCGCCAGCAAGTGAGAGGGCGCGCGGCCGGCGAGGACCAGGGGTTCGGCCAGGAATGCGACGTGCGGCCGCTCAACCCCGGCCTGATCGAGGCGGCCGACCAGCTCGCGGCCCTCCTCGAAAAGATGCTGCTGCCCGTGCGCCGCCTCAAGCAGTCGCTGCAGACCAAGCTCGAGAGCGAGGCCGACACGCTCGACACGGGGCAGCGCGGCCGCATCGAGGGCGTCGCGCGCTCGCTCACCAACCGCTGCGAGCTGACGCTCGAGGCGTGGCGCATCATGCTGCGCGGCCTGCACAACGAGGCCGATCCCGCCTTCGTCGACTGGTTCGCGATCGAGCGCAGCCAGAACCGCGAGACCGACGTCGGCATGTACCGGCACTATCTCGACCCGACCGAGCCGTTCGTGAACGCCGTCATCAAGCCCGCGCACGGCGCCGTCATCACCTCCGCCACGCTCAGGGACTCGCTCGGCCTCGCCCAGCCCGCCAACGACGAGCATCCCGGCGCGCTGGCCGACTGGCTGTCGGCCGAAGCGCGCACCGGCACGCGCCACCTGCAGGCGCCGGCGATGCGCGCGGCCATGGCCTCGCCCTTCGACTACGCCAACGCCACCAAGGTCCTCATCGTCAAGGACGTGAAGCGCGACGACAGCGACCAGGTGGCGGCGGCGTACCGCGAGCTGTTCCTCGCCAGCGGCGGCGGCGCGCTCGGCCTGTTCACCGCCATCGGCCGCCTGCGTGCCGTGCATCAGCGCATCGCGCCCGCGCTCGAGGAAGCCAACCTGCCGCTCTACGCCCAGCATGTCGGCGGCATGGATGCAGCGACGCTCGTCGACATCTTCCGCGCGGAAGAACATTCCTGCCTGCTCGGCACCGATGCGGTGAGGGACGGCGTCGACGTGCCCGGCCGCAGCCTGCGGCTGATCGTGTTCGACCGCGTGCCGTGGCCGCGCCCCGACATCCTCCACCGCGCGCGCAAGGCGCATTGGAAGGCCAAGCTCACCGACGGCGGCGCGGGCAGCGCCAACGCCTACGACGACATGCTGGCCCGCCTGCGCCTGAAACAGGCCTACGGCCGCCTGATCCGCCGCGCCGACGATCGCGGCGTGTTCGTGATGCTCGACTCCCGCCTGCCCAGCCGCCTGCTCGGTGCGTTTCCCGCAGGCGTCAGCATCGAACGCACGGGCCTGGCGGAAGCGGTGGCGGCGGTGAAGAGTTTTCTGGGCGAGTGACAGGGGTAGCGCACTAGCGCTAACTGCGCTAACCGGCGCCGAGTGCCGGATCGACCTCCTGGCGCCGCCCGTTAAACAAACGGGAATTTAACGAGAGCCTCCTTTCGACAAAAAACACACGCTCGCGAGCATTGGCCAATAACGCTGCCCCTGCGGGCTTCCCGCCGATTCCTCGCGAGGCTCGCGAGCTTCGCGAGGCTTCACGTGCATGCACATGCAAGAAAAGAAAAGTCGGTGAGCGCACCGAGGAAGATACAAACGCAGTGTCATCCCGAGCGCAGTGAAGGATCTATGGCAGCACTCGTCAAAATGTCTCGCTGCGTCTGGAGCGACAAGAGTGGGAAACCATGTCATTGCGCTAATATAGCGCATTTCGCAATACTGTCAATAAAAATGCGACATCACCAATCCTTCTAGATTTATCCTTTCCGACATTGCCCCCCGCGAGCGCAAGGTGGAGCAGCTGTGAGGTTACGAGCGACAGGTAGGCCCAATCTGTCGCGCTCTCTTTTAGAGAGTCGAATGACGCATACCAAAAGTCTGCTCTTTGAACTTCACCGACCGATCTACATTGCGATCGGCTGAACGCCCGCTTGTTTGAGCTTGGGAAATTCCTGGCAAAGCGCTTCTAAATCATAAACGTGATGAGCATTGAGACGATGCTTTGCCGAAATTCCGGTCCGTTCAGCAAGCAGACCAGCGGTTGGCGCGGCCATTGCAGTTCCCCAGAAGTCCCAACATATCGCATTTTCAGTTAGTATCAGTCTCTAGACCAATAAAGATAACTCAAATTAACAGATTAGGTACTGCTTTCGGTTGCAAACCTAGAATCAAGCGCTCCGAAATCTGGTCCTCTCTTAGCAAACCACTCCTCCGATGAAACCCGCCCTCCTCTCCCTCGTCTCCACCATTGCCGCGCTCCTCCTCGTGCACACCGCATCAGCGCAGGAAGAATTCCCACCACCCTCCGGCAAGGGCCGCGTCGTGGTCGTGGCGGCAGGCGCGAGCGGCAAGCCGCCCTATCGCGAGGTCGCGCGGCGGATCGCGGCGCTGGGCTACGACGCGGTGCTGTTCGAGACCAACGGCTGGGCGGCCACGCAGGACAAGGGATTGCGCGACGCGATCGCGGTGGCGCTCAGGATGCCGCATGCGCTGCCGGGCAAGGTCGGGCTGGTGGGCTTCTCGCTGGGCGGCGGCGACGTGCTGGCCTACGGCACGGCGTGGAGCGACGAGGTCGCGGTCGTGGCCGCCTGGTATCCGGTGACCACCACCCTGAAGGACGTGGCGGCGTGGGCGCGCCGGCTGCGCGTGCCGACGGTGATGCTGGCGGGCGAGGATGACATCAACCGCTGCTGCCGGGTCGACAAGGCGCGCGAGCTGGCGAAGGCCGCGCAGGATGCGGGCGCACCCTTCGAGCTCACGACCTATCCCAACACGCCGCACGGCTTCGTGCTGGGCGGCGAGAGCTTCAAGCCGCGGCCCTATGCCGATGCGTTCGCCCGGACCGAGGCGGCGTTGAAGAAGGCGCTCGACTGAGTTTCGTGGCCGATCAGGCGCCGACCACCGTCAGCACCGCCGCATAGTGCACGCACGCCGCCGTCAGCACGAAGCCGTGCCAGATCGCGTTCTGGTATTGCAGCTGCTGCCAGACGTGGAACACGACGCCCGTCGAATAGATCGCGCCGCCCACCGCGAGCAGGATCAGGGTTGGTGTCGCGAGTGCCGCGGTGAAGGGACCGGCGGCCACCACGCCGATCCAGCCCAGTGCCAGGTAGAGCACGGTCGAGATGCGCGCGATGCCCCCTGCGAACCTTGCCGGCTTCCAGAGCTTGGCCGCGATGCCCACGGCGGCGACGATCCAGATCCCGGCCGTCAGCCCCTCGGCCCAGCCGCGCGCGAGGCGCAGGGTGAAGGGCGTGTAGGTGCCGGCGATCATGGCGAAGATCGCGGCGTGGTCGAAGCG
>FTCZ01007135.1_pt1 | contig 12883 bp, 16 predicted proteins | sample 1658871 | NCBI WGS metagenome assembly FTCZ01 (sample SAMEA3914864, study PRJEB12502) | metagenome | biome: forest; material: soil | place: USA | collected 2012-03-12 | depth 0.3 m
ACGGCCGACGCGCTGGCCGAGGGCAAGGCGGTCGGCTGGATGCAGGGGCGGATGGAGTTCGGCCCCCGCGCGCTCGGTTCGCGCTCGATCCTCGGCGATCCGCGCTCGCCGACGATGCAGAAGCTGCTCAACCTGAAAGTGAAGTATCGCGAGAGCTTCCGGCCCTTCGCGCCCTCGGTGCTGCGCGAGGATGTGGCGGACTGGTTCGATTTCGACGACGACAGCCCGTACATGCTGATGGTCGGCGATGTCGTCGGCAGCCGGCGGCAGGCGATGACGGCCGAGCAGCACGCGCTGTTCGGCATCGACAAGCTCAACATCGCGCGCTCCGACATCCCGGCCGTCACCCATGTCGACTATTCGGCGCGCATCCAGACGGTCCACCGCGACACCAACCCCGGCTACTGGTCGCTCCTCTCGGCCTTCAAGCAGCGGACGGGCTGCCCGGTGCTGGTCAACACCAGCTTCAACGTGCGCGGCGAGCCGATCGTGGCGACGCCCGAGGACGCCTTCCGCTGCTTCATGGGGACGGAGATCGAGCGGCTGGTCGTCGGCAATTGCGTGCTGCGCAAGGAGGATCAGGATCCCGCCCTCGCGCAGGACTACAAGGATCGCTTCGAGCTGGACTAACGCGCGATCTCGACCACGATCTTGCCGCGCGCCGAGCCGTCGGTGATGGCGACATGGGCGTCGTCGGCGGTTGCCAGCGTGAAGCGGCGCGGATCGAGGCGAGGGATGAGCTGGCCGGCCTCGGCAAGCTTGGTCGCCTCCTCGAGGATCTCGCCATGGCGGCGGCGGCCTTCGCCGGTCAGCAACGGCACCAGCGTGAACACGCCCGAATAGGCAGCGCCCTTGAACGACAGCGGGGCGAGGCTGTGCGTGCCCCAGCCGAGGCAGCTCACCACGCGCCCGAAACGCCGCACGCCCGCGAAGGAGGCATCCAGCGCCGCGCCGCCCGCCGTATCATAGACGAGATCGAAGCCCCGACCGCCGGTCAGCCGCGCCACATAGTCGGCCACGGGCTCTTCCCGATCGATGAAGGTGGCGCCGAGCGCTTCGATCGCCTCGCGGCTGTGCGCCGAGCCGGTGGCGTACACGTCCGCGCCGTTGGCCAGCGCGATCTGCACGACGATATGGCCGACGCCGCCCGCGCCGCCCTGCACGAGCACGGTGTCGCCGGCCTTCACGGCCATCTGGTCGACCAGCCCTTCCCAGGCGGTGATGACGATCAGCGGCATCGCCGCCGCCTCGCGCATCGAGAGGTTGGCGGGCTTGCGGGCGAGCAGATCGGCGTCCACCGCCGCGAACCCGGCGAGCGAACCCTGCACGCCGCCGACGCCGCCGGTCATGCCATAGACCTCATCGTCGACGCGGAAGCGGGTGACGCCTTCGCCCACCGCCTCGACCGTCCCGGCCATGTCGAGGCCGAGGATCGCCGGCAGCGGATGCCGCGCATGGGGCGCGGCGGCGGCGCGGATCTTGGTGTCGAGCGGGTTCACACCGCTGGCGGCGATGCGGACCAGCACCTCGCCGGGCTTGGGCTCGGGCCTCGCGACGGTGGCGATGCGGAAGGGCGCGCCGGGCGCTTCGGCGATGGCGGCCTGCATGGTGCTGGTCATGGGCGGGCTCCTGCGGCGCGTCGACCGATCTCAGCGGGTCGGCTCGCAGAAGCGGAACAGCGCGACGATGCGGCCAAAGGCGTCGTCATCCATTTTGCCGGGAGTGGGGCCATATTCGGAGACCTCTACGTCGTTGGGCTGCGGCTGTCCGAACCGCGTCAAGACGCGCGAGGTGGGTCGCGCCAGGGTGACGAGCGTGGCCGCACCCGAGGCGTCGGGTTCGCCGTCGCTGTAGGTGAGGCCGTCACGGGCCGCAATGCTCCTCAACGGGATCACGAAGTTGGGGAGGATCGCATATTCGCAATGCGCGGCGAAATGCCGGATCGGCTTCTGCGCGTCACGCGCCTCCACCGCGCATCCGCAGAGGACGGCGGCGAGGGCGATCAGGAACGGGCGGCGCGGCATGGGGCCTACCATGCCACAGCCGCCACGCCCCCGGGACGGCGATTTCGAGGGAGGGGGCTAGAAGCCGAAATCGCTCAGGCCCGGATGGTCGTCCGGGCGACGGCCGAGCGGCCAGTGAAACTTGCGGTCGGCCTCGGCGATCGGGTGCTCGTTGATGCTGGCGTGGCGATGGGCCATCTCGCCGTTCGCCTCGAACTCCCAATTCTCGTTACCATAGGCGCGGAACCAGTTGCCGCTGTCGTCGTGATATTCATAGGCGAAGCGCACGGCGATGCGGTTGCCGTCGAACGCCCACAGCTCCTTGATGAGCCGATAGTCGAGCTCCTTCGCCCATTTGCGGGTGAGGAGGCCGACGATGGCGGGCCTGCCGACGGCGAATTCGGCGCGGTTCCGCCAGCGGCTGTCCACCGTGTAGGCGAGGGCTACCTTCTCGGGATCGCGGCTGTTCCAGCCATCCTCGGCAAGGCGGACCTTCTCGATCGCGGTTTCGCGGGTGAAGGGTGGAAGAGGGGGGCGGGACATCGGCTGGACTCCTCTGCGGAGGGGAAGGGCGTCCGGGAGAGGAAGAACCCTCTCCCGTTGCCGATCAAGTCCGGATTAGTTGCCCGAGTGCGTGTCGACGACGCGATCGACGGTCAGGTCGGTGACGAGGCCGTCCGCCGTGTGCAGATGCGTCGTGTAGCGGATGTCGTCGAAATTCTCGTCGACGGCTGCCATCTCGTTGTAGAGGCAACGGACGGTGTTGGCCTCGTGGCGGCTCGGGCGGCACGTCGCGCCGGCATCCTGGAGCACGGCCTGCGCCTCGCTGACCGGCGTGCCGGCGGGGATGGCGGCGCCCAGCGCGTTCTGCGCCTCGGCCGTGCGGTCGCCGGCGTTATACTCGATGCTGTGGAAGCTGACGGCCGGGTGCGCGGCATAGACGGCCGGGGCGGCGACGAGGGTGGCGGCAACCATGGCGGCACGGATCAGAAGAGAGCGCATTTTCCTATCCTTTCAATTCAATACGGGGGCGCCGGCCAAGACGGCCGCGCAGCAGTCGGTCGGGGGAGACAAGGCGGCCGGTGGCGTCTCACATGCGTCACGGGACGCTCTGCGGATCGCGAGCCTCGGCGGGCGATCGCAGGTGAACCAGGGGCCGGAACGGGGCCTTCAGGGTGGCGTCAAATCTCTTGCCGCCACGTGCGGGAGCCGGTGATGAACCGTTTCCATTGGAGCTCTCCGAGTGGATTTCGTTGAGAGCTATCTAGGCCCTTGGCTCATAATTTTCTAAGACCGTGTTCTTACGGTCGCGATAAGCAGGGCTTATAGGAATGCTGCTCCGTCACATCCGCTATCTGATGGCCGTGGCCGAGCATGGCAGCTTCACCCGCGCAGCGCTGGCGCTGCACGTGTCGCAGCCCGCGCTGTCCCAGCAGATCCGCCAGCTGGAGGAGCAGATGGGCACCCAGCTGCTCGATCGGAGCGGGCGTGCGGTGCGGCCTACCGATGCGGGCGAAGCCTTCCTGGCCCATGCGCGCCGGGCGTTCGGCGAGCTGGAGGCAGGCAACCGCGCGGTGCGAGACGTGCAGGATCTGTCGAGCGGGATGCTGCGCATCGCGTGCGCGCCCAGCTTCTCGGCCTATCTGATGGCGCCGCTCGCCCTGCATTTCCACGACCGCCATCCCGGCATCACCCTCTCGCTCGTGGAGCGCGCGCAGGAGGACATCGAGGCGGCCCTGCGATTGGACCGGATCGACCTCGGCATCGCCACCAGCGACGTCCATGACGAGGAGGTCGAGTGGTTGCCCCTCCATGAGGAACGGCTGGGCCTCGTCATCGGGGAGGACCATCCGGCGGCCGTCACGGGAGGTCCGATCGGGGTGCCGACGCTGGAGGCGCTGCCGCTGGTTCTGCTCAGCACGCGCTATACGACGCGGACGATGATCGACGATCATTTCCGGCGGCACGGCATCCGCCCGGCCGTGGCGATGGAGGCGGATTCGCTGGACACGATCATCGAGATCGTCCGGCGGGGCCGGCTGGGAACGATCCTTCCTCCGGCGGTGGTGTTCGACCGGCCCAGCCTGCGGGCGATGGAGCTTGATCCGGCGATCGGCCGTCGCCGCGTGGCGCTGTTGCGTCGGCGGGGCGGCTATCTCAGCGCGGCGGCGCGCGCCTTCGTCGAACTCGCGCAGGACGAGACGCGCATCTTCGCCGACGGCGGCCGGACACTCGACTGACCGCCGTCGGCAAAGGGTCAGATCCCGCCGAGGAAATCCATCTTGCCGATCGGCACGCCCTTGTGGCGCAGCAGATCGTAGGCGGTGGTCACATGGAAGAAGAAGTTCGGCAGCGCGAAATGCAGCACATAGTCGCGCGCTGTGAACTCGATCGAGCGGGACGGCATCTTGATCGTCACCACATCCTCCTCGCGCCCGTCCATCGCGTCGCCGGGCACGGCTTCGAGAAAAGCGATGGTGGCGGCGATGCGGGCCTGGAGATCGTCGAAGCTCGCCTCATTGTCCTGCATGGCGACGCTTTCGACTCCGGCGACGCGCACCGCCACGAACTTGGCGGCGTCGCTGGCGCGCTGGATCTGCGCGGTCAGCGGCGACATGTCGTCGATCAGCCGCGCTTCGAGCAGGGTGCTGTGCGGCAGGCCTTTCTCGTCGGCGAAGCTGCGCCCCTTCTCGAGGATGGCGGAGAGGTTGCGAAGCGACCGGATGAAGACCGGAATGCTGACATCGTAAAGCGACAGGGCCATGGGATTTCCCAGATGGTGAGAGGGTGATGCACCCCTTATCCGGCCTATCCCCCGGCCCGCAAGTCGGCCGATTTTGGCCGTAGCGGCCAAGTTGACGCCAGTCGCACCCGAGGCGTTCGCCCTACGGCTTATGTGTATCAACTTGTAACGGCCTATACCGAAAAGTCATTTTTGCCGGCTGGACAGGAAAAAGCCGGATGGATAGCGTGCCAGTCGGAGCATATTCACCGCGCGGGGCCTGTTGCCATCGAATATATTCGGAGGGAATGGATGTCGTCCGATGGCGATCCCGAAAATACTGAGGATTACGATCGTGCCTGGAAGGTCGATCGCGTCGCCATTTCGCTAATGGAGTTGTTCGGCGAGCGCGCGCTGGAGGTGAGCGAGCGCCAGATCAGCGCGGGAAATGTTCGATCCGTTTCCGAGGTCTGGCAGGAAATCTCCGAAACCATTCGGCGGCGCGACGCAGTTCGTTGACCAACATGCTGGCTGTTTTGCCATGACTGGTCGCATGACGTTACGGCATTGCGGGCTTTAGTGCCTGAGAAGGCGTCCGGCCCGGTGAGCTGCCGGACGCCCCTTTAAGATCAGGAGCCGAGGTGCGCCTTCGCGGCGGCCTTCGCCGTGCGGATGCCCAGCCGCTTGCGCTGCGGCGCTTCGACGGCGGCCACCTTGCTCTTGGCCGGCTTGGCAGCCTTCCGCGCGGCCGGAGCGGCGGCAGTCTTCGCGGCGGGCACCTTCGCGGCGGGCGCTTCCTTGGCGGCCTTCCGGGCCGGCGCCTTGGCGGGCGCGGCCTTCTTCGCGGGCGCGGGCGGAGTGGCCGGCTTGTTGCGGCCGAGCCCGATCTGGTGCGCCAGCGCGCTGCGCGTCTCGCGATAGGAGGGCGCGACCATCGGATAGTCCTTGGGCAGTCCCCACTTGGCCCGATAGTCTTCGGGCGACATGTTGTAGTTGGTGCGCAGATAGCGCTTCAGCATCTTCAGCTTCTTCCCGTCTTCGAGGCAGACGAGATAATCGGGCTTGATGCTGGCGCGGATCGACACGGCGGGTTCGGGTTCGGGCGCCACCTCGACGACGGGCCGGCCGACCTTGCCCAGCGCTTCATGGACGGCGCGGATCAGGGTCGGCACATCGGCCGCCGCTACATTGTTGTGGCTGACATGTGCCGAAACAATATCTGCGGTCAGGCCGATCAAGTCGCTGTCGTTCACGAGTATCTCCGAGATCGGATGCTATGGAAGAGAGGCAATTCTAAATATGACATTCGGGCTTATCAAGCCCTTCATCAATAGGCCGGGATATGAGGATGGTCGTGTGATAAATTTTTAAGATTGCGCGGCGAGAGTGGCATGGCGACATCGATCATGCCGCAACATGCCGAATTCCGGGGCGATCTATGGGATCATGAGGCGATCATGTCGATTGATCCGCCGCGGCGGGAGCCCCAGAATAGAACATCTGCCTCGGATGTTCCGTTTTGAACGATGGGGTTTCGGTCCGGTCGGCGTCCGCAGATCAGCTTTCTCGCCGTCGAGTTCACCGATGAAACATTCGGACAATCCATAGAAACAGATGTCCGGGGATGTTCTCGATGCTTGGAGGGTGGAGCGCCGTGAAGCGGAGGGCCGACACCGTTATTGGTCGGAGTGAATAGTTAACACCTGACCCCGTTCTTCTGGATCCGGGGCGTCAATCGGCCGAAGGGACGAGGCTCAGGCCGACGGCGCGGATGGCGGTATTATCATTGCCCCGCCAGCAGTGGTCGGGCGGGCAGCAGAAATTCGCCAGCCCGATCGTGACGAACAGGCTGAACGACGTCTCCCGCTGGAGGGTGGCGGAAAGGTCGGTGCCTTGGCGGCTTCCGATAATTCCCAGAAAGGACATGGATACTTCCGGCTCTTCTGTGGAAGATAAGCCGTGAGACTGACGCTGTGCCGATCCCGAGGATTGCACGTCTCCGACGGGATTTGCATGAAACCGGGGCGAACCGGCGCAATTAGTCGCGATGGATCTCGAACAGCTCGCGTCCGGCCAGCGCGGCGCGCGCGACCAGGCCCCGATCATGATAGGCGAGCGTCGCCTCGGCGATGTCGGCGTCCCAGAAGTCGGGATCGGCATAGGTGCGCAGCGCGCGCTCGTAGCGACGCCGCTCGCCTTCCTGCCCGCGCAGCAGGGCGAGCGCGATGGTGACTTCGGGGAAGTCGTCGCCGCCGCCCTGGCGGACGATCGCGGCGTCGGATGTCAGCCCGCGCGCGGCGAGATAGTCGGCCGCCGCCTCGCGGGCCTGATGGATGCTCATGTCAGCGATCGAGGAAGTGCGTCGGCGGGGGCACCTCGGCACCGCCGGCGAACGGCGTCCAGGCGGTGGCCAGCCGGCCTTCGCGCGCCTTGTAGAAGAACTGGCTGCACACCAGCCACCCCTTGAGCGGGCGCAGCGGCAGCAGGCAGGTGATGAGCAGGATCGGCAGCGTCGTGAACAGATGCACCCAGAAGGGCGGCTCGTACACGATCTGCAGCATCAGCGCGAAGATGACGCTGGGCACGCAGCCGAAGCAGATCACGAAGAAGGCCGGGCCGTCCGCCGGATCCGCGAAATCATAGCTGAGCCCGCAGGACTCGCAGTGCGACCGCAGGCTCAGGAAGCCATCGAACAGATGGCCTTCGCCGCAGCGCGGGCAGCGGCCGCGGATTCCGGTGCGGATCGGTTCCAGTTTCGGCCACTCGCGGCCTGCATTCTCGGTCATGTCGCTATCCCGACTCGGGCTGTATGGGAAGCATTGCAACTATGTACGAGCTGTTGTATGGATATTGAGGCATACAAAGTCAAGGTGCTGTCCGCATGCAAAACTGGCATCCCGACCTCGAAAGGGCCGAAGGCCCCAAATATCTCGCGATCACGGCGGAGCTGGCGCGCGATGTCGAGACCGGGCGCCTGTCCGCCGGCGACCGTCTGCCGCCGCAGCGTGCGCTCGCCGAGCGGTTGGGCGTCGACCTGACGACGGTCACGCGCGCCTATGACGAGGCGCGGCGGCGCGGGCTGATCGAGGCGGACGGCCGCCGCGGCAGCTTCGTGCGGGCGCGACCGATGGACGATGAGGACGCGGTCCCGGCCGATACGGGCATGAACATGCCGCCGGTTCCGGGCGCCGTGCTCGCGGAAGCCTGGACGCAGGGCACGGCGATGTTGCTCCAGGGCCGGGCGGCCGCGCGCCTCCATTATCAGCCTGCGGGCGGCGCGATGGAGGACCGCGAGGCGGTGGCGCGCCTGCTCGGCGAGCGGGGCGTCGAGGCCGGGCCGGACATGGTGCTGGTGACGGCGGGCGGCCAGCATGCGCTCCACGCCGCGATCCATGCGCAGCTTCGGCCGGGCGATGTCGTCTGCGTCGGGCGCTATGCCTATTCGGGCTTCCTCGCGCTGGCGCGGAGCTTCGGGCTCCAGCTTCGCGTGGTGGCGGGCGACGAGGAGGGGATGGACCCCGATGCGCTCGACGCCGCCTGCCGGGCGGGGCAGGTCCGCGCGCTCTACGTCGTGCCGACCAACGACAATCCCACCACGACGACGCTGGGCGAGGATCGCCGCCGCGCCATCGCGGAGGTCGCCCGCCGGCACGATCTCGCCATCCTGGAGGACGATGCCTATGGGCAGCTTCCCTCCGCGCCGTTGCCGCCGCTCGCGGCTTTCGCGCCGGAACGGACATGGCATATCGCCAGCGTCTCCAAGATCCTGTCGCCAAGTCTGCGCATCGCGCATCTGCGCGCGCCGTCGGTGAAGGATGCGATGCGCGCGGCGACCGACCTGCACGCGACGGCGGTGATGGCCGCCCCGCTCAACGCGGCGCTGGTCACGGCGTGGCTCGGCGACGGCACCTATGCGCGGCTCCTCGGGGAGGTGCGGGCCGAGGCGGCATGGCGGCGGCGGCTGGCGGCGGGCATCCTCGACGGTCTCGACTGGCGGGCGCATCCCGAGGGCTATCATCTCTGGCTGGCGCTGGAAGAGGGCGCGCAGGTCCACGAGATCCTCAACGCGCTGCGTCCGGCCGGCCTGTCGGTGGTGCCGGGCGATGCCTTCGCGGTGGAGCCGGTGGCGGAGCGCCGGCTGCGCGTGTCGATCGGCGGCGGGCTCGGGCGGGAGCGGCTGGAGCGCAACCTGCGCTTGCTGGAGGCGATGCTCCACCCGCGCGGCGGGCGGGGCAGCCCGCTCGTCTGAACAAGCGGGGATGGCGCGCCGGGCGCCACCCCCGCCGGACCGATCAGTTCGCCCAGTCGGACGAGAGGATGATCGAGCAGAAATTCTGCCGGGTGTAGGTCGGATCCTTCAGCGCCAGCACGTCGGCCTTCACGTTGCCGAAGGTCGTCAGCGGCTTCCTGATGATCCCCTGCGCGAAGTGATCGATGATGTTTTCCTTGAAGTCGTGCTCGCGCGGATGGTGCCGGCAGACATGGTCGCGATGCTCATGGCTGAAGTCTTGATAGGCGATGCCGAGCACGTCCATCTCGACGCCCGCCGTCACCAGCGCGATGGTCGGGCGCATATGTTCGGGCACGCCCGGCGTGGTGTGCAGCGCGATCGCGGTCCAGACGTCCTCGATGTCACGCTCGGGCACGCCGTAGCTCTGGAGGAAATCCCGCGCGGCGTTGGCGCCGTCGACCTCGAAGCGCAGGTCCGGGCTCGCATATGTCTCGGTCAGGCCCATGTCGTGGAACATGGCGCCCATGTAGAGCAGCTCGGGATCGTACTTCAGGCCCCGGCGCTCGCCGGTCAGCGCGCCCCAGAAGAAGACACGGCGGCTGTGGTTGAAGAGCAGGTCGTCCTCGGTGTCGCGGACAAGCTGGGTGGCGGCGCGCGCCATGGCGCTGTCGGGAACGCGGATGCCGGCAATGATCTCGCTCATGGGGTCGTCCTTCCAAGGGTCCGGGCGGCCGGCCGCGACCGGGGGACGCCATCGCGCACCCCGACATGACCTGATGGCCTGAATGGCTGTTCGGTTGTCGGGGCCGGCGGGGAGAGCCAAGGGAGGGGGCGTTGCCGGTCCCGACGCCCTTCTTATCGCTCTTCCAGGGGGAGTCGTTCAACGCGACGCTGCCGTTGTTTTCTGCCAAAGACGCGTTGTTTGCTGCCGGGGAGACGCAGGACATGCGAAGTGTGGCCATCGTTATCTTCGATGGCGTGCAGGCGCTGGATGTCGCCGGCCCGATCGACGTCTTCGCGGGGGCCAACGACTATATCGATCCTGCGGAGCGCTACGAGACGCTGCTGGTGGCCGAAACGCGCGAACCGCTGCGCGCATCGAACGGGATGCTGCTGATCGCCGACCGCACATTTGCCGAATGCGACGACAGTTTCTCGATCCTGCTCGTCGCCGGCGGCCCCGGCCTGCCCGAAGCGCCGCGCGATCCGGTGATGAGCGACTGGCTGGTCGAGGCCTCGGCGCGGGCGGAACTGTATGGGTCGATCTGCACGGGCGCCTTCGCGATGGGTCATGCCGGCCTGCTCGACGACCATGCCGTCACCACCCACTGGCAGAACGCGCCGCGCCTCGCCCAGCTCTTCCCGCGCGCGAAGGTCGATCATGACCGCATCCACCTGCGCGACGGGCGGCTCGTCACCTCGGCGGGCGTGACGGCGGGGATCGACCTCGCGCTGGCGCTGGTGAGCGCGGACCATGGCCCGGCGGTGGCGCGGCAGGTCGCCAAGCGGCTGGTGGTGCTGGCGCAGCGGCAGGGCGGCCAGTCGCAGTTCAGCCCCTTCCTCGAGGCGCCCGCTGACGAGGACTCCCCGATCGCCCGCGTGCAGGCGCATGTGCTCGCGCATATCGGCGAGAATTTCCCGGTCGAGCGGCTGGCCGGGATCGCCGGCATCAGCGCCCGCAACCTCGCCCGGCTCTTCACCCGCGACACCGGGATGACGCCGCATGATTTCGTCGAGCGCGCGCGGGTCGACGTCGCCCGCAACCTCCTCGAAGGCACGAGCCTGCCGCTCAAGGCCGTGGCCTATGACTGCGGCTTCGGCACGGCGGACCGGATGCGGCTGGTCTTCCTCCGCCGCCTCGGCGTGACGCCCGCTCATTATCGCGCGACCTTCAGCGCCGTGCGGGAAGAGGCGGAAGATTGACCCGCCCGACCTCGGATGCGATCCGGACGCGCGCGGCGATCGCTGATAGGGGCCGGAACCTGTCGGCCGATGGAAGCAAGGCACGGGAGGCGCACCGATGGACTCGGGCATCGACGATCCGCTGAGCCTGCTGGCGCCGCTGCTGCGGGTCCGTCCCATCCTCGACGACTTCTGTCGCTTCGGAGGCGACTGGGCCTCGCCGCATGACGCGGCGGGGCCGGGCTGGGCGCATTTCCACATCGTCACGCGCGGCGCCTGCATGCTCGACCGCCCCGGCCATGGCCCGTTGCGGCTGGAGGCGGGGGACGTGCTGCTGCTGCCGCACGGCGATCCGCATGTCGTCCGCGCGCGGGCGGGGAGCGGGAGCGGCCGGCGGGCGCCGGTGGTCGAATATCGCAACGCGATCCGCATCAAGGCCAGTCCCGGCGTCGCACCCGATACGGAACTGGTCTGCGGCCGCCTCCATTTCGAGGCGGCGCCCCAGAGCCTCGTCGTCGCCGTGCTGCCCGAGGTGGTGGTGCTCCGGGCGACCGATCGACTCCACTCGCTGCTGGAGGGCATCCGCGACGAGCTGGACCTCGACGCCGCCGGTGCCGCGGCGGTCGCGGCCGATCTCGCGAGCGCGCTGTTTGTGATGCTCCTGCGCGCGCATCTGGAGGTCGCCGGCACCTCGTCGGGCGTGCTGCGGCTGTTGAACCAGCCGGCGACGATGCGCGCGGTGATGGCGATGCTGCGCGAGCCGGCGCGCAACTGGAGCCTCGAGGAGCTCGCCCATCGCGCCGTGTCGTCGCGCGCCACGCTGGTCCGGGCTTTCCGGGCGGCGGCGGGTGTCGCCCCGCTCGCCTTCCTCACCGAGCTGCGGTTGGGACTGGCGCGCCAGCAGCTTCTCGCCGGGCGGGCGCCGATCGCGCAGATCGCGGCGGATGTGGGCTACCAGTCCGAAGGGGCGCTGAGCCGGGCCTTCCACCGCCATTATGGCGTGCGACCCGGCGCGCTGCGGACCGCGGGCGGCTGACGATCAGGCCAGCGCGGGCGTGCGGTTGCGCGGGCTCTCGCTGGTGACGCGCCGATACCAGGCGGTCGGCGTCTCGCCTTCGTGGCGCTTGAAGCAGCGCGTGAAATGGGCCTGATCCGAAAAACCGTAGGTCAGCGCGATCTGGGCGAGCGGTTCGTCGGTCGTGCGCATCCGGTCCTTGGCGCGTTCGATGCGGCGGCGGAGCAGATAATTGTGCGGCGAGCAGCCGATGGTCTGCTTGAAGGCGCGCGCGAAATGGCTCGGGCTGAGCCGGACGGCCGAGGCGAGATCGGAGACGAGCAACCGCTGGCTGAGCTGCGTCTCGATCATCGACTTGGCCCGCCGCGCCTGCCACGCGGCGAGGCCGCCGCTGTCGTAGGCATTGTCCTCGTCGGCCGGTTTGCCCGCCAGCGCGGAGAGCAGTTCCAGCGCCCGATCGACGAAGTGCTTGGCGCCGAGCGGATCGCTCGAGACCGTCTGCTGGGCCTGCGTCAGCACGACTTTCAATGTTGCGAGCTTCTGCTCCGTTTCCAGGACATGACCATTGGAAATAACCGCAAGCTGATTCGAGAAAAACGCACGGCGGGTGCAGGAACTTCCGTCCGGGCACGAATCGTGCGATCTTTCAAGATCAAGGGCCAGGGTGTTCGAGATCATGGCCAAATCCTTGTAGGAACATCGAAACTTCAAGGCACGGCAACGAGCGCAACTGATAATATGGCTAACAGTATCGTTAGTTCATCCGCGCCTTCCATCGAACATTGGTATCGGCACGGATGCACGGGGTATAGCGGCCCTAACCTTTAGTATGGTCGGGCCGTGCCGCGATGACAGCCCGGCCTATGCGCGGATACTTTCTTGAGGCTCGATCCCGATATCGGCTACAAAACGGCCTGGATGCGGTCCCTTGGAAGAGCCAGGGCTGGGGGGCCTTCTCGGGGGAAGGCGTTTGACCATGACGAGCGCGCCACGCACCGATGCCCGGCCGG
>FTCZ01001190.1_pt1 | contig 12869 bp, 16 predicted proteins | sample 1658871 | NCBI WGS metagenome assembly FTCZ01 (sample SAMEA3914864, study PRJEB12502) | metagenome | biome: forest; material: soil | place: USA | collected 2012-03-12 | depth 0.3 m
CGGAGGGGCTCAGTCCTTGCGGCTGAGGGGGACGCCGTAGAGCTCCATGCGATGATCGACGAGGCGGAAGCCGAGCTTCTCGGCGATGCGCTTCTGGAGCGTCTCCACTTCCTCATCGACGAATTCGATTACGCGACCGGTTTCAACGTCGATCAAATGGTCGTGGTGAGTCTCGGGCGCGGCCTCGTAGCGCGAGCGGCCGTCGCCGAAGTCGTGCCGCTCGAGTATCCCCGCCTCTTCGAACAGGCGGACGGTGCGGTAGACGGTGGCGATGGAGATACCCGGATCGATCGCGGAGGAGCGCGCATGCACCTCTTCGACGTCGGGATGGTCTTCCGCCTCGGACAGAACGCGTGCGATCACGCGCCGCTGCTCGGTGATGCGGAGTCCCTTCTCGGCGCAGAGCGCCTCAAGATCGATCTTGCGCATGACGGGAATGTAAGACCTCGCGGCGCCGACGGGAAGGGTGAACGGTCGGCTGTCGGCCCTCTCCCCGCGGCGGGGAGAGGGCGAATGACCTTACTTCTTGCGACGACGCGTGCCGAGGCCGATCTTCTTGGCAAGGCTACGACGCTGCTCGGCATAGTTGGGGGCGACCATAGGATAGTCGGCCGGCAGGTTCCACTTGGCGCGATACTGCTCCGGAGTCATCTGATAGTGCGTCATCAGGTGCCGCTTCAGCATCTTCAGCTTCTTACCGTCCTCGAGGCAGACGATGTAGTCGGGCTTCACGGACGAGCGCACCGAAACCGCCGGCTCCTGCTTCACTTCCGGCTCGGGAGTCGCCTGACCGAGCTGGATCAGCGCGCCATGGACGTTCTGGATCAGGTCGGGAACGTCCCCGACGGCCACGCTGTTGTTGCTGACGTGCGCCGAAACGATATCGGCGGTGAGCGTGATGAGCGTTTCGGTCATGTCGATGACGTCGGACATTGTTTGGTACCTCGTTACTATAAGGGCGCTACACACTGGCCCCTGAAGGTGGCTCGGGCTCCTCTGTCCGATCATTGGCGAATAGGCAAGGCTCTTCACAGCCAATTCTAACGCATCACATCGAATTTGAGGGGAAACGACAATGTGATCGCGTCGAACGCCCGTCCATCCTTGCCTCGATAATAAGCAGGACGCCGCCCGACTTGCCGGAAGCCGGCCGCGCTGTAGAGGAAGATCGCTGGATTGCCATCCCGCATCTCCAGATGAAGGTGCGTGGCGCCGCGTGCGCGTGCCTCGTCGGCGACAGCCTGGAGCATCCGCCGCCCCACCCCGGTACGGCGGCGGTCCGGCGGGACGGCGAGCAGCAGCAGTTCGGCCTCGTCCGCCACCACGCGCGCCAGCGCGAAGCCTGCCGGCTGGCCGTCGAGCCGCGCCAGCAGCAACCAGACACCAGAAAAACCTAGGATTCCAGTGCATTGCCCCCGCGTCCAGGCCTCGCCGAAGCATGGATCGAAGGCGCTGCCCATTGTCTCCATCACTTCGTCGAGATCCGCCGGGCTGCCCGCGACGAGCTCAAGGAAGGAGGCGTGGGGGTCGGTCATGCGGCCTTCGGTTTGGCGTCCGGCGGCCGACCGTAGATCGGCCGGGGCGCAAGCGTGCGGAATGGATCGGGCAGCAGCGCAACATCCGCCGCCTCGGGCAGCGTGTCGACGGCCTCACCATGTCCGCGCTCGGCGACGAGCGCGGCCGCTCCCGATCCCGCGACCAGCGCGTCGGGCGCATGGGTGGCGGCTTCAGCGGGTGGCAACGAGACGAGCGGGCCGAGCGGGGCGAAGGGGCGAGCGGCAAAACGCTGGACGAACAGCTCACCATGGCCGCCCGTCAGCGCCACCGCGCAGCCTTTGAGCACCGGATCGGCTGCGAAGCGCGCGGCGGCCACCAGCGCCATCGACGAGCAGCCTTGGACAGGAACGCCCCAGCCGAGCCCCATGCCGATCGCCGCGGCGAGGCCGACGCGTACCCCGGTGAAGCTGCCCGGCCCGCAATCGACCAGGATCGCTTGCGGAACGACACCGCCGGCCTCGGCCAGCAGCGCCTCAACCATTGGCACCAGCCGCTCGGCATGGCCGCGCCCGACCAGTTCGCGTGCCGCGTGGCGGACTTCGCCGCCCTCGATTAGCGCGACAGAGCAGGCCGCCGTTGCTGTGTCGATCGCCAGCAGCATCCCCATGTCCGCTCAGGCGATGAGGTTGGCTTCTTCGAAATCGAGCCGCGGGCTGCGATTGAAGATGGTGGCGGGATCGCCATGGCCGAGTGTGCAGATGAAGTTGGACTTGACGGGCGTGCCCGCGAAGAAGGCCTCGTCGACCGCGGCGTTGTCGAACCCCGACATCGGCCCGGTATCGAGCCCGAGCGCGCGCGCGGCAATGATGAAATAGGCGCCCTGCAGCGTCGAGTTGCGGAAAGCCGATGTTTCGATCAGCGGCTGGTTGCCGACGAACCAGGCGCGCGCATCTGCGTGCGGGAAGAGCTTGGGCAGCTTCTCGTAGAATTCGTGGTCCATGCCGATGATGGCAGTCACGGGCGCCTGCAGGATCTTGGCGGCATTGGCCTCCGACGCGAGCGCGGCGAGCTTCGCCTTGGCCTCGTCAGACACACACCAGACAATCCGGGCCGGCGACTGGTTGGCCGACGTCGGTCCCATTTTCGCGAGATCCCAGATCGCGCGCATCTGCTCCTCGGTGACGGGCTCGTTTGTGTAGCCATTATAACTCCGCGCTTGGCGGAAGATCAGGTCGAGGCCGGCGTCGTCAAGGGTCTTGGGCATGGATACTCCCGTTACACACACTGAGAAATCAGACCGCGCGGACTTCGGTCACTTCCGGCACATAATGCTTCAGAAGCTGCTCAATGCCCTGCTTGAGCGTGGCGGTGGAGGAGGGGCAGCCTGAGCAGGCGCCGTGCATCGCAAGATAGACCGTGCCACGCTGGAAGCCGCGATAGACGATATCGCCGCCGTCGCGCGCCACCGCCGGGCGCACCCGCGTGTCGATCAGATCCTTGATCTGCTCGATGATGTCGGCGTCGGCAGGGTCCTCGCCAAAATCCTCGCCGTCACCCGCGACCTCGATGCCGTCGGCGCTGCCAGCGCGGAACAGCGGCGCGCCGCCGGCGAAGTGATCGAGCAGGACGCCCAGCACCTGCGGCTTGAGGTCGCGCCACTCGCTGCCGGGGGCGGCGGTGACCGAGATAAAGTCGCGCCCGTAGAACACGCCCTCCACGTCGCCCAGCGAGAATAGGGCTTCGGCCAGCGGCGAGGCCTCGGCCTCTTCGGGGCTCGCGAAATCGCGGGTGCCCGCGTCCATGACCGGGGCGCCGGGCATGAACTTGAGCGTCGCGGGGTTGGGCGTGGTTTCGGTCTCGATCAGCATACCCCCCAATTGGGACGTCGCGCGGCGCGGTGCAAGGCTTCTGCGCCTTAATTGGCGGCCTGTTCGATCCGTTTGAGGCTTTCTTCCCACTGGGCGATATTGTCGGCGGCCTCCTTGACGAAGGCGGAGCGGCGGATGCCGCCCAGGAACGCGCCCGCCACCAGGCGCCCCGGCTGGCGCAGCGGCCGCTCGAACTGGATCAGCAGCACGGTGCGCACGCCGTCGGTGTCGTTCCAAACCTCGTGCGGCCAAGTGTCGTCGAACACCAGCGTCTCGCCCTCTGTCCAGCCAACCGTCTCGCCGCCGACCGTCATCCACAGCGGGCCCGCCGGCACCTGAAGGCCGAGATGGCAGGTCATCAGCCCTTTGGTAACGCCGCGATGCTCGGGAATGTGCGTGCCGGGCTTTAGGATCGAGAAGAAGCCGCTATTAAGCCCGGGCACCTGCTCCAGCAGCGCCATCGTCTTGGGGCAGCGCGCGATGTTCTGCTCGATCCGCGCGCCATAGCCGATCAGGAAGAAGGATCGCCAGCTTTCCGAGGGCGCGATGCGGCGATGATCGGGCGAGATGGTGCTGAGCGCGGGCACTGCGTCAGGATTGTGCCCCACCACCAGCGCCTCGTCACGGATCGCGCGCCAGTTCTCGCGCAGCATCGCCGTCCATGGGAACAGCGCGGGATCGACTACCGGGTCGTTCGGCACTTTCGAGGATCGGGCGACGATGTTGTCGACTCGGCGGCGCATCCGCTTGCCGATGCGGACCAGAAAGGGGCGGCGTGGTACGCCGGCGGTGGGTGAAGCGGCGGTGGCGGGAGCCGCAATCGCTCCCACGCGGGCGGTCGTCGAGGGCGCGTTGCCGTCCATGCCGGGCTCCCGATCTGATCCAGAAATATATCCTGCGGGTCAGCTCGCTGAACAACTTAAACCGGTGTCATGTTGCAACGCGGCGCATTCTACGCCATATGCCGCTCCGCGTCAGTGGTCTTTATAGGGCCGCCGGACCGGCGCTGCGTGATTCGATCGTCCCCGATGGACGATCCGAGCGCCCGGTCCCTCGATGGCGCGTGCCTGAAGGCTGCCCTTTTCACGCGGGTCGTCATCGAACCCGCCGCCGCGTGTTCGCATGATCTGCGACCATGCGCCGTGCCTTTGCATGGAAGTTGCCATTTGACCCAGTTTTCCGACCTCGGCCTCGCCGCGCCGATCCAGCAGGCGCTTGCCGCTGAAGGTTATACGAAGCCCACGCCGATTCAGGCGCAGGCTATCCCGCAGCTGATGGAAGGCCGCGATCTGCTCGGCATCGCGCAGACCGGCACCGGCAAGACCGCCGCCTTCGGGCTGCCCTCGCTCCACCACCTGTTCTCCAAGCCCAAGCCGCGCCCGACGCGCGGCTGCCGCATGTTGGTGCTCTCGCCGACGCGTGAGCTCGCCAGCCAGATCGCCGAATCGATGAGCAATTACGGCAAGGGCCTGCGCTTGTCGGTGATGACGGTTTTCGGCGGCGTGCCGATCAACCGCCAGATACGTGGCCTGCAGGCCGGCGTCGACATCCTAGTCGCTACGCCGGGCCGCCTTCTCGACCTGATCGACCAGCGCGCCCTGACGCTCAAGGACGTTGAGATCTTCGTCCTCGACGAGGCCGACCAGATGCTCGACCTCGGCTTCATCCACGCGTTGAAGCGGATCGTGCCGCTGCTGCCCAAGCAGCGCCAGTCGCTGTTCTTCTCAGCGACCATGCCCAAGACGATCGGCGAGCTCGCCGATAAGTTCCTCACCAACCCGGTGAAGGTGTCGGTGGCGCCGGTGGCGACCACGGCCGAGCGCGTCGATCAGTATCTCACCTATGTGAACCAGAACGAGAAGCAGGCGCTGCTGACGATCAAGCTGCGCGAGTATGAGATCGGTCGCGCGCTTGTGTTCAGCCGCACCAAGCATGGCGCCGATCGCATCGTCCGCCATCTCACCGCCGCCGGCCTCGCCTCGGGCGCGATCCACGGCAACAAGAGCCAGCCGCAGCGTGAGCGCACCCTGGCCGACTTCCGCGCCGGCAAGGTGCCGATCCTGGTCGCCACCGACATCGCCGCGCGTGGTATCGATGTCGACGGCGTGACCCACGTCTTCAACTTCGACATTCCCGATGTGCCCGAGCAATATGTCCACCGCATCGGCCGGACTGCGCGCGCCGGCGCTTCGGGCATGGCGCTAGCCTTCGTCTCGCCGGACGAGCGCGCCAACATGCGCGACGTTGAGAAGCTCACCCGCGTGAAGCCGACCGAGCTACCGCTGCCGGTGAATTTCGTCGTCGAGCAGAAGCGCCTGCCGCTGCCCGCGATGAACAGCCGCGACGATCGCGAGCGCGATGCGCTGGGCAGCCGTGGCCGCAATGACGGCCGTAACGGCGGCCGTGGTCGCCCGCAGCATGGTCAGGTCCATCGCGGCGGCACCAACCGCGAGACCTCGCGCGATGCCTCGCCGCGCGGTCCGGTCGCCAATCCGCTCGGTGGCCGTGGCCATTCGGGCACGACACGTCCGGGCGGCTGGAGCCCGACCGATGCCCAGCAGGCCGATCGCGCTGACCGCGCCGCCCGTCCGCAGGGCGAGCGCGTCGCCGCGCGCGGTGATCGTCCCTATGGCGGCGGCCGCCCTGCCGGTGGTCGTCCCGGCGCGGGCCGCCCCGGCGGCGGTGGCAATCGTGGCGGTCGCCCGGGTGGCGCGCGCCAAGCCTGATGGGCTTCGGCCATCGGTAAAGCAAGTGGGCCTCTCCGGATCGGAGAGGCCCTTTTTATAGCAAGCCCTGTCAGGCGAAGGCGTCGGAGAAGGGGCTCACGTCCCGGGGATCGTCACCGAAGCGGTTTGGCCCGCGCGTGCCCCCGATGCACATGAAGACGAGCACGACGATCCCGCCGACATAAGGGATGAGGTACAGCAGCGCGAACCAGCCGGACTTGTCCTGGTCGTGGAAGCGGCGGATCTGCACGGCGAGCGACGGGATGAACAGCGCGATCAACCCCGCCGCACCGATCAGCAGGCCGAGCGGCCGGGCGATGGCATACACCATAACGACCACCATGCTCGCCAGCAAATAGCCGAGAAAGAACATCCAATATTCCTTCCGACTGGAGCGTCCGGAAAAGTCAGCGTAGCGCTTGAGCGGTAAAAGCATCCATTCCATCGTAAAAATCCCCCTTGTTCGTTCCCGGAGACGACGCGAGCGCAAGGCATGGCTCCGCTCTGCTCCGATGCGGTCCATGTTGTCTGCAGGTCTGTTGAGGGACTGTTAAAGGGAATTGTCAGCTTTGATGGCGGAGCACCTTCAGGTGACGCCAGATATACCACGCCACGCCGGCAACGATCGCTGTCACAACGACCGCGTCGAGCTTGTGCAGCACCTCGCCGAGACGCGGATCGGTGCGCCACGCGACGCCAAGGCGGTCGCCGACCAGCGCCAGCGCAAAGCACCACGGCCAGCTGCCGATGAAGGTGTAAACATGGAACTTCACATGGTTCATCCGCGCCATGCCGGCGGGGAAGGCGATGAAGCTGCGGATCACGGGCAGCAGCCGCCCGATCAGCACCGCGAGGCTGCCGAAGCGCTGGAAGAAGCGCTCCGCCTTGTCGAGCTCCTCGACGTCGATCAGGACCCATTTGCCCCAGCGCTGCACGAACGCGCGCCCTCCATATTGCCCGGCGAAATAGGCAGGGATGGAGCCCAAGTTGCAGCCGATCGCGCCCGCCGTTGCCACCGCGATAAGGTCGAAACGGCCGGTCGAGACCAGATAACCCGAGAAGGGCATGATGATTTCGGACGGGAGCGGGATGCACGCGCTCTCGATTCCCATCAGCAGCACGATGCCGCCATAGCCCATCGCGGAGATGACGGAGATGATCCAGCCGGCGACATGGCCGAGGAGGGTGTGAAGCATAAGCGCAAGCCTTGGCCGGGCGCGCGCGCTTTGTCTAGGCGGGCTCGGGTGGCGGCGTCGCGCTGCGGGAGCGGGCGAGCAGCACGCCCATCAGTGCGAACAGAAAGCCGGCGAGTTGGATCGGCCCTAGTCGCTCGCCGAAGATCACCCATGCTTCGATTGCGGCCAGCGCCGGCACAAGCAGCAGCAGGCTGCTCACCCGCGTCGCGCCCTGATGCCGCAGCATCCACGACAGTAGCGACAGCGCGGCGGCAGACAGCAACAGCACCGACCAGGCGAGCGCGCCCCAGAGCGCGGGCGAATTGTCCCAGCGGCCATGCCCGACCAGCAGCGCGGTAAGGAGCGCGACCAGCGTGCCCGAGCCGTTCTGGATCGCACCGGCGCTACGCAGCGGATCGGCGGCGAGGTGCGCATGCTGGATCATGGTCGCCGCAGCCATGCCGAGGATCGAGAGGATGGCGACCGCCGCGGCACCCGGCGGCAGAGCGCCACCTCCCCGCTCGATCGCGGGCGCCAGCACCATCGCCACGCCCGCGACGCCAACCGCGAGGCCTGCCCAGCCGCGGCCGTGGAGCCGCTCGCCATAGGCCAGGAAGGAGAGGAAGGCGACGATCAGCGGCTGGAGCGCGCCGAGCAGCGACATGATTCCGGCCGGCATGCCCTGCTGCACCGCCCACCAGCTCGCCGACAGGTAGAAGCCGGGCAGCAACGCACCCGCGCCGAGATGGAGCAGCAGCCTGCGCCCGCGCGGCCAGCTCTCCCGGGCGCAGAGTGCGGCGACCGCGAAGAGAGCTGCCACCAGCGCCATCCGTACCACCAGGAAAAGCTGCGGATCGGCGTGTGGCACCACCGCCCTCGCAACGATGAAGCCGGTCGACCAGATGAGGACGAAGAGGATGGGGGCTGCGGCTGCGAACATGACGCGGCCTGTAGGGGGAGGATCGATACGCTGTCGAGCGGATCGGCCTTGAGGCGTCGACAGTTCAGCTTGGATGTCAGTTCGCGGCAGGGACAGCCGGCGACGGGGCAGGTGCGGCCTCGGCGAGCAGCGGACCAACCACCTTGTCCAGCGTCGCGGCGTCAAATGCGTTGGTCTCGGCATAGCGGACGATACCGGCCCGATCGATCACATAGCTGGTGGGCACGCCGTCAATCACAGGGAACGCGCCCGACGATACGTGGCGGACGAGCGGGAAGGAGAGGGTGCTCGCCAGCGTCTGCAGCTTGGAGGGGGGCACTGATCCCTCGGTTGCCACCGCGAAGATGCGTAGGCCGTCGCGCGCATGTGCCCGATAATAGCCGTCGAGCAGGGGCATCTCCTGCTTGCACGGCGTACACCAGGTCGCCCACAGGTTGATCACTACCACCTGCCCGCGGAGCTGGTCCGAGCTGATCTTATGCCTGTCGAAGGTTGTGAGGATGTAGTTCGGCGCCGGCTGGCCGGGCTTCACATGCGCCGAAGCCGCCGGGTCGACGAACAGAACAGCCAGGGCCGCGAGTGCGGCCGGGTACCGCGATATCCTCATGTTCAGGACCTGCGTGCGAAGCCCGCCCGCCCTCCGGGCCGCTACAGGATGTAGCGGCTGAGATCGGTGTTCTTCGCGACGCCGGCAAGCTGCGCCTCGACATAGGAACCGTCAACGGTGAGCGTCTGGCCGGTGCGTTCCTCGGCGTCGAAGCTTACCTCCTCGAGCAGCTTCTCCATCACCGTCTGGAGGCGACGGGCGCCGATATTCTCCACCGTCTCGTTCACCTGCGCGGCAATCCGAGCGATCGCGCGGATGCCTTCGTCGGTGAAGCCGACGGTGACGCCCTCGGTGCCGATCAGCGCGGTATATTGCTGGGTCAAGCTCGCGCGTGTGTCGGTGAGGATCGACACGAAATCCGCCTCGGTCAGGGCCTTCAGTTCGACGCGGATCGGCAGGCGGCCCTGCAGCTCGGGCAGCAGGTCGCTGGGCTTGGCGACATGGAAGGCGCCGGATGCGATGAAGAGGACATGATCGGTCTTCATCGGGCCGTATTTGGTGGCGACCGTCGTGCCTTCGATCAGCGGCAACAAGTCGCGCTGCACGCCCTCGCGGGAGACGGAGCCGCCGCGCACGTCCGAGGCCGCGATCTTGTCGATTTCGTCGAGGAAGACGATGCCGTTGGCCTCTGCGTCAGCCAGTGCGGCGCGGTTGAGGTCTTCGCTGTCGAGGCGCTTGTCGCTCTCCTCCTCGACCATCTTCTTCCAGGCGTCGCGTACGGCGAGCTTGCGGCGCTTCATCGGCTTGGCTCCGCCGAAGGCCTTGCCCATCATGTCGCTCAGGTTGATCATGCCAACTTGGCCGCCCATGCCGGGGATCTCGAACGGGGTCGAGGGCTGGTCCTCCATCTCGACCTCGATTTCCTTGTCGTCGAGATAGCCGTCGCGAAAGCGCTGGTTGAAGGCCGTGCGCGTCGCCTCCGACGCATCCTTGCCGACCAGCGCGTCGAGCAGGCGGGTTAGTGCGGCTTCCTCGGCCTTGTCCTTGACGGCGGTGCGGCGACGATCTCGCTCCAGCCGGATCGCCTCCTCGACGAGATCGCGCGCGATCTGCTCGACGTCGCGACCGACATAGCCGACCTCGGTGAACTTGGTGGCCTCCACCTTCACGAACGGTGCGTCGGCGAGCTTGGCGAGGCGGCGGCTGATCTCGGTCTTGCCGCAACCGGTCGGTCCGATCATCAGGATATTCTTAGGGGAAACCTCGTCGCGCAGATCGGCGTCGAGGCGCTGGCGGCGCCAGCGATTGCGCAGCGCCACGGCGACGGCGCGCTTGGCGTCGGTTTGGCCGATGATGTGCTCGTCGAGCGCCTTGACGATGGCCTTGGGGGTGAGGGCGTCGTTCATTGTGATCTTTCGGAGAATAAGGTCAGTTGGCGCTGTCGAGCGTCTCGATGGTCAGGCGGTCGTTGGTGAAGACGCACACTTCAGCGGCGATCGCCATCGCCTTGCGGCAGACGATTTCGGCATCGGGCTCGTAATCGACCAGCGCGCGGGCGGCGGAGAAGGCGAAATTACCGCCCGACCCAATCGCGGCGATGCCATTCTCTGGCTCGAGCACGTCGCCATTGCCGGTGAGGATGAGCGTCACCTCCTTGTCGGCGACGATCATCAGCGCCTCGAGGTTCCGCAGATATTTGTCTGTTCGCCAGTCCTTGGCGAGCTCGACCGCGGCACGCATCAGCTGGCCGGAGTGGCGTTCGAGCTTGGCCTCCAGTCGCTCGAACAGCGTGAAGGCGTCGGCGGTGGCGCCCGCGAAGCCGCCAATCACGCTACCGTCGCCCAGCCTGCGCACCTTGCGCGCATTGGGCTTCATCACCGTGTTGCCCATGGAGACCTGTCCGTCGCCGGCGATCACCACCTTGCCGCCGCGCCGCACCGAAAGGATCGTGGTGCCGTGCCAGCCGATCTTGTCTTCGCTCATTCCCGTCCCGCTACTGATGTTACGGCAGCGGATATGGGGTGAGCAGTTGCGCCTACAACTCCCGCCTCGTCATCGCAGCGAAGGCTGGGAATCCCCTCGGCATTCGCGGGGCACGCCACCCGAGGTTTCGGCTATCGCCGGGAGGATTATTCGATGGTCACTCCGCGTCGGCCGCGCGGCCCTTAAAGCCCTGCGCCACGACATACCATTCGGAGGATTCCTTGCGGCTCGCCGGCGGCTTGGCGTGCTTCACGGTCTGGAAGTTGCGCTTCAATTCGGCGACGAGCCCCGAATCCGCGCCGCCCGCCAGCACCTTGGCCACGAACGCGCCGCCTTTCCTCAGTACCTCGGTCGCGAACAGCCCACCGGCCTCGACCAGCGCCATGGTGCGCAGGTGATCGGTCTGCTGGTGGCCGACCGTGTTGGCCGCCATGTCGGACAGCACTAGATCCGCCGGCCCACCCAACGCTTCGGCGAGCAGGGCGGGGGCCTCGTCGGCCATGAAATCCATCTGGAAGATGGTTACGTCGTCGATCGGGTCGACCGGCAGCAGATCAATGCCCGCCACCTTCGCCTTGGGGCAGACCTTGCGCACCACCTGCGTCCAACCGCCCGGCGCGATGCCAAGGTCGATCACACGCTGCGATCCACGCAGGAAGCCGAAGCGCTCGTCGAGCTCGATCAGCTTGTAGGCCGCGCGGCTGCGATATCCCTCGGCCTTGGCCTGGCGGACATAGGGGTCGTTCAACTGGCGTTCGAGCCAACGGACCGACGCGGTGGTCCGGCCCTTGGCGGTCTTGACCCTCTGGCGCCCGCCCGGGCCGGTTCGGCGTATCGTCATGGCGCGCCCCCTATCACGCCCGCAGGTCGCGCGCGATCAGCGAACGTAATATCCCTTCGCGAATGCCACGATCGGCGACGCCGAGCCGCTCGGCCGGCCAAATATCCATGATGGCCTCCAGGATCGCGCAGCCCGCGACCACCAGATCGGCGCGCTCGTTGCCGACGCAGGGCACCTGCGACCGCTCGGCGACCGTCATGTGCGACAGGCGCTCGCTGATCCCGCGCATCGCCTCGACGGGTACGACGAGGCCGTCCACCGCGCGCCGGTCATAGGCGGGCAGGCCGAGATGCAGGCTGGCGAGCGTCGTCACCGTGCCCGACGTGCCGAGCAGGCGCGGCGGCGTTTCGGGCTGGGGCAGCGTAGCGGCGAAATCGGCGAAGGCGCCGACCACCCGGGCCTTCATCCGCTGATAGGCGGCGAGCGCTTGCGCGGGATCGTCGCTGCGCCGGCCGCCTTCTGCCTCGGTCAGCGACACCACACCCCACGGCGCGGAGAACCAGTCGAGGATGCGGCAGCCTCCGGGTGCGGTTTCGACCAGCACCAGTTCGGTCGATCCGCCGCCGATGTCGAAGATCAGTGCCGGCCCTTCGCCCTGGGGCAGCAGCGCCTGGCAGCCAAGCACCGCGAGCCGTGCCTCCTCGCCGGGATTGATCACGTCGAGCCGGATGCCCGTCTCGGCATGGACACGCTTCACGAAGTCCGGGCCGTTCGCGGCCTGTCGGCACGCCTCGGTCGCCACCGACCGTACCAGGGTCACATGGCGACGCTTCAGCTTGTCGGCGCAGACCGTAAGTGCTGCAATGGCGCGCTCGATCGCCGCGTCGGACAGCCGCCCGCTCGTCGCTAGCCCTTCGCCCAGTCGCACGATCCGCGAAAATGCGTCGATGATGACGAACCCGTCGGGCGATGGCCGCGCAATCAGCAGCCTGCAATTATTTGTTCCCAGATCGAGCGCCGCGTATGTGCGCCGCTCATTGTCCCGCCGCGGCGGGGGTTTCCGGCTCTGCGTGCCGGTAACTCCCCCGGCTCGCGGCCTTGCTCTGGCGGCATCATGCGCCATCGGCCGCTTCCTTGTTCTCAACGTCCCGGCGGACCATCCCGCCGATGCTTGAGAGGGAAGGTATAGGCGCTTGGCCGATGTCGCAAGATCGACACGAGATTGAGGGCGTTGACAGCCCCGTTCGGGGCTTCTAGATGGCCCGCCTGCCGTCGGTGCCCCGTCGTCTAAAGGTAAGACTACGGACTCTGACTCCGTCAATTGAGGTTCGAATCCTCACGGGGCATCCAGC
>FTCZ01001521.1_pt1 | contig 12850 bp, 13 predicted proteins | sample 1658871 | NCBI WGS metagenome assembly FTCZ01 (sample SAMEA3914864, study PRJEB12502) | metagenome | biome: forest; material: soil | place: USA | collected 2012-03-12 | depth 0.3 m
CGCAGAACCTCGGCCAGATCACGCTGTCACGCTTCATCAACAAGGCCGGCCTCGAATCGCAGGGCGACAACTTCTTCAAGCCGACCGCCGCCTCGGGCCAGGCAATCGACGCTGCGCCCGGCAGCGAAGGCTTCGGCACGCTGCAGCAGGGCTACACGGAAGAATCGAACGTCAATTCGGTCACCGAGATCACCTCACTGGTCGCGGCGCAGCGCGCCTACGAACTGAACGCCAAGGTGATCTCGGCTGCCGACCAGATGCTGAGCTCCGTCAACAACATGTTCCGTAGCTGAGAAGGGCGACGACGATGGCGACCCGCTTCATCCTCACACGCTGCCTTGCGCTGGCGCTCGCAGCCGGTTTCACCGCCGGCGCGGCCAAGGCGGAAGCCTTGCACCTCAAAACGGATATCGTCGTCGACGGCGAATTCGTGCGCTGGGCCGACATGCTCGACATCAAGGGCGAGGCCGGCGAAACGCCGATCTTCCGCGCGCCTGATCTCGGCGCAACCGGCACCATCCAGGTCTCCCGAGTGCAGGAAGCGGCGCGCGAGCACCATCTCGGCGAGATCGATACCGGCGGTTTCTCCACCCTGGTCATCCGCCGCAGCGGCCGGCTGGTTTCGCTGGAGGAAATCCGCAGCGCAGTGCGCGAGGCGCTGATCGAGCGTCAGGCGCTTAGCCCCGATGCCAGGCTCGGTTTCGATCCGGGCATGCGCCCGATCGTGGTTGAATCGACCGCACGCGGCAGCGCTGTTGCCGGCGAGGTCAACCTGAACCAACGCTCCGGCCGCTTCGACGTGGTCGTCAGGGTGCCAGGCAGCGCCATCACCGAACGCATGCCGCTGCGGATCAGCGGCTCGGTCGGCGATGTCGCCGTGGTGCCGGTGCTGGTCCGGTCGATGTCGAAGGGCGATATCGTACAGGCGAGCGATCTTGGAACGCAGCAGGTCAAGCGCGCCGATCTTGCCAGCGACACGGTGTTCGAAACCACGCGGCTATCAGGCATGCAGCTTCGCAACAATGCGCCCAAGGGCCAGATCCTGCGCGAGGCCGACCTGAGCCGGCCGGAACTCGTCGAGCGCGGCGGCATGGTCACCCTCGTTTACGAGAACCGCGGCATCACGCTGACCGTCAAGGGCAAAGCCATGTCGAGCGGCGCGCAAGGCGATGTCGTCTCCGTGCAGAACCTCGGCTCGAAGAAAGTCATCGAAGGCCGCGTCACCGGCCCGGGCCGGGTCAGCGTCCAGCCGATCGGCGCGCCCTTCAACACCGCAAGCATCGGCGAAGCGCCATGAGAATGATCATGAGTAACGCGACCTCCTCTTCCCTTCTGCGCTTCGGCGTGATCCTGGGCCTCACCTATGGGCTCGGCGGTTGCGGCGCGCTGGATCGGCTTAACAATATCGGCAAGCCACCGGATCTCTCGGCGATCCAGAACCCGACCACGCAGCCCGGCTACAAACCCGTCTCCATGCCGATGCCGACACCGGTCGTTGCCCGGACCGATGGCAACTCGCTCTGGCGGCAAGGCTCGCGCGCCTTCTTCAAGGATCAACGCGCCATGCAGGTCGGCGACCTACTGACCGTCAGCGTCCGCATCACCGACAACGCCAACATTTCGAATGAGACCGAGCGCAAGCGCACCAATTCCGAGAACATGGGCGCGACCAACCTGTTCGGTTTCGAGAGCAGGCTGACCAAGCTGCTGCCGAAGGGCGCAGACCCGACATCGCTGGTCGACGCCAGTTCCTCCTCGGACTCCAAGGGCACCGGTACGGTGACACGATCGGAAACCCTGACCACCGACATCGCCGCCGTCGTCACTCAGGTTCTGCCAAACGGCAATCTGGTAATCGAGGGCAAGCAGGAAGTGCGAGTCAACTTCGAAATCCGCGAACTGATCGTCGCCGGCGTGGTGAGGCCGGAGGATATCGAGGCCGGCAACACCATCCCCTCGACCAAGATCGCACAGGCCCGCATCGCCTATGGCGGTCGCGGCCAGCTCACCGATGTGCAGCAGCCCCGCTACGGCCAGCAGGCCATGGATATCCTCCTGCCCTTCTAGCTTTCACACCCTTTCTGGTCGCCCGCCGCTCCCCCTCGAGCGGGCTTCCAGCCGGCCGTTCTCCAGCGGCCCGCGCACCCCCGGCTCCATCCCGGGGGTGTTCGCGTTAGATTGCGGAATATTTGCGGAAAATCTGCGCAAGCCGTCCACGGCCGTTTGGCGCCCCTTCGCTACTCGACGATCAACGAGTTGCGAGGCACTGCGATGGTTGAGCTGTTGATTTTTATTGGCCTTCCGGCTTTGGTGACATTTCTTGTCACCCTGCTGGTCCCACATCGATGGAACAAGTTTCTATGCGTGTTGGCGGCCCTCGTCGCATACACCTTCAGCTTCGATTTTAATGGACCTTCGCATTATGGCGGCCCCGGCGGCGTCATGGGCAAAGCGGTCGTGCTTTTTCTCGCCACTGGTTTAGCGGTTTCATTCGTCGCCGCGCTGGCCATGAAGGAGTTGTTCCGAGAACGCGATCCCGAACCTTCGAAGAGCAGCCTGGCCAGCGTTGCCTGCGTCGCGCTTCCGGCACTCATCGCCCCTGCCGTCGTCTTCGGCCACTTTGCAGTGTTACGCGGCATGATGAGTGGCCGAATGGCTGGGCTTTTCCTTTGCGGATTGTCATGCTTATTCATTGTGACCGGCTTAGCCTGGTTCCTATCCGCGCACCGTGGCCGCCTTCATCTGAGTTGGACGGCGATTGCGATTCTAGTCGCCTTCGGAGCAGGCTGCGCTCTCGTGACGATTGAATCCTACCGATGGTCCACGAAAACATTGGATGCGGCCAAAAGGACGGCAGGTGGAAAAGAGTTCTGCATTCAAGTTGTCGGCGGCACCGGCTACCTGTCAGCAAACTCGAAGGATAATCTCTCACCTCTCGTGATGCGCAGCGAAGGCGTTTTGTCGAGATTTCACGCTATTCTGTTTGTCAGCGACGATGGAATCATACGACGCTATAATTGGTCATATCGGCTCGGGAGTTTTCAGGAGCTCGATCGGTCGGATTGGCGCGCGTTGAAGCTGGTCTGTCAGACAGCCAAGGACGGCGGCGTCTCGGAAGCTGCCTGAATCAAACTTTTTTCGTCCTTTCGCGATCGATCTCGGCCAAAATCCATTCCCGAAACGCCCTGATCTTCGGTAAATTCCGCCGCCCCTCTGGGTAAACCAACCAATAGCCGTGCCCATCATAGCCGGTGACTTCAAAAGGCCGGATCAGGTTCCCCCGTGTGATCTCGCTGCCAAAGAAGGCCGGCGTGAGAATAGCGACGCCCTGCCCAGCCGTAGCCGCAAGCGCCTCCAGGTGCTGCGAGCCGAGGCGATTGCCGCGATACGGACCGCTTGGCGCATAAGCCACGCCATTGGCCTCGAACCAGGCCACCCACCATGGATCGCCAGCATCCACCAGCGGCAGTTTGAGCAGGTCACCCGGCTGGTGGACACCTCCGATGCTTGCCGCCAGTGCTGGCGAGAGCATTGGCGTGAAATCGGCTTTGAGCAACAGGTGCGCGGTGAGGCCCGGCCATTCGCCGATGCCTGAGCGAATGCCGAGATCGATCTCCTCGCGATTGAAATCGATCAGGTGCTGCGACGTCGAGAGCCGCAGCGAAATCGCGGGATGTTCGAGCTGAAAGCGCCCGAGCCGCTCGACCAGCCAATGCGAGGCGAAAGTCGCAACCACACTGATGTGCAACCGGTCATCGCCATCGAGACGCGTGGCGGCAAAGGCGTCATCCATCGCCTCGAAAGCGCGGGTCACAGCTGGCGCCAGCTTCTCGCCGACCGCTGTCAGGGCGACCTGTCGCGGTAGGCGCAGGAACAACGGTGAGCCCACCCGCTCCTCCAGGAGCTTGATCTGGTAGCTCACTGCCGCCTGAGTCATGCCAAGCTCAGCGGCGGCTTTGGTGAAGCTCGCGTGGCGGGCAGCCGCTTCGAAAACCCGGATGGCGGCGAGCGGCGGCAAACGATAGGCCATGACGCATAAGGCCTCCTTATGGCCCCGCATCGAATATGAGTTGGAAATCAGCGCCGAGGCAATCCTATTTCATCAGCACGATACAAGGATCAGGAGATCATCATGTCCGTGCTGAGGCTCGACACCCCAGGTAAAACCCGACAGCCATCGCTCACTGAACTGGCAGCCCGGCTGCTCACCTTTATCCGGCCCGGCAAGGCCGCTACTCAGAAAATCGATCTGGATTCATTGCCGCTGGAGCGCCAGCGAGATCTCGGTTTCCGGGACGGCCGCGGGCCGTCCCCCGATCACGATAAATGCCTCTGAACGAGCCTTAGAACTCTTCCCACTCATCGGCATGCGCGCCGAGCTGAGGCTTGCGAGCGGCCGCCGCACCGCCTGATGCCGCCGATGCGACCTGCCGGACGGACTGCGGCGCGCTCACCTTCGGTGACGCCGGCTTCGGCGCAACGGTTCGCATGGCTGCTCCGGCTTGTTTCAGAGCAGCAACCTCGGAGCCGGTGCGGAAGCTGGCCATAAGGGTGGCGAGTTCGTTGGCCTCGCGCGCCAGATTATGCGTCGCGGCAGTCGCCTCCTCCACCATGGCGGCGTTCTGCTGCATGAACTGGTCCATGTCGTTGATCGCGGTATTGACCTGCTGGATGCCGGTCGCCTGCTCTTCGGCCGAATGCGCGATGGTCGAGACGACCTCGTCGATCTGCACGATCTGTTCGGCGATCTGCTTCAGCGCCTGGCCTGCCTGACCGACAAGGCCGACGCCACGACCGACCTGCTCGCTCGAAGCGTTGATCAAATCCTTGATCTCCCGTGCCGCATCGGCGGAGCGCTGCGCCAGCGTGCGCACTTCGGAAGCGACCACGGCAAAGCCCTTGCCGGCATCGCCTGCCCTAGCAGCCTCGACCGAGGCGTTCAGCGCCAGGAGGTTGGTCTGGAACGAGATATTGTCGATCACGCCGATGATCTGCGAAATCTCGTTCGAGGATTTCTCGATGCCGGACATGGCCTCGACCGCATCCTTGACGACCGAGCCGGAACGCGTCGCGTCGGCCTTGGCGCTCGAGACAACGTCGCGCGCGTGCTTGGCGCCCTCGGCCGTGGTCCGCACCGTCGCCGTGATCTCTTCCAGTGCCACCGCCGTCTCCTCCAGCGAAGAGGATTGCTGCTCGGTGCGCTGGGCGAGATCGTCGGACGCCTGGCTGATCTCGCCGACGCCTGTGCGGATGCCCTGCGTGTTGTTGGAGATGACGGTCATCGTCTCGCGAAGTTGAGCGATGGCGGCGTTGAAATCATCCTTGAGTTTGACGTATTCGGCCGGGAAGCCCGCCGTGATCTGATAGGTCAGATCGCCGGCCGAAAGGTGATCCAGGCCTTCCGCCAGCGAGCGGACCACACCGGCCTGCTCGCTCTGGGCCCGCGCGCGTTCGGCTTCGTTGCCGCGCCGCTCATCGTCATTGCGCTTGCGCTCGGCATCGGCCGTGCTGCGGTTCTGCACCGCCTCCGCCTCGATGCGCGACTTCTCGACCGCGGCGTCCTTGAAGGCCTGCAGGGCCGTCGCCATCTGGCCAACCTCATCCTGGCGGCCGAGCCCCGCGATTTCCGTTTTCAAGTCACCAGCGGCGATGCTCGACATGCTGCCGGCAAGCGCGTTGAGCGATTTCGAGGCGCGTCGGCTGAGCATCACCACCAGGGCGACAAACACCAGGCCGATCGGCAGCAGGAGCTTGGCAAGATCGCCGAGCATACCGGCAAAAATCTGATCCACGTCAGTGACATAGAGGCCCGATGCGACGATCCACTGCCATTTGCCGATATAGGTCGAGTAGGAGATTTTCAGGAATGGCTCGGTGCCGCCCGCCTTCGGATAATAATAGTCGGTATATCCACCGCCGGCTTTCGCCATGCTGATCAGTTCGCGCGTGATGAACTTGCCGTTCACGTCCTGCGAGGTGGACCTGTCGGTGCCGACGTATTCCTTGTTGGCATGGATCAGCATGATCCCCTGCGGATCATAGCCGATGAAGTAGTTGCCATTGTCGAAACGAGCAGCCGAAAGAGCTGCGACCGCCTGCTTCTTGGCGTCGGCTTCGCTCAATTCGCCCTTCTCAGCCCGGCTGATGAAACCATTGATGATCGTCGTCGCGGTCTCGACCTGATTGCGGATTTCGATCCGCTTCATCGCGATCATATTGGAGCGGGCGGTGAAGATGGTGAAACCGATCGCCCCGACCAGGACGAGCACCGCAGCGCCGGCGATCAGCGTGAACGAGCGGGAAATGGACAGCGTGGCGAGCGACTTGGGCAGAGGCATTGAGGGCAGGCTCCAGTAACGTCAAGGAGACTCTGCCGCTCAAATTTTAAGAATAGCGTTAACAAACTCTGGAATTGCGCACTAAATCGGCAGAAAGCCGCGTATTTCGGCAAGAAAATCGCTTATGCCGCCCGGCGCGCCGCATTGCGAACGCCGGCCGAGGACTGGCCGATCGCCGGCTCGCCTCCAGTACGGAAGCGGCTGACGAGGCTGGCGAGTTCACCCGCCTCCTGCGACAGATTATGTGTCGCCGCGGTTGCTTCCTCCACCATCGCCGCGTTCTGCTGCATGAACTGGTCCATGTTGTTGATGGCGTCGTTGACCTGATGGATGCCGTTCGCCTGTTCCTCCGCGGAATGCGCGATATCCGACACGACGCCATCGATCTGCACGATCTGCTCCGCGATCTGCTTCAGCGCCTGGCCCGCTTGACCGACGAGATCGACGCCACGACCGACCTGTTCGCTCGAAGCCTGGATCAGGTCCTTGATCTCGCGTGCGGCGTCCGCCGAGCGCTGCGCCAGCGTGCGCACTTCGGAGGCGACCACGGCAAAACCCTTGCCGGCATCTCCTGCCCGCGCGGCCTCGACCGAAGCGTTCAAAGCCAGGAGATTGGTCTGGAAAGAAATATTGTCGATCACACCGATGATCTGCGAAATCTCGTTGGAGGATTTCTCGATCCCGGCCATGGCCTCGACCGCATCCTTCACCACCACGCCTGAGCGCGCGGCGTCGGATTTCGCCAGCGACACGGCCTTATGCGCCTGGCGCGCGCCTTCCGCAGTGCTGCGCACGGTAGCCGTGATCTCTTCAAGCGCGACCGCCGTTTCCTCCAGCGTGGAGGACTGTTGTTCGGTGCGCTGTGCGAGATCGTCAGACGCCTGGCTGATCTCGCCGATGCCGCTGCGGATGCCATGCGTATTGGTTGAAATCACCGTCATGGTACGCTGGAGCTGCGTCATCGCGGCGTTGAAGTCGCCTTTCAGCTTGATGTATTCGTCAGCAAAGGCGGTCTCGATCCGGTAAGTCAGATCGCCCTGCGAGAGATGATCGAGGCCGGCGGCCAGCGCCTGGACGACACCTTCCTGCTCCTTGGTCGCACGGGCGCGGTGCTGCTCGTTGCTACGCCGCTCATCGTCGCCGCGACGCCGATCAGCCTCCGCCTGGCCACGCTGCTCGGCGGCTTCCAACTCGACGCGCTCCTTGTCGATCGCCGCATCCTTGAAGGCTTGCACGGCAGTCGCCATCTGGCCGATCTCGTTGGTATGGCCGGACGGCACTTCAACCGTCTTGTCGCCGGCGGCGAGCCCGGTCATCACGGCGGTAAGCTGCGAGATCGGCGAGGAAATGCTGCGGCCAATGATGATGGCCAGGAAAACGCAGGAAACGATGGCCATGCCGATCGCGATGGCGAGCGTCATCTGCAGGCTGTTCATCGTCCCGACAAGGCCATCGCCGGCGTCGCCCTGCTTCATGCGGGCATCGGACGCCATCGCGCCGGTGATCTTGGCCGCCTGGTCGATCGATTGATCGAGCTTGGCCGAGCTTTCGACCAGTGCTTTCGAGGCCGTGGCGAGATCGTTGAACTTGCCAAGGAATTCGGCAACGAGCGCCGATATCTTCTTCTTCTCGGCAGGAGCGGTGATCACTTCCTTCAAGGCGAAGCCAAACTTGTCGTTGAGGTTGGTGAGCAGGGTCATCTTGTCCCACTCGGCATAACGCTCACCATCCCGCAGATATTCCAGCAGGTCCTTGAACGCCTTGCGCGCATCGCCGACACCACCGTCGCCGGCCCCCATCGTCGGCAGCCCTTCAATGGCGGATTCGATCGTCTGGCCAAGGTCGCGAACGGCGGCGCTCAGTCCATCTTCGCCCTTCAGGCCGACCTCGCTCTGATGCTGGAAGACCTGCTTGAAATTACCCTGAGCCTGTTTAATCGCTTCGGCGAGATCGGCGCCGCTGCTCTCGATCCTGCCAAGCACCGCCGTGGCGACTGCGGTATTGTCATCGAAAACCTTCGCCAAACGCTTGTCCGGATTGATGCGGAAATCGCGCTCGGCCCGCCGCATTCTCTCCAGCGCCAGCACAAGGTCGCCGGCATCAGCGGCACGCGTCTCGCTCGATTTGAGCGCCCCGACCGCAATTCCCACCCGCTGCCCGCCGGACCAGCCGGCATAGCCCGCCGCCATGAAGCCGATCACCGGCGCCAGGACAAGGAGCCAGATTCGATTGCGGATGGACAATCTGGAAAACATGGGGCGCTTCTCGGGAAAATAAACTTTTCCTGAAAATTGCCGCAGCTTGATTAGCAACTGATTAAAGTTGTCAGACCTTTAAAAGTATTTGCTCAAAGGAGCGCGCTTCCAGCATAACTTTGCGGAAAGCCGGCAAACCTTCCCGGCCACGCCGTCCCGGATCAGTCGGAAATAAAGAGAGGCCGGATGCTGCCTCAGTCGTCCCGGTAGATTCGCTCGCGGCGCTCGTGGCGCTCCTGGGCCTCGATCGACAGCGTCGCGATCGGGCGGGCGTCCAGTCGCTTCAGCGAGATCGGCTCTCCCGTCTCCTCGCAAAAACCGTAGGTGCCCTCGTCGATGCGCGAAATCGCCGAATCGATCTTGGCGATCAGCTTGCGCTGGCGGTCGCGCGCCCGAAGTTCGATCGCCCTGTCCGTCTCGGACGATGCGCGGTCGGCGATGTCTGGATGATTATCCGTCTCGCTTTGCAGCGCACTCAATGTTTCGCTGGCCTCGCGAATGATTTCTTCCTTCCATGAAACCAGCTTGCGCCTGAAATATTCGCGCTGCCTATCGTTCATGAACGGCTCTTCGTCGTTCGGCCGATAACCCTCACCAAGCAGAATAGCGTTCGTGGACATTATTGCGACTCTCAACGCGATCACTGGCGGGCTTATAGCGACACGCGAAAGCGGAAACAATCTTGCGCAATGCAAAATGCCGTTATTTCTTCAAGGGATGGTGAAAGAGCGCACGTTTCGAGAAGGCTTGTGTGCAAAAAGCCGGGCTAAACTAGCTTAAATCGATGATTTCGAGACTAGGCTTCTCGAACGCCCATTTTAGCGAGCTCGACCGAGGCGCGCAGTTCTATCAGGCTGATGACCTCATCGAGGCGTGGATCGGCGCCCGCGTGGCGCTCTTCCTTCAAGCCGACCATCAGCCGTTGAAGCTGCGACGGTGAGACACGCCCCGATAGCACCGCGATCTTCAGCGATTCGAGTTCGTCCAGAAGGGCATGGCCGCGCTTGGCCGCGCGCTTGCGCCGTTCGGTTGACGATTCGCTGGCCTGCAGCGCGATCATGGCGTCGAGGCCGCCAAGAGAGCTGACGCCGGCAGCGGCCGGGCTCTGGGTCGATTCGGAGAGCGTCGGCAAAACAAAGCGTGCGCCACTCCCCTGCGTGCGGGCAACATTGCCCGACGGCGCATTGGAGGAAACCGGCCTGCTTTCGATGCGGAACAAACGACATTCTCCGTCCGGCCGTCATCCGGGGAAAACCCGGCATCGACCGACCCGGTAAAACTGCGCCTGCATGGTTAAGCGGAGGTAAACTGCCCGGCCAATTTTGCCGGGCTGGAGCAGGTCAGCGCCCGACCTTGGCAAGAATGGTGAACAGAATATCAGGAAATTCAATAAGATAGAAACCCAACGCCTGATGGCACGACCTTCGCAAGCAGTTACCGCAAATTGCGCTTTCAGGTTGGGTCATGATCAAGACCGCTATCAAAATCTTCCGGCAATGCGCTCTCGCGGGGCTGCTGCTCCACGGCATGGCGCCTGCCGCCTTCGCCAAGGGCGATGCGCCCAGAGGCGATGCCGCCTCAATGTCGCGGATCAAGGACCTCGCGGCGATCGAAGGCGTCCGCGAGAACCAGCTTGTCGGATACGGCCTCGTCGTCGGCCTCAACGGCACGGGCGATACGCTCAATAACGCCCCCTTCACCAGGCAGTCGTTGACCGCCATGCTGGAGCGCCTCGGCGTCAACACGCGCGGCACGAACCTGCGCACCGCCAACGTTGCAGCCGTCATGGTCACGGCGAACCTGCCAGCCTTCTCCACGCAAGGCACGCGCACCGACGTCACTGTTTCGGCGCTCGGCGACGCAAAGTCCCTGCAAGGCGGCACGCTGCTCGTCACCCCCCTCCTCGGCGCGGATGGTGAAGTCTATGCGGTTGCTCAGGGCTCGCTCGCCATCGCCGGCTTCCAGGCGCAGGGCGAAGCGGCTTCGATCACGCGCGGTGTGCCGACCGTCGGCCGCATCGTCAACGGCGGCCTGATCGAGAAGGAAATCGATTTCCAGCTCAACCGGATGAAGAACGTCCGGCTGGCGCTGCGCAATCCGGATTTCACCACCGCCAAGCGAGTTGCCGCAGCGATCAACGATTACATGGGTAGCAATACGGCCGAGCCGACCGATCCTTCGACGGTCGCACTCCAGCTTCCCGGCAATTACAAGGGCAACATCGTCCAGCTCCTGACCGACATCGAGCAGTTGCGCGTCGAACCCGACCAGCGCGCGCGCATCATCGTCGATGAACGCTCCGGCATCATCGTGATGGGCCGGGACGTCCGAGTTTCGACCGTCGCCGTGGCGCAGGGCAACCTGACCGTGACGATTTCGGAATCGCCGCAGGTCAGCCAGCCCGCCCCCCTTTCCAATGGCCGCACCGTCGTCACCCCCCGGACCGGCGTCAAGGTCGACACCGGCGAAGGCAAGAAACTCGGCATTGTCGCGGAAAGCGTTACGCTTCGTGAACTTGTTGATGGGCTGAATGCGCTGGGTATTGGCCCGCGCGACATGATCTCGATCCTCCAGGCGATCAAGATGGCCGGCGCGCTGCAAGCCGATATCGAGGTGATGTGATGGCGTTCGAGCCTGCCAGCAACCAAATTACGCGCGCCAATGCCGCGCAGGCCTATGCCGCGGCAGCCAATGCCCCGGCCAACAGCTTGCAGGCGAAGGCGCGCACGGCCTCGCAGAAATTCGAAGGCGTGCTGGTCAATAACCTGATGCAGTCGATGTTCTCCGGCCTCGACGGAGAAGGTCCGCTCGGCGTCAACGGCATTGGCGGCGAGACCTGGCGCTCGATGCTGGTCGAGCAGATGTCGGGCACTGTCACCAAAGCCGGCGGCCTTGGCGTCGCTCCACAAGTCTATCGTGAATTGTTGCGTGTTCAGGAGTCCGGGAAATGAACGCCAAGCCGCAAGCCGTCGTCCGCGCTCGCATCACCACTGCGGCGGATGCGCAGACACTCGTCACGGCAGCCCTCGACGCGCTCGATACGCTCGAGCCGATCGTCGAGACGGAAACCCGCATCCTGAAAGCCGGCCAGATTCGCGAAGCGCTGACGCTGACCGAAGCGAAGACCAAGGCGGCGGCCGATTATCTCGAACTGATCGAAACGCTGAAGGGCAATGCGATCGCGCTCGGCCGGTTTCGTCCGCCGGGGCTCGACCTGCTTAAACGTCGTCACCAGGGTTTCGCCGACAGCCTCGCCTTGAATGCCGCCGTGCTTTCGACGGCACGGACAGTTTCGGAAAGCCTGATCCGCGAATTGTCATCGGAGATCGCCGGCAGCATCAATCCGCAAGGTTATGGTGCACGCGGCCATGCAACATCGGCGTATACGGCAAGAACTCAGCCGCTTGCCATATCGAAAACACTCTAGACCACATCGTATTCATGTGAAAAATATCCGCGGCCGGAAGAGCTTTGCCTGAGCCGCCAATATTTAAGACTCCGTTGACTCTGCCGCTCGTTAGCCTTCACGGACTAGGCCATACGGCCTGCATCCCGACAATTTTACTATGTTTATTGAGCGTTGGTTCAGGGATTCGCGCTTCTCTTTGTCTTGCGGTCAGAAGACCGTTTGATTGCAAGAGAAAGTGCCATGGATTCCGGATTGAGCATCGGCGCATCGACTGGCGTATCCGCCAGCCCCGTGCGCACGGATATCGGCATCGCCCGTCCAACCCCTTCAGCGACGCCTGTCGCGACGGAACTGCCGGCGACACAAACGGTCGAGGCTACGGGCCAGAGCCAATCGGCCAATACGCAGGATCGGCCTCCCGCAGGTTACACACCGCCGCTGAACGATTCCTCCCTCGTCGTGCAGAAACTGTCCTTCGACGACACCACCCACATCCTGGTCTACAGCGACGTGGATCCGACGACGGGCTACGTCGTGGCCCAGTTTCCTGACAAGCTCGTGCTGCGCCAGAAAGCTTACGTACGTCAAATGCTCGACAAGGCGCAGGATCAGTCGATCGGCGCGAACAAGCTCGCCTGAAGGCAGGCGAGCAAAACGCCGATGTTAAGATCGGATACACCAGTTTTTCGACGAACAACGATGATTTTGGGAGCGAAACCGCAGCCGTAACGGCGCCTTAACTGCCTATCGTGTCTTGTACGCGATGGGGCAAGAGTACGCCCGGCTCTTCAGGAAGGCCACGTAGTAATGTCATACGCCAGGCAGGCATACGCAAAAACCGCTCATAC
>FTCZ01000726.1_pt1 | contig 12841 bp, 13 predicted proteins | sample 1658871 | NCBI WGS metagenome assembly FTCZ01 (sample SAMEA3914864, study PRJEB12502) | metagenome | biome: forest; material: soil | place: USA | collected 2012-03-12 | depth 0.3 m
ACGCTCGATCAACGAACCTGTTGGACATTGCGCTAAATTGTCGATATTTTACGTGCCCAATCGGATAGCGACCATGCACGAAGACGAGGGCAGCACTCCAGACAAGTTGCAAGCCATGCTTGACGTGATTGCCAGGAGCGAGCCCTCGAGCGACGCCACAGAGGCCGATTTCGGCAGGTTGAAGGCCGATGCCGCCAAGGCCGCCGGGGTGCTTATCGAATTTTACGGCGATGCGGCCCTGGAGCGGGCGAGACTTATCGAGCGCCGGTCGCCCCATTCCCATTTCGCGCGCATGGTCACGGCCGAAATCGGCCAGCGCGGCAAGCTGCCGCCCAGAAGTTAGCCCGCAAACGACTGGCCCGGAAGCTGGCTCGGAAACTGGCCCCGAAACTGGCAAGGACTGCTTCAGGACGATTTGCGCCTCCCCGGTCTCTCGCCAAGCCGCTGCTCGACCTCCTCCGCGATGTTGTCCAGGAGATAGGACAAAACGTCGTGCCCGACCGATTGCGCGATGTCCTTGGCCTGTTCGACATGGTTGTGGATCTCGCGCAGGGACTGCGCTTCGCATGCGGCATCCTGCGTCAGGTCGATGAACCATCCAGGATAGAGCGCGGCCTCGCCAACGCCGTCGACATAGCATCGGCCGACAGCCAGGATCTTGCGCAGCCCCATCTTCTCCGAGCGGACCCTGTAGACCTCCCTGAAGCCCGATCTGCGCTCGATCGCCTTGCGCATCGCCAGCCGGACCCTCGGGCGGTCGTCCCGATCGATGCAGTGCATCCATCTCTCCAGCGGTGCGCCGTGCGAGAATTCCTCGAGCGTCAGTCCGAAATAGGCTGAGAGATTGGCATCGCCATAGACACGGTCGCGCTTGATGTCCCAGGTCCAGAACCCATCGATCGGTGGGTACCGCATATGCATGTTGCGGTCGCGCTCAGGTGCCAACGTCATGAAAACCGCCCCGTCCGGCCTCAAGATTCGGTAACACTATGTAGCAAAAACTGAAAGAAACAAAGTTGGTCTTTTGTACAAGGTAGGAATTGTTTTACTAAATATTTGCTGCCCATTCGCATGTCATAGTTGACATAACCGGAAATAGGAGCGCCTAGAAAATTTCTTGAGCGGAAAGAATTTTTCACTCCAGTACTACGAATGCAACACGGTGTTTCACGCGATAAGTAATTTTCTGGCAAACAAAACAACCCAAACGATTGCGTTTCCTCGCGTCGCAGGGGAGTTCTGCAAAAGCATCCTATATTTTACATGGCAAATACAGGCGTGCGCTCAGAATTGCCTGAACCGCGCCCGATCAAGGTGGTCCTTCAAGGACCTCCCACGCTACGAATGCTAATGGAGCCGGGCAAGCCGGCAAACCGACCGGTGGTTGAAATAGCCGAAATTTTGATAAAAGGACCACGCGCTACGGGCAATGGCCGCCAACGCGTGGACTTATTGACGGGCATGCTCGACCGAAGATCATTGCTGTTCGGACTTAAGTCTGGTCGGGGCGTAGACTTAGGCGGACTTTCTCTGCCGCCGCTGGTTGCTTTCGGGTTCAGTGCCGGCAAGTGCCGAATCATCGGCGATCAAGTCATGCTCGAATTGCTGTGCCTCGGGCAGGGCCTGCAACCAGGGCTCGCGGCGGCCGACCCACAGTTCGTAGCCCGGCGTCAGCCCTTCGGTCGGCGCCACGTCCAGGCTACCTATCGTCACCTCGACTTCGTCCTCGCCGATGAACGGGACGCGACCCCCGCAAGTGGGACAAAAACTGCGGGCGCCATAGGTGCTGGTGATGCCGGTGGTCTCGAAAGCCTGGCGCGGCCATATAGCATAGGCGTGAAAGGCCGAGCCGCTCGTCTTGCGGCAGTCCTTGCAGTGGCAAAGACCGACCCGCAACGGCTCGCCGGTCACCCGGAACTGCAGGCCGCCGCACAAGCAGCTGCCGCTGCGTGTGATTTCGTTGGACATGGCGCTTCCTCCTGCCACCACGCGAATAGCTCCGCGCAGCCACTGCTGCCCGCTACAACCCGCGGAAGCTTGCAACGGTTCCGCACCGGCTTGCAACAAAGCTGCGTTCAGTCGGGGAAATCGAAGACCGGCTCCGCGCAGTGATAGACACGGCACTCGCCATTCCTGGTTGGAACGGTCATCGATACAGGCACTTCGGGCCAGTCGCACTCATTTCCGTATTGCCGCACGAACCGGTCGTAGGTGTCCCGGCCGGTGGTCAGAACCACCGCATGGCGGCTCTGGATCAGCGCCTGCGTCTCGGCGCAAGTCATGGCGCGCGTGTCCGGCCGGGCAAAGGCGGTGCCGGCTGTGCACAACATCGCGCCGGCGGCAAGCGTGATCGACAGGTTTTTCATGGACACCGGGCCTCGCACGTGTGTTTCCAGCGTCGAATACGGATCGCGCCTAGAACACCGCAAGGTATTTGAGCAGCGAGATGATGCCTATGATGATGACGATGATCTGCGCGATCTGCCGCGCGCGGGCATCTAGCGGCAGGCGCTGCACCAGATAGAGCACCAGGATAATCACCAGGAAGGTGATCAGGATGCCGATAAGAACCGATGCGCCCATAGCCTGCAGTCTCCCCCTTGCCTTCACGCTTGCCCAAAGCGGGCTGTCTCAAACGTCGCGAGCGCGAAAATGGTTCCGGCAAGGTGCTGTGGAACGGGAGAAAGACCAGCGCGTTGTTGAGCGCCTTCGAATATTCAGGGTGGAACATGAAAGACATATTCGACACCGCCACGATTATCGCATCGATCGCCGTCGCTATCGCGCTGATGTTCCTGGTTCCCTTGAAGCTTGAAGCCAATCCCGGGCCGCCGATCACATCGTCCCACTCTACGAACGCCGACTAAGCATGGACTCGCGGCGGCGGAACATGCGCGCCGTTCGTGAGTTCATTTTCTCAATAACAAGGCGGGACATCGGGCAAACAAGGCGCGGGATCGCGCAGTCAGAAAGAGGAAGAAAACCATGGGCCTCGGCACAATTCTCATCATTCTTCTCATTCTTGCCCTGCTAGGCGGCTTCAGTGGCCTAGGCGGCGGACCATTCTACGGCACGGGCTATTACGGCGGCGGCGGTCTCGGCCTCGTCCTGGTGATCGTTATCATCCTGGTCGTGCTCGGCCGCATCTAGGGGCGGCGTTAGCCGTTTCTAGAAGCGGCGCTAACGTCTCTAGGAGCGGCGCAAGCCTCAGCGCGCGGCAAGCGCCTCCCGCAGCTTCGCCGCCAACTGTTCCAGCGTGAACGGCTTGGCGATGAAGTGGACATCACGGTCGAGCACGCCATTGTGCACGACCGCGTTGCGGGTGAAGCCGGTCATGAACACCACCTTCACCGAAAGCCCGCGCTTTTTCGCCTCTTCGGCCAACTGGCGGCCGTTCATGTCCGGCATGACGATATCCGTCAGCATCAGCGCGATGGCCGCGTCCTCGGCCAGCTTGCGGAGCGCTTCCTCGCTGCCGGCAGCCTCGATGACCGTATAGCCGAGTTCGAGCAGGATAGCGGCTGTCGACGCCCGCACGCGCGCATCGTCCTCGACCAGCAGAACGGTTTCGGTCGCGGGCACATCGCTTCTGGCGCTTGCCCTTGCCGGCGCGGCTTCTTCCGGACCGGTGAAGCGGGGAAGATAGATCTTGATCGTCGTGCCTTGGCCGGGCTCGGAGTAGATCTTGACGTGCCCGCCGGACTGCTTGACGAAGCCGAACACCTGGCTCAGCCCCAGCCCTGTTCCCTTGCTGAGCGGCTTCGTCGTGAAGAACGGCTCGAAGGCCCTGGCCATGACATCCGGCGGCATGCCGGCGCCGGTGTCGGTCACCGCGATCATGACATATTGCCCGGCCTTCACCTCCGGATGGGCCGTCGCATAAGCCTCGTCGAGATAGCCGTTGGCGGTCTCGATCGTGAGCTTGCCTTTCTCGTCCATGGCGTCGCGCGCATTGACCGCCAGGTTGATGATGGCGTTCTCGACCTGACTCGGGTCGGCATGGGTTTTCCATAAGCCGCCGGCCAGCACCGTCTCGATCTCGATGGCGTGCCCCAGCGTGCGGCGCAACAGGTCGGACATGCCGGTGACCAGCCGATTGGCGTCGACGACTTGCGGCGCCAGCGGCTGCTGTCTCGAAAAGGCAAGCAGCCTTGCCGTCAGATGGGCGGCGCGGGATGCAGCGTCGGTCGCCGCTTCGACGAAGCTCTGCACGTCGTGCTCGCCGCGCGAAAGCTTGCGCTGCGCCAGGTTCATGGCGCTGGTGATGACGGCCAGCATATTGTTGAAATCATGTGCGATGCCGCCGGTGAGCTGGCCGACAGCTTCCATCTTCTGCACCTGGCGAAGTTGGGCTTCCGCCTTTTCGCGCGTCTCGATCTCATGGACGAGCGCCGCGTTCTTGGCGCTCAACTCGCTCTGGGCGGCGGCCACCTCGCGGAAGCGCCGGCTGGACTGGCGGATCGTGTAGATGCCAAGCAGGAAGATGCCGAGCAGCGCGGCGAACGAGCCGATACGCAGCCAGCGCTCGATCTCATCCATCCGCAGGGCGCGGGCGTTGAGGCTGGCGCCGTCAATACGCCGGATCGCGTCGATATTGGCGCGGATCTGGTCCATGTCCAGCTTGCCGCGGCCGCCGCGCACGATCTCCAGCGCCTTCGCCATATTACCGGTGTCGTAGAGCCTGATCGTCTCGGCAAGCTCCGCCTGCTTGCGAGCCAGCGCATCCTTGATGCCTACGACCTGCTGCGCCCTGTCGCTGCCGGCCGCAAACATGTCGTCGATGCGCGCAAGCAGCGCCGGCAGGGCCTCGACCGCGTGCTGATAAGGCTGCAGGTAGTTCTTCTCGCCGGTCAGCAGATAGCCGCGCTGGCCGGTTTCGGCGTCCTGGACGAGCGTAAGCAGGCTGGACAGCACCTGCTGGCCTTCGATCGCCTCCCGGCTGGCGTCGCGGTCGGCGATCTGGGTTTCGGCCAGGATGGCGCGCGCGCCGATGATCCCCGCGACAACGACAAAGCCGGCAAGCAGCGGAAGCGCTTGCCATCGCAGGGCGCGTCGCAGTCGTGCGATCATGCTTTGCCGGGCCTCAGGAAATCAGTGAAGTTCCGCATGTGGTAAGCGGCGTGGGCGCACAAGGCAATAGCCGCGTCCGTAAGGGCAATGATTGCAGGAGGCCAGGCGGGCTTGGCTATGTCAAACTTTAATGACGGCGTGCCTGGAGAGGTGCGACAATCAAGTGGAATGACGTCACGGCGGCCCTCTGGCCGCCAGGGAGCCTGTCGACCTAGCGGGGGGCGGCGGGCTCCCAACTGGTTCAAGAGTGATTCTTCAGAAAAGACGCAGAGTGGCTTTGCTAGGGCTCGCGCCCGCCGCACTCCAGACACGCCATGCTATGCCCCGGACAGCTGAGTCTGTGCGTGCCCTCCGGGCAGCAATGACCGTTCGAGCTCAGCCAGCGCGCGCAAACAAAGACTTTCTTAGCCCCGCGACAGCGCGGGCATTCCTGCGGACGCATCAGTTTCTCCTTTTGCGAGACGCACTGCTCCGCTTCAACGACCGTACTCATCCATTTCGTCCCCAATGCCCGACTGGATTATTGGTCAGATATGTTTCAGTATTCTTTACATTAGAGATTTCGAATATTAAAGCCGCGAAAGCGGCGCGCTAAAGTTTCGCTGCTTCGCCGCTTTCCCTTTGCGCCGCCCTTGCTAAATGTGATGCGGCGAAGGCGCCGGCAATTTCGGCAGAGGCAGGGCAACGGGAATCTCTCTTTTATGACATGGACCAGCGCGGGCGCGCTTATCATCCTCGTGCTGACCTATGCCGGCGTCGCCGTCGGCCGCATCCCGGGCCTCAGGCTCGACCGCGCCGGCATCGCGCTGCTTGGCGGCGCCGCCATGATCGCCATCGGCGCCATCGGCATCGAGGATGCCTATAAGGCGATCAACTTCGACACCATCACGCTCCTGCTCGGCATGATGATCGTGGTGGCGCATCTGAAGGTCTCGGGCGCCTTCCGCGCACTCGGCGGCTATGCCATCGAGCACGCGCATGCGCCGTTCGTGCTTCTCATCATGGTGACGCTGCTCACCGGCGTGCTCTCGGCCTTCCTGGTCAATGATGCGATCTGCCTGGTGATGGCGCCGATCGTCGTCCATGTCACCCGCGTCATCAACCGCAACCCGGTGCCTTATCTGATCGCCACCTGCACGGCCTCCAACTGCGGCAGCGTCGCCACCATCACCGGCAATCCGCAGAACATGGTTATCGGCGCGCTGTCGGGCATTTCCTATCCGGCTTTCACGGCAGCGCTGGCGCCGGTGGCGTTGTTCGGTCTTTTGGCCGTCGTCGTCATCATCCGCCTCGTCTACCGCGCCGAATTTGCGCGCCCCGCCGAGCTCAGCCCCGAGGTCTATCGCGGCCGCATGCTGCCCGGGCAGGTGCTCAAGGCCACCATCGTCTGCGTGGCGCTGGCAATCGCCTTCTTCGCCGGCGTGCCGGTCGCCAAGGCGGCGCTGATTGCGGGAGCGTTTTTGCTCGTCACCCGCGCGATCAAGCCGCAGCGCATCTATCGCGAGATCGACGGGCCGCTGCTGTTCATGTTCGCCGGCCTGTTCGTGGTGGTGGCCGGCGCCGAGCGTACGCTGCTCACCCCCGACATGATCGCCTGGGCGAAGAATATCGGCCTCGACGATGTCTGGCGTCTGTCCGGCTTTACCGCGGTGCTTTCCAACGTCATGAGCAACGTGCCGGCGGTGCTGGCGCTGAGACCTTTCATCCCGGGGCTGGAAAACCCTGAGCGCGCCTGGCTGGTGGTGGCGATGAGCTCGACGCTCGCCGGCAATTTCACTCTGCTGGGTTCCGTCGCCAATCTCATCGTCGCCGAGCAGGCAAAGGCGGCAGGCAAGGAACTGTCCTTCACCGCCTTCTTCAAGGTCGGATTACCGCTGACGCTGGTGACGCTTGTCGCCGGCACGGCCTGGCTCGCTTTCACCAGCTGATTTCCGAGTTTTCCAACAGCGATAAATCTCGCGCGCGCAGCTATCGAAGCGATTGCGCAAACGTTTCGATGACTCTATGGTTCTTGAAAATCCGCCACAGAGCGGACGGGAAACGCAATCGAAGGGAGGAGCGCTTGTCACTCCGCACGAGCCGCCATGCCGACAATGGCTGAGGTCGCGCGCCGCGCCGGCGTCTCGATTTCCACCGTCTCGCATGTCGTCAACCGCACGCGCTTCGTCTCGCCCGAGAAGGCGCAGCTGATCAACGACGCCATCGCCGCCATGGGCTACCAGCCCAACGAGCTGGCGCGCTCGCTGAAGGTAGCCTCGACCAACAGCGTCGGGCTCGCCATCTCGGCGATCTCCAATCCGTATTTCACCGACATCATCTGCGCTGTCGAGGCCGAATGCGCCCGCCTCGGCCTGATGGTGTTTCTCTCCGATACGCAGGAAGACCCCGACCGCGAACTGCAGGTGGTGCGCGCCTTCCACCAGCGCCGCGTCGACGGCGTGATCCTGGCGCCGTCGGGCTCGCCGCAGCGCGCCATCGACTATCTTGCCGACAAGAAGCTGCCTTGCGTTCTGATCGACCGTTTCGCCGACGACCGCTTTGATCAGATCGGCGTCGAGAACGACACGGCAATGCGCGCGCTGATCGACCATGTCGTTTCCTTCGGCCACAAGCGCATCGGCTATATCGCCGGACAGCCGGGGCTGGCGACGACACGCGAGCGCATAGAGGCCTTCCAGGCTTCGCTCGCCGCCAATGGACTTGAGTGCCTTCAGCACTATGTCTCGCCGGAGAATGTCGACACGGCGAGCGCCACGGTATCGACGCATGCGATCCTGTCGCTGCCCGCGCCGCCCACCGCTTTGGTCACCGGCAATAACATGACCACCATCGGAGCAGTCCGCGCCATCCGCGAGAAGGGGCTTTCCATCCCCCGCGATCTCTCGCTCGTCGGCTTCGACGATTTCGAATGGGCAGACTGTTTCGAGCCGCGCCTGACGCTGGTCGAGCAGCCTTGCACCGAGATCGGCCGCCAGGCCGCGGCGCTTCTGAGCGCTCGCATCGCCTCCAGCAGCGCGGCGCCCCGCGCCGTGCGGCTGCAGGCGACGCTGCAGGCGCGCCAGTCCTGCGCGAGGCCGACCCAAATGAGGCCAGCATGAGCGCACCGCTGCTTTCCATGACCGGTGCCGTCAAACGCTTCGGCGGCGCGCAGGCGCTGCGCGGCGTCGACTTCGACTTGAAGGCCGGCGAAATCCACGCCCTGCTCGGCGAAAACGGCGCCGGCAAGTCGACGCTGATGAACCTTCTGTCGGGCGTCCACACGCCGGACGAGGGCGAAATCCGCATCGACGGCAAGCCGGTGCGCTTCAACAACCCGCGCGAGGCTCAAGGTGCCGGCATCGCCACCATCTTCCAGGAACTCGACCTGGTGCCGTCGCTCGACGTCGCGGCAAACCTCTTCCTCGGCCGCGAGTTGATGCGGGGCGGCATGCTCGACGTACCGGCGATGCGCCGCGAGGCGAAGCAACGGCTGCAGGCGATCGAGCTCGCCATCGACCCGGCGCGGCTCGTGGCCGATCTTTCCATCGGCCAGCGCCAGGTGGTGGCGATCGTCAAGGCGCTGTCCTATGCATCGCGCGTGCTGATCATGGACGAGCCGACGGCGGCCCTTACCGTCGGCGAGGTCGAGCGCCTGTTCGATATCATGCGCAAACTCGCCGCCACCGGCGTCGGCATCGTCTACATCTCGCACCGGCTGGAAGAGGTGCCGGAGATCGCCGACCGCGTGACGGTGATGCGCGACGGCCGCGTTGCCGGCGTCACCGAACCGCATGCGCCGCAGGCCGAGCTGGTGCGCCTGCTGGTCGGCCGCCCGCTGGACGAGCTGTATCCGGCGCGGGCGACAAATGCCGGCAAGACCTTACTCAGCCTCAAACATGCCAGCTTCAAACTCGCCAGCCAGAGCGCCGGCTGGCAGCCGCCGGACGATATCTCGCTCGAGGTCAGGCAAGGCGAGATCGTAGGCCTGGCCGGCATCATGGGGGCAGGGCGCACCGAGCTACTTTCCGCGCTCTACGGCACCGGCCTTGCCGGCCGCTGGCAGGGCGAGGTCGCGGTCGAGGGCAAGCCGGTGAAGCTCGATTCCATCCATGCCGCGCGCAAGGCCGGCATCGCCTTCGTCACCGACGACCGGCGCGGCAGCGGCCTGATGCTCAGGATGGCGGTCGGCCTCAACCTGGTGATGTCGGTGATCCGCCGCATCTCGCCGGCGGGCCTGATGTCGCCGCGCCGCCAGGCCGAGGCGGTAAAACAATCCTTCGGCCAGTTCGACATCCGCCCGAAGAACCCGGACATATCAGTCGGATCTCTTTCGGGCGGCAACCAGCAGAAGGTGGTGCTGGCCAAGGAGATCCTCGGCAACCCGCGCCTGCTTTTGCTCGACGAGCCGACGCGCGGCGTCGATGTCGGCGCCAAGGGCGAGATCTACGCCAGGCTGAGGGCACTGGCCGCACAGGGGTTGGGCATATTGGTCGCCTCCAGCGAGATGCCGGAGCTGATCGGGCTTTGCGACCGCATCGTGGTGCTGCGCCAGGGGCGCAATGTGGCGGAATTCAAGGGCGGCGTCGACGAGCACACCGTGCTTGCCGCGGCCAATGGCAGGGAGGCCTGATTGTCGGGAGAGAAGATCGAGGTAGCGGCCAATCCAGCGGTGCCCAGCCCGGCGGCCGCAACAGCGGCGCCTAAGCGCCGTGTCGACCCGCTGGCGATCGTCGTGCGCTTCCAGAGCCTGATCGGCCTGGTGCTGGTGGCGATCGGCGGCGTCATCTTCTCGCCCAGACGCCATGGCGAGATCCTGTTCCTCAATCCCGACAACATCGCCAACATCGTGCGCGCCGTGTCGGAGACCGGCATCATCGCCATCGGCATGACCTTCGTCATCATCACCGCCGGCATCGACCTGTCGGTCGGCGCGGTGCTCGGCCTTTCCAGCGTCGTCACCGCCTCGATGATGATTTCAGGCGGTTTCGGGCTGATCCCGACGATCCTTGCCGTGCTCGTCATGGGCATCGTCTTTGGCATCGTCCAGGGCACGATCTCGACGCGCTTCAGGCTGGAGCCGTTCATCGTCACGCTGGCCGGCCTGCAGGCAGCGCGGGGGCTGGCGCTGATCGTTTCCGGCAACCAGTACATCAACATTTCCTACGGCGACGGCCCGGGCCTGGCGCCGCCTGTGTTCGCGGTGCTTGGCGAGCGGCTGTTCGACAACACCGTGCCGGTGGCGACCATCGTCTTCATCATCTTCGCGGCCATCGCCACCATCGTGCTCAACACCACCCGCTTCGGCCGCTATGTCTATGCCGTCGGCGGCAACGAGCGCGCCGCGCGCATTTCCGGCGTACCGGTGTCGATGGTGAAGATCTCGGTCTACGCCATCACCGGCTTTGCCTCCGCGCTTGCCGGCATCGTGCATGCCGGTCAGTTCAATTTCGGCAGCGCCAATGACGGCATGGGCTATGAGCTCACCGCGATCGCGGCCGTCGTCATCGGCGGCACCAGCCTGTTCGGCGGCGCCGGCTCGATGGTCGGCACCGTCGCCGGCACCATCATGCTCGGCGCCTTGGCCAACATCCTTCAGCTCAACAACATCACGCCTGCCACGCAGCTGCTCGCGACCGCCGCGATCATCGTCCTGGCGGCAGTGCTTCAATCCCTCGTTCGCCGCCGCGAGGGTTTGGGACGATAGGAGGCCGGCGGCACCGGGAAGAGTACCCACTGCAACCAAGAGGTCCGGCCCCGCCGGACGTGGAGGAGAGTAGCTATGAAAACGACAACAGGATCGCGCGTGCTGAAGGCCGCGCTTCTTGCCAGCGCCGGCCTGTGCATCGCCGGCAGCGCCTATGCGGCCGAGCCGCTTGTGAAGGCCTGCGCCAAGGATGGCCAGTTCGTCATCGGCTTTTCGCAGGCCAACAATGCCGAGCCCTATCGCCAGCACGTCAATGACGAGCTGACGGCGGCGGCCAAGGAAGTGCCGGGCTTCACGCTGCAGATCGCCGACGGCGCCGGCAACGTCAACACGCAGACCTCGCAGGTCGACAACTTCATCACCCAGAAGGTCGACATATTGTTGATCTCGCCCTTCGAGGCGGCCCCGCTGACGCCGGCCGTGAAGCGCGCCATGGATGCCGGCATCCCCGTGATCGAGCTCGACCGCAAGACCGTCGGCGACCCCGGGAAGGACTACACCGCCTTCATCGGCGGCGACAATTTCAAGATCGCCCAGGAAGCCGGCAAATACACGGCCTCGAAGCTTCTGCCCGATGGTGGCGAGGCCGCGGTGCTGGAAGGCCTGCCGAGCTCGACGCCGGCGGTGGAGCGCCTGAACGGCTTCAAGGAAGGCGTGAAGGCGAACTCGAAGATCCAGATCGTCGCCGAACAGGCCGCCGACTGGGTTCCGGATAAAGCCCAGACCGCCTTTGCCGCCATGCTGCAGGCGCATCCCGACATCAAGGTGCTCTATGCCTCCAACGACATGATGGCGGCCGGCGCGCTGCTCGCCGCCAAGGGTGCGGGCAAGGACGTCAAGATCATCGGCACCGACGGCCTGCCGGGCCCGGCAGGCGGCATCGAGGCCGTCGCCAAGGGCGACTGGGCGGCGACCTTCACCTACCCGACGGGCGCCAAGGAAGCGATCGACATGTCGAAGAAGATCCTGCTCGACTGCGCCACCTCCGTGGACGCCACGGTAACGGTGGACACCACCGCGATCACGCCGGAAAACGCCAAGGCGCTGGCCGGGAAGTAGGGCAGGGCTCTACAATCGGAAGTGTGCAACGAGGCCCCCGCAAGGGGGCCTTTTTTGTTTATGAGCCCTGTCGCTTCGCGCCAAACCAACGCTGTCATCGGTATTGCCGAGCCGCGAATCTGTGCTAAGCCGCCGCTCCACCAAACGAAGGACGACAAAAAGTGAGCGAACCGACCGTGGCCCAGGCGACCGAAAATATCTATGCCTCGCTCAAGGCCGACAATGCCGACATCGACGCGCATATCGCGACGCTCAAAGCGGCGCTGGCGCGCGAAGGGCTAAAACAGGCAGTGTTCGATCCGGCCAGGCTGGTGCAGAACAACCGCCAGGGCCGCAAGCTGATGCAGGCTTATTTTCGCCAGCGCGGCGTGACCGTCGGCTTTTCGGATAAGTAGCGCCAAACCCCGCCGACCAGACGTCAAGGATCCGAAGGTGTTGCAAAAGGCCCCGCAAGGGGCCTTTTTTGTTTTTCGGGACCAGGCGCAACTCTCGCGGTTGCCGAGGCCAATCGCATAGGTGGAGCGCCCTATGCGATTGGCTGCCCAAGCCGGCATCGCTCAAGCCGGGCCTGCGCGGCCGGTGCTCGTCAAACTCAATTACACGTCGCCACGGTCCTCAGCGCCTGGGCGCGCGAAGCTGCAGGCAACGCCCCGATCCGCCGAACCGAAGCATAGAACCTCGGATAATCGCCTCCGCACAAATCGAGCAGGCGAAGGAACGCCGGAACCTGTTCGCCATAGACAGCGGTCGCGGCGAGCTTTGCGTTATTGATCGGGGCGGCAAACCAGGCGTCATATCCGCGATATCCGCCCCAGCGCGTGTCGCGCATTTGCCGGTAGCGCACCCGCAGCCTGTCGATCGTCGCCGCCTTGGCCGCCGCCATCTGCTTCGGGGCACGGGGGCTGCCATAGACCTGGGCCAACTCGACCCGCGTCTCAGCAATCAGCCGCAGGAAATCGGCGCTGCGCCGGCGGTTCGTTTCGTAGCGGCGCAGCCCGGCGCGGTTTCCCGTGGCGCGCAGCCATTTCC
>FTCZ01004365.1_pt1 | contig 12811 bp, 13 predicted proteins | sample 1658871 | NCBI WGS metagenome assembly FTCZ01 (sample SAMEA3914864, study PRJEB12502) | metagenome | biome: forest; material: soil | place: USA | collected 2012-03-12 | depth 0.3 m
GAACTCATTGAAGATGCCCGCGAATTCATTGGCGATATAGCCGCCGCCAGCGATCACGACGCGCCTGGGCACGCTTTCGAGATGGAAGGCCTCGTTGGACGTGATGCCATGCTCCGCGCCCGGAAAGACCGGGATGGCCGGGCGCGCACCAGTCGAGATCAGGATGAGGCGAGCAGTGTGACGGGTGCCGTCGGCCAGTTCCACCTCGTTCGGACCGACAACAGTCGCGCGCTGATGGAAGGTGTGCACCTTATGGCTGTCGAGCGTGTTCTGGTAGAGCCCCTCGAGCCGGTCTACGTCGGCCAGCACATTGTCGCGCAGCACCTTCCAGTCAAACCCGCAGTCCGGCACTTGCCAGCCGAAGCGCTTGGCGTCCTTCAGGTCCTCGGCGAAATGCGCGCCGTAAATCAGCAGCTTCTTGGGCACGCAGCCGCGGATCACGCAGGTGCCGCCGACTCGATATTCCTCCGCTATGGCGACCTTCGCCCCGTGCGCTGCCGAGATGCGCGCCGCGCGGACGCCGCCGGAACCGGCTCCGATCACGAAGAGGTCGAAATCATGATCGGACATCGGTTAGGCTCCTTATCGATGGTTGCGGCGATGTAGCGATCCCCTGCCCATCCGCCAATCGCTTGTGCCGATCACAGTCATCGCGCGCGCCGAGCGTCTTGACCTCGCAGGCCGCGTTCCGCAAAGCCCGGACGTGTCCACGACATCCTCCACCACTCTCGACTCCGGGCGAGCCGGCCGCGCGCCGCATGACTGGCGCGGTGCGCTCCGCTTCGTCATGACCGTCATGCTGATGGCACTGGCGCTGCGCTCGTTCATCGTCATGCCGCGCAGCATTCCATCGGAATCGATGATGCCCCGCCTGCTGGTGGGCGATTATCTGCTGGTGGCGAAATGGCCCTATGGCTGGTCGCGCTTCAGCCTGCCGTGGACGCCGCCGGGCCCGCATGCCCGCCTCTTCGGCAGTGCGCCCGCCCGGGGCGACGTGGTCGTGTTCCGCGCGCCGCCGGACGACCACTCCGACTATATCAAGCGCCTGATCGGGCTGCCCGGCGATCACATCCAGATGCGCCACGGCGTGCTGTGGCTGAACGACAAGCCGGTCTCGAAGGTGCGCATCGCCGACTTCGTCGTGCCAATCGCCGCCAATACCGAATGCAGCTCGATCCCCGACATCCGCTCGCCCTATGGCGTCGGCGCCGATGTCGAAGGGCGCCCGGTCTGCCGCTTCCCACGATATCGCGAGACGCTGCCCAACGGCGTCAGCTACGACGTGCTGGACCAGGGCGAGACCTTGCAGGACGACACCTCGGTCTTCACAGTCCCCGCCGACCATTACTTCCTGATGGGCGACAATCGCGACATGTCGGCCGACAGCCGCTTCGACGCGACCAAGGGTGGCGGCGTCGGGATGGTGCCGGCCGAAAATCTGGAAGGTCGCGCGATCGTGACGATCTTCTCCACCAACGGATCGGCGCACTGGCTGAACCCGCTGAGCTGGGTCCACGCCATGCGCCCCGACCGCATCGGACTGGGTTTCCGGTGAACGACGGAGCCCTCATCGACTGGATCGCCAGCGCGCTCGGCCACCGCCCGCGCGACCCGGCGCTGTTTACCGCCGCACTCACCCATTCGAGTCATTCGGGCGAAAGCTACCAGCGGCTGGAGTTCCTCGGCGACCGCGTGCTTGGCCTCGTGATGGGCGAGTGGCTGTTCGCGCTCTTCCCGAACGAGCCCGAGGGCAAGCTGTCCCGCCGTCTCAACGCGCTCGTATCGGGCGAGACCTGCGCGGAGGTCGCCAAGCAGATCGGCGTCGGCCCGCACATGCGACTGGGCAAGCAGGCCCGCGACGATGGCGCACAGTTCAGCACCTATGTGTTGGGCGATGTCGTGGAGGCGCTAATTGGCGCGCTGTTCCTGGAAGCGGGGATCGAAGGTGCGCGCACCTTCGTCCACGAGGCGTGGGGCGACCGCGTGACCAAGCAGGACGCCGCCCCCAAGCACCCCAAGGCCGAGCTCCAGGAATTCGCCGCCGCCAAGCAGTGGCGCCCGCCGGTCTATGCCATCTCTCGCCGGTCCGGCCCGCACCACGCGCCGACCTTCACCGTTACCGTCGAGATCCCCGGCCGCGCCACGGCCGAAGGGTCCGGGACATCGAAGCAGGAGGCCGAGACCGAGGCCGCCCGCACTCTCCTCAAGGAATTGAAGCAATGACCGAAGCCACCACCGAGAGGTGCGGCCTCGTCGCCGTCGTCGGCGCGCCGAACGCCGGCAAGTCCACCCTCGTCAACGCGCTCGTCGGCCAGAAGGTCGCGATCGTCAGTCCCAAGGCGCAGACCACTCGCGTCCGCCTGATGGGCATCGCGATCCACGAGCAGAGCCAGATTCTGCTGGTCGACACGCCCGGCATCTTCGATCCCCGCCGCCGGCTCGATCGCGCGATGGTCGCCGCGGCGTGGGGCGGCACCGAGGCCGCCGATCTGATCGCACTCGTCATCGACGCCAAGTCCGGACTCACCAAGCGCATCCAGCCGCTGGTGGACACGCTGGCCAAGCGTCGCGAGCCGAAGATCGTCATCCTCAACAAGGTGGACGTGACACCGAAGGAGAAGCTGCTCGTCACCGCGCAGGCGCTTCAGGAGCAGCTGGCGCCCGAGGATATCCTGTTTATCTCCGCGTCCACCGGCGACGGCGTGTCCGAACTGAAGCGCCTGCTCGCCAAGCGTGTGCCGGAAGGACCGTGGCATTTCCCTGAGGATCAGGTGTCCGACGCCACCGACCGCATGCTGGCGGCCGAGGTGACGCGCGAGCAGCTCTATCTCCAGCTCCACGCCGAGCTGCCCTACGCCTGCGCGGTCGAGACCGAGAAATATGAGGAGCGTGCCGACGGATCGGTCGCGATCCACCAACAGATCCTGATCGCCCGCGACAGCCAGAAGGCGATCGTGCTCGGTGCAAGGGGCGCGCGGCTCAAGGAGATCGGCAGCCGTGCGCGCGCCGAGCTGGCGCCGCTGCTGGGCCGTAAGGTCCACCTCTTCCTCCACGTCAAGGTGAAGCCCGACTGGGAGGAGGATCGCAGCCTCTATCGAGAGATCGGGCTAGACTGGGTGGAGTGACCCCGCGAGTCTCAGGGCTCGCGGTGCGCCGAACTAATCTTCACCGGCGCCACCAGAATCTGGCCCTTCATGACACCCTCGCCCGCGGTCGGTGAGGTCGGCTCGTCAAGGATGTGACGGACAATGTCCATCCCCTCGACGACATGGCCGAAGGCCGCGAAGCCCAGATTGTCCCCCGGCTGACTGGGATCGGCATCCATCGACGGCATGGTGCCGATTGTGATGAAGAAATCGCCGCTCGCCGTGCCCGGAGCGTTGCGCGCCATCGAGATCGTGCCGTCGAGATGCGTCAGCCCGGTCTTGCTGGTCGGCTCATGGGCAATCGGCGGCAGCGACCGCTTCGGGTCGCCATGCGTGCCGCCCTGGATCAGACCAAAGCCCGGCGCCACCTTGGTCGCCCGGTAGAAGCTGGCGCCATCGAGCCGCTTCAGGTCGACATAGCGCAGGAAGTTCGCGGTCGTGACCGGCGCACGCTCCTTCTCCAGCTCAAGCACGATCTTGCCCTCGCTGGTCTCGAGATCGACCCGCACGGTGGCCGGCTTCGGCTTCACCGGGAGCGGCACTGGCGCCTCCTGCAAAGGAGGCGGCGGTGTCTGCGCCAGCGCGGACGAGGTCAGGGCGACAAGGGCGAGCAGGGCGAATCGCGACATCATGGAGCGAGCCTAGCCGATCCCTACCGGCCTGCGCGACCGAGCCGCTTCCGAAACAAAGATTTGCCAAGCTGCCAGTCCGGGGTCACAGTGCGCCGCCCTGATCAGGAGGCGATCGGGGCCTGTCGCGTCTGGAATGCACCAGCATAGCTGGGCGGGCCGCCGGCGATTACCGACGCGCCTCCCCGGCCGAACAGGGGAGTGACACCATGTCGAAAACCCGACTTGCCGTGCTTGCCGGTCTTGCGCTTGCGGCCATTGGCACCGCGCCCGCCGCCGCGAAGGAGTTCGTCGACTATGGCTATTCGCCAGGCCTCTGGCGGATCAATCTGGTCGAATGCGATCCCAACCATGTCGACGATTATTTGGTCGGCCTCAAAAAGTCGCAGGTGCCGGCGTTCGAGATCCTGAAGCGCCATCGCCTAATCGACGAATATCGCTTCATGGTGCGCAACGGCTATTCGAAGGGACACGCCAGCGTGCTGATCGCGGTCCACCTGACCAGCGCGGATGCATTGATGCCCAATCCAGCCCGCGACGTCGCGATCGACAAAGAAATACGTGCCGTTAACAGCGAAGAGCAGGACAAGACCGCTGTCGCTGGCTTCGAGAAATATCGCAAGTTCATCGACGACGGTTATTGGCTCTCCGTCGATTTCGCCAAGAAGTGAACTGAACGTCGTTGGGCAGGCGGCTAGGGATCAGCTCTCCGCCGCCTGCTCGGCTAGAACCTCGTCCACCCAGGCGGGCACCAGCATGCTCGCCGGCCCCAGCCGCGTCTCGTGGAAATAGATGCTGCCGGCCGAGGGCTCGAGGTTGAGCTCCAGCGTTTCGGCGCCGACATGGCGCGCCGTCTCGACGAATCCCGCCGCCGGATACACCGCCCCCGAAGTGCCGATCGAGACGAACAGATCCGCGTTCATCAACGCCCGGTCGATCTGGTCCATTTCGTAGGGCATCTCCCCGAAGAATACGATGTCGGGGCGCAGCCGATCCTGCCCGCACGCCCCGCAGCGCGGTCCGTCGAGCATATTGCCACCGAAGGCGGCGCGCTCCCCGCAACTCTCGCAGAGCGCGGAGCGGAGCTCCCCGTGCATATGTAGCACCCGCCGTGCGCCTGCCCGCTCATGGAGATCGTCGACATTCTGGGTGACGATCAGCAGATCGCCCGGCCATCGGGAATCGAGCCTCGCCAGCGCACGATGTGCTTCATTGGGATCGACGGAATCCAGCGCGCGCCGCCGCTGATCGTAGAATTCGAGCACTAGCCGCCGGTCGCGTTCCAGCGCTTCGGGTGTGCAGATGTCCTCGACCCGCTGACCTTCCCACAGCCCGTCGGGGCCGCGGAAGGTCGCAAGACCACTCTCGGCCGAAATTCCTGCCCCCGTGAGAACGACGATGCTCTGGATGTCACGAGTCGCGTCCGTCATGGAGGACATTCTATCACGCTCTGCTGCCGTCTCACCCACATGCGTTCAGATCTGTCGCTGTCGTCTCCGATGGAGACCGGCCATTGATCCGGATCGGCGACAGGCATTTCTAGGCGTTACCCTGACGATTTCCGTCCTTCGTCGGCAGCCGCGGGTATGGTGTGCGAGTTTGTGCGGAGGTGCCTGAGCCGGTGTGACGTGGGCTCAAGATAGCATCGCGTGATCCGAGCGGCTCACTCCCAACCCGCGGCGCTTATCCGCCCCCGTTCATTCACGGGGCAGAAATGGGACGCTCATGCCTATATGAGCGTGGGCCTCATTATTGCTCATAAATATATGAGCATTTCATTCGCAAATGCTCAGTCCTCAACGCGATCGAAGCGCATATAGATCTCTTTGAGGGCACGCAGCCAAAAGCCTGGGAGATGTTTATAATCGTTCCTGCCAGGCGCCGGCCGCATATTCTCGATCCGATCGAGCAGTCGGTTCCATGCGACATTTTGTTCCAACCGACTAAGCGCAGCGCCCGGGCAAACATGCTCGCCCGCCCCAAAAGCCAGATGCGCCGACGCGGCACGGCGCGACAGGTCAGGGCGATCGGGCTGTGGATAGCGTTCAGGATCCCGGTTGCCCGCCCCGTAGCGCACGTGGATACAGCCCCCCTTGGGAATCTTGACCCCGCACAATTCGACATCGCGCGCGGCAAAGCGAATGAGCCCCTGCGTAGGGCTCTCGATCCGCAAGGTCTCCTCGACGAACACGCGGACCTTCGTGCGATCGGCGCGAATCTCATCGTAGATTTCCGGAAAGCGGAATAGCAGCCACAACCCGCTCGCCAGAGCGAAAGTCGTCGTCTCGTTGCCGCCTGTGAGCAGATGATCGCTGATACCTATTAACTCGGCGTCGGTCAGCTTACGCGTTTCGCCAGTCAGCGGATCGGCATAATCGGCCAGCGCCAAATGACTGATCACGTCATCGGTGGGATTGGCACGCTTTGCCTGGGCCGTCTCATGGATATAGCGTTGAAACTCGATATGGGTTCGGACCGCTCTCAGTTCCTCTTCGCGCGTCAATCCCCGCGAGAATGGCTTTACCCAAGCTTCGGACCATCGCTTGAGCCGCGGTATATCGACGCGCGGGAAACCAAGCGCCTCGGCGATGATCGCCATCGGCAGCGGCTCCGCAAAATCCTTGATGAATTCCACCTCACCGCGATCAATCCACTCGTCAATCAGCCCGTCAACCACGCGCCGAACGAGCGGCTCTCGCGTCTTCGCAGCGCCTGCTGTGAAAAACCGATCAATCATCTTCCGATACGCGCGATGCTCGGGCATATTGGTCGATAGCGGCATCAGCCGCGGCCAGCCTTCGCTATGATAGAGCGCCTGTGCGTCGGGATGATGAATCAGCGCTTCCTGCGATCCATCCGAATAATCGTTCAGAAACAGCTCGGGATCGTGCAAGATATGGTCGAGATCGGCATAGCGGCTGACCACGTACATCTGGATTTCGGGCATGAAATAGACCGGCGCGTCTCGATGAAGCACCGCATAGGCATCGAACCAGTTCTCCTGGACGTTGGGATCCATGAAGTCGATATCCTGCGGCTTTTCGAATAACTTGGTCATTTCTGTGCCTCTCCCCACCATGCAGGTCGTTCCGAGGGCAGCATTTCCGCATAAACACGCTTCTCGGGGGCAAGATCCGGCGGCACCATCGGGAGCAGAGTCGATGCGAGGTCGTTCGCGCCGGGGAGCGGATCAAGCCACTGCATCTCGTGCTCCACGAACAGCCCCTCCCAATCCACATCGTCGTGATAGGGCGCCACCTGATGCTCAAGAAACGCCTCAAACGAGCGAAAGGTCAGGAGCGAGACAAACTGGTTGGTCTTGGTCCCGCGATAATGCTCGTAGCGGACGACGGTTTCGCTCTCCCGCTCATGCGTCAGGCGCCACAATTTCTGCTGGATCGCGACATAATCTGACTCGCGACCGGACGCGACCGTCTGGATCGATAGAAGCGTGATCATGTCATGATCTCCCGTACTTCATCCGCCACAGCTTCGAGCCGTTGGGGCGGACCAGCAGATGCTGTCCCTCGCCAGGGGCGAGCTTGCAATCCTTGGGGGCGCCTGGTGGCGTCGCGGACTTCCAGATCATTGAGGGCCATGCTCCAGCGGCCATCGCTGACGGGTGCAGTGTCCCGCCACTGGAACGCCTGTCTTTGCCGCACCCTTGCCTGCAGGCGTGGGGTCGCCTCACCACCGCGTATGGCCATTAGTCCTCCATGGCCCTTCGACCCGCTACCCGTCCGAAATAGGAACCGGGGCCAAGGCTCATCCCGCTATTATAACTTTTGCCGCAGCGGGGGATGTGCGCTGTACAGGCGCCTGCCGCGTAGAGACCAGGGATGGGCCGACCGCCGTCGTCCATCACTTCTGTATCAACTGACACCTTGAGACCACCGAGGGTGATGTAGAGATAGGTTGAGCGATCAAAGGAAATATCGAACGCTGCCCAGGGCCCCTGATCGAGCGGCTTCAACCAGTCCGGATGCTTCTGGAACATGCTGTCCACACCGCGCATGGCATCAGCATTATACTGTTCCATCGTTTCGAGCAGCGAACCCTTCGGCATTTCAAGCCGGTCTTCCATTTCCGTAATCGTAGCGAATCCGTCGATCAGCTCGTGTTTGGCATACGGGTTTTCGGGATAGGCGAAGATATCCGCATCGACGATCAGATAGGCCCTGCCGCCAGGCTGCTCCATCGTGAAGGAGGCGGTGCGGCCATGATAGCTGTCTTCCGCCACGAAGCGTTTCCCCAGAGCATTGACGATAATCCCCTTAATCAGTTGCTGCGGGGGATAAATCGCCGCGGTCGCGATCATGCCGTCCATGCCGGAGGTGGCAGCTCCGGAGGCCATGCCAATCAGAATGCCGGATCCGTCCGTATAGGGCGTCCCGAGCGGCTCCGCGCTTGTGGGGAGGTTGGGGAAATGGCGCCCCAGCATATCCTTGTTCATGCCAAAGCCGCCGGTGGTGATGATGACCGCCCGGCGAGCCCGATAGTAGCGCGTCGTGCCCGCCTGGCGGACGGCGCAGCCCGCAATCCGGCCATTTTCGTCGCGGATAAGCGCGTTCGCGACGCTATCGTAACTTGCCCGAACACCTTCTTCCTCGCATCTCGCGATGAGCGGCGTCATCGCGCCTGCGCCCGGGCTTTCACCGGCCATTGCCACTTGGTGGCCTCGCGGCACGGGACGCGCGATCTCGCGATAGGGCCAGACCTTTTCGTTGCCCGTGCTCATCAGGCCTTCGGAAGAGAGGATGTAGACGGCCTTGTCCGGATAATAACTGCGTTCGAAGGGCACTCCCTGCGCTTCCAGCCAATCGAAATGGGCGACATTGTCATCGCAATAGCGGCGGATCTTGTCGGCCTGCTCGGTGCCCATGCTCGCCACCATGTATCGATACATGTTCTCGGCATCGTCCTCGTAGCCGACCGCCTTCTGCACGGCGGTGCCGGCGCCCAGGTAGAATAAGCCGGAGGAAAGCGCGCTGGAGCCCCCACCAGCGCTTGCACGTTCCACGACCAGTACATCCCCGCCAGCACGACTGGCTTCCAGTGCGGCACAGGCTCCGGCAATACCGTATCCGATGATGACTACATCGGCGTCATCGTCATAGTTGGGCACATCTTTGGCTTGGATTACCTGAACGTCAGCAGCCACGGACACTCCTCTCTCGCTTGCAACCGTAATTTCCGGATTTCAAGAATATCGAGAAACTATGGTGTAATATTTTCGCCATTGAGATATTTATCGACCGTCAAATTGAAGTGACGAATACGAACTTCCTGATAATTACCTAAGGTCTCACCCGTTTTTCGGCCACTGAACTGAGCATTTATAAAGCCCTGCTGCTGTGATCGCAGATTATTTGTGTCCTGATCGTAGACGGACCCGAAAGCGGGATCCATGCCGGGTACTATCGCGTAGCTCTCCTCTTCCTTCACGGGAAACGGTGCGGCCGGTTCAGGCCGCTCACCCGTTTCGGGTACCGGGCGCAGAAAGAGAATTTCGAAGAGCGTGCGGTTCGGATCCATGCCGATCGGGCGAAACCGGTAGACCATCGGAAGCGAAAGGCCGGGAAACAGCACCATATTGGGAAACAAGTGATATTCGATCGTGTCGATCATCTCGCTGTCGGAAAAGCGAGAGAGATCAACGCCGTATTTCTCGCCCAGGGTCCGGCGCAGAAACCGGGCCATGACAATGCGGGCCGTCTCACCCTCACCGACGGTCAGGTCGTCCTTCAGCACTGACCGGTCCCCTACCAGCATGCGGTTGACCAGTTCCTGCTCGCTGAGTGGATCGTCGAGGTGCGGGCTGTTCACTCCTCCCGCCGCGTAGAAACGCGAGACGTGATCGCCATAGCAATCATATTGAACATTGGCGTCACCAACGCCGCTCAGCAGCTGAGGATGAGTTTCCAGGACATGATAGGATTCAAGGAAGGCTTCCTGCGCGGTTTTCCAGTTGCAAGGCAACTCCTTCGACATGTGAAGCTCGACATAGCGATCCACCAGATCCCAATTCGCAAAATGATCGGGCAGCACGCCAAGATAATCGGCCAGCGGTAGTGGATCAGGATCAAGGTTGACGAAAATGAAACCGCCCCAGCGTCCGGTAGCCACCTCCGGCAGGTGAAATTTCACCGGATCAGCATGGGGAAAATCCCAGGCACACGGAACCGCTTTCAGCGCTCCGTTCAGCTGCCAGGTCCAGCCGTGATAGGGACAACGCAGTTCTTGGGCATGGCCCTCGCCTTCGCAAGGTCGCAGCTTCGTACCCCGATGCAGGCAACTATTGACGAAGGCCTTGACGGTCTCGTCGCGCTGGCGGACCACGATGACGGAATAAGGCCCCACCTCATAGACATAGTAGTCCCCTGATTGGGGAATGTGCTCCTCTCGGCATGCCCACTGCCAGGTGCGCGCCCAGACCTGCCTAATCTCCCGCTCGAAGAAATCCGGGCTGGTGTAGCGAGCGAACGGAATGTCCGCGTCGCCGAGGAAATGATAGTTTTCTTGCCTCAGTATCAATGGCGCCGGGTGCGCGTCGCTGCTTATCAGTTCCTGCACCGAAGGGCCCGGGCAGCGCGCCTCACCAGGCACAAGGCTGGCGCTTCCATCCCGCGGCATCGACGACATACCAACCGGCTTGTTCACGACGGTCCTTCCCAGATTGTGGCTCATCCGTGCCGGAGCGGAATCTATGGGAGGCGGCCGAACGGCGCATCCTGCACTTTTGACTGGGAGCGCCGCGCCCGTATCGGAACTGACAGTGGCGTCGTTGAACCTATCTTGCCCGTCAGTTCATGCGCGAGGTCGCGATCCCTTCGAGCATTGGGGCGGCCAGTCTATCGACGTGTCGCGATGCGCAATGAAAAGTTCTCCGGAGCGTTGGCCGCCGGCATCGCGTGAAAAGAGGAAGCTCTCGCCTTTTGGACTAATCAAGGGGCCGATCTCGGTCCCATTGACGTTGACCTCGGGCCCATATTTTCCCTGCCGCTGCCAGCCCCTCGGCGTCATCACGACGCGGTAGAGTCCGTCCTGCGTCGCTAGAATGCCCCATCGCCCGTCGGGTGCTGGTTGAAACTCATATTCTGCGCTGGGGCTGTTGAGACCGGCGCCGGCGTTCTCGACCACCCATTGACCTCGTGGTCCTTGGCGCGCTCGCCATATGTCGTCTTTGCCAAAACCACCTAGCCGACGTGAACCGAAATAAAGCCAACCTCCGGGACCAGAGCGCGGAAACCACTCGGCCTGATCCGAATTGACGGGACTCGGAAGCCGTTCAGGCGCTTTCCATTGGCCGCGCGCATCACGCTGCGCGCGCCAGATATCAAGGGCTGTGCGCATATGGCCACCGCTCGCCCGGGACGAGATGAAGTAGAGGCTGCGCCCGTCGGGCGTGAAATAGGGATCCGCATCTAGGCCGGTGCCGGCAAATGGCATGGGGACCGGTCGGGACCAATGGCCGGCTCGACACCGGCTCATCATGATCCGCCATCCGGAAAAATCCTTCCCGCTGCGCACGAACCAGAGATCGCCGGTCATCGGGTCGATGGCCGGATGCGATTCCCACAAGGGGCTGGAAATGCCGGGAAGGTTCCAGCGAGTTACGATTGTGGTCGCCTGTGCCGTGGCGGCATATGCGAGACCGGCCAATAGCCACCGCATTGTTCGAAGGCCCATCCTCGCCTCTCCCATTCTTGTCTTCGGTTCGTTCAGCTGTGCCATTGGCCTTCGATCGGAAGCAGCACCGGTACTGTTGGCTTGAGGCTATCTCCAACGGATCGTCCGCCCGACAGCGTAGGAAAACCTGAACAGTTCGATCGCGATCGGACCGTCTCGAATGGCAGCGGAGTATTCGCCTCGTCATGCGGTTGCCTAGTGACTCTGGACACGGACCGAACCGTCGCGAGGTCAATGTGGGGGCCGCCATTACCCTTGGCGTTCTGGCCTTGCCGGCCGGCGCGCTTCACGCTCTCGGGAGACGCTTTGTGGCTCGCATCACATGCTTCATTCGCTATCAGATCGACCCGACCCAAAGAGACGCGTTCCGCGCCTACGCGGAGAATTGGGCACGGATCATCCCGAAGCATGGCGGCAGTTTGATTGGCTATTTCCTGCCTCATGAGGGAACCAACGATGTGGGATGGGGGCTGATCGGCTTCGAGAGTCTCGCCGCTTACGAAGCCTATCGGGCACGCCTCAAGGCGGATCCCGAGGCGCAAGCCAATTTCGAGTTCGCGCAGTCCCGCCGACTGATTTTGCGAGAGGAGCGGACATTCCTCGAGAATGTGACGGCAACGATCGGATTGCCGGCATCCGCCTGACAGTCCGCCAGCCCGGCGAACGGCGCCATCATCCCGAGCGGACCGCATCGATCCCGAAAACCTGCTTGAAACCCCGTTCGCCGGTTGCCGATATCGAAAGGGCGCGGGTGGCGCTTCGCCGGAGGAGCCAGCCGCGTTCGACCATGGCCTGCAGCATCGCGGCGCCAACCGCGCCAGCCACATGGGGACGGCGCTCGCTCCAATCGATGCAGGCCCGACAGAAGCAGCGCTTGGACTCGGCGACCTTGTTTATGTCGATGCCAATCGTCTCCAGCATCGCTATGCCGCGCGGCAGAAGCCTGACAGGCTTCTCTGGCTGGGGTCCGTCGCCCAGCAGGTTGCAGCTGATCTCCACGGCGATCCGGCCGGCCAGGTGGTCATAGCAGGAACGCGCCTCGCGCATTGCCGTATCGCGGGGGCCTTTGCTCCGCGACGACATCGCTCCGAGCGAAGCCCCAGCGACGTGCATCTGCTCGAGCAACCGGGCGACGTCGGTAGAGGCAAGCCGGTGATAGCGATGTCGCCCCTGCCGGATTGCATCGACCATGCTGGCAGCGATAAGCTTATGGAGGTGGCTACTCGCTGTCTGGGGCGTCACGCCCGCCACCTCGGCCAGTTCCCTTCCAGTGCGAGCTCGCCCGTCTAGCAACGCAATCATCATGTTCACGCGCGCCGGATCACCCAGCAGCGCGCCGATCTCCGC
>FTCZ01001580.1_pt1 | contig 12808 bp, 8 predicted proteins | sample 1658871 | NCBI WGS metagenome assembly FTCZ01 (sample SAMEA3914864, study PRJEB12502) | metagenome | biome: forest; material: soil | place: USA | collected 2012-03-12 | depth 0.3 m
GCAACACCATCCTGATCATGACCACCAACGCCGGTGCGTCCGACATGGCGCGCGAGTCGCTGGGCTTCGGGAACCTCACCCGCGAGGGCGAGGATGAGGAGGCCGTGAAGAAGATGTTCACGCCGGAGTTCCGCAACCGCCTCGATGCGATCGTGCCCTTCGGCTATCTGCCGACCGAGGTGGTCTCCCGCGTCGTCGAGAAGTTCGTGCTCCAGCTCGAACTCCAGCTCGCCGACCGCGACGTCCACATCGTGCTGGAAGAGAGTGCGCGCGACTGGCTGACCGCCAAGGGTTACGACAAGCTCTATGGTGCCCGCCCGATGAGCCGCCTGATCCAAGAGAAGATCAAGCAGCCGCTGGCCGAGGAGCTGCTGTTCGGCAAGCTCGTCCATGGCGGCGAGGTCCGCGTGAAGCTGAAAGACGACGCGCTGTCCTTCGAGATTACCGCAGCGGCGCCCAAGGCCGGCAAGGGTGGTGGGAAGGCCAAGAAGCCGAAGGTGAAGGCCTGAGTTTCGGCTCCGAAAGGCTAATGACAGGGACGGCCGGGCAGCGATGCCCGGCCGTTCTGCTATTGGGCCTTGGTCCAGTCGCGCTTGATCTTCTTGGCGAGGCTCCATTTGTGGACCTCGGTCGGGCCGTCATAGATGCGAAAGGCCCGAATCTCGCGGTAGAAGGCCTCGACCATCGTGTCGCGCGTAACGCCGGTGCCGCCCATCACCTGCACGCAGCGATCCGCAATGCGGGACAGCGCCTCCGAGACGAACACCTTGGTCATCGAGCTTTCCGCGACGCCGAGTGATCCGCCGTCGAGCACGTCGGCGCACCAATCGATCATCAGCTCGCAGGCCTTTAGGTCGATGAGGTTGTCGGCCAGCATGAAACCGACGCCTTCATGATCGACCAGCGTCTTGCCGAACGCCTTTCGGCGGTTGGCATAGTCCGTGGCGATCTCGTTGGCGCGGGTAGCGGCGCCGTGCCAGCGCATGCAGTGCGACAGCCGGGCGGGGCTCAGGCGCACCTGCGCATATTGGAAGCCCTCGCCCGAATGGCCGAGCATCTGGTCGGCGGGGACGCGGAGATTGTCGATGACGATCTCAGCATGGCCGCCGGGCAGGCCGTCGTCGATCGTATCGAGCACACGGGTGGTCTTGATCGCGGGATTGGGCAGGTCGACCAGAAACATGCAGGCGCCGTCCTCGGACTTTGCCATGATAATGCCGATCTTCGCGCCGTCCGCCCCGGTGATGAACTTCTTGCGGCCGTTGATGATCCAGTGGTTGCCGTCGAGATGGCAGACCGTCTTCATCATCGACGGGTCCGAGCCGGCGCCGTCGTCGTCAGCCGGCTCGGTCATGAAGAAGGCCGAGCGGCAGCGCCCCTCGACTAACGGCTTTAGGAATCGTTCCTTCAGTTCCGGCGAGCCGACCTTGCCGAGCAGGTACATATTCCCCTCGTCCGGCGCCGTCGTGTTGACCGCCAGCGGCCCGAGGATCGACAAGCCCGACTTCTTGAGCACCGCCGCCGTCTCACGCTGAGAGAGGTGGCTTCCGTCGGGGAGGATGTGCGGGGTGAGCACGCCTGCGGCGCGGGCCTTGTCCTTGAGCTCGTTGATGAGTTCGTCGGTCGGCCCATGCGAGGTGCGGCGCTTGTCCTTCTCGTAAGCGATCACGACATCGCGGACGAACCGCTCGACATTCGCCGCGATCTCAGCCGTCTTCTCCGCCCCAACCCCGCTCATCGCCTTCTCCCTCTTGTCAGAGCGCCCGCGCGATCACCATGCGCTGGATGTCCGACGTACCCTCGTAGATCTGGCAGACCCGGACATCGCGATAAATCTTCGCCAGCCCGAACTCCTCCAGATAGCCATAGCCGCCCAGCGTCTGAATCGCGCCCGATACCACCGTCTCGGCAGTTTCGGAGGCGACCAGCTTGGCCATCGACGCCTCCTTCAGACAGGGCAGTTTGGCGTCCTTGAGACTAGCTGCATGAAGCACCAGTTGCCGCGCCGCCTCCAGCTTAGCCGCCATGTCCGCGAGACGGAAGCCGACCGCCTGGTGCGCGATGATCGCCTGTCCCATCGACTTGCGATCCTTGGCATAGGCGACCGCAATATCGAGCGCCGCCTGCGCCATGCCGACCGACTGCGCCGCGATGCCGATGCGTCCGGCTTCCAGATTGGAGAGCGCGATCGAATAGCCGCGCCCCTCCGCGCCCAGCATCAGCTCGTCGGGGACGACGCAATCCTCGAAACGCAGCGCGCAGGTGTCAGACGCGCCCTGCCCGAGCTTGTGCTCCACCTTGTCGACGACATAGCCGGGCGTGTTGGTTGGTACGAGGAAGGCGGAGATGCCCTTCTTGCCCGCATCTGGATCGGTGACGGCGATCACCATCGTCACGCCGCCGATGCGGCCCGAGGTAATGAATTGCTTGGAGCCGTTGAGCGTCCAGCCGCCGTCCGCCTTCGTCGCACGGGTACGGATCGCGGAGGCGTCGGAGCCGGCGTCCGTCTCGGTCAGCGCGAAGGCGCCGATCATGCGACCGGCGATCAGGTCGGGCAGGAAACGGGCCTTTTGGCCCTCGCTGCCGTCCTTGAGCAGGCCCGACACCATGATAGAGTTCTGGATCGAGACGATGGTGGAAAGCGCACCGTCCGCCGCCGCGATCTCCATCAGCGCGAGCGCGTAGGAGACATAGTCCGCCTCCGCGCCCCCGAACTCGGACGGCGCCGTCATGCCGAGCAGCCCCATGCCGCCCAGCTCCTCGAACAGCCCGGCAGGATAGCCGCCTGCCGCCTCATAGGCCTGGCTGTTGGGGCGAATGCGCTCCTGCGCGAAGTCGCGCACCGAATCGCGGATCGCTGCCTGCATCTCTCCCAGGATCATCGTCTCTCCATTTCTTGGTTGCCGGTTGCCTGCCACGCAGCCCCCGTCCGATCAATGGCGACATCGTTGGTCCGGCTGGCGCAAATGGGAGGATCGCCCTCGCACCACTCCGTGGCAGATCAGCCCCGATGCTGGGGAGAGACGCATGAACGATGTGACGAGCCTTTCGGTCGAGGACGGCGTGGGCGTCATTACCATCGACTCCCCGCCGGTGAACGCGCTCGGCCACAAGGTGCGCGCGGCGATCGGCGAAGGCTTCCGGCGCTTCTCAGCCGACGAGATGGTAAAGGCGATGGTGCTGATCTGCGCGGGAAGGACTTTCTGCGCGGGCGCCGACATTGCCGAGTTCGGCAAGCCGCCCCAGTCCCCCACTCTGCCCGAGCTGCTGGAGGAGATGGACGAGGGCACCAAACCGCTGGTCGCCGCAATCCATGGGACAGCACTCGGCGGGGGCTATGAGCTGGCACTCATCTGCCACCGGCGGATCGCTCTACCGTCCGCGAAGGTGGGGCTGCCGGAGGTGCATCTGGGGCTGCTGCCGGGCGCTGGGGGTACGCAACGTCTGCCTCGCATCGTCGGCGTCGAGGCGGCCTTGGAGATCATCACTGGCGGCAAGCCCGTGCCCGCGAAAAAGGCACTCGAACTCGGCATGGTCGATGCCCTGGCCGAGGAAGGCAAGCTCCGCGAGGGCGCCATCGCGCTCGCACGACGGATGGCGGAGGAAGGCCAGCCGCTCAATCGCATTCGAGATCGTCAGGACAAGGTGGAGGCCGCGCATGGGCATCCTCAGATATTTGAGGATTTCCGCCGCAAGAACGCCCGCGCTTTTCGTGGCTTCCGGGCGCCCGAGAATATCATCAGGGCCGTCGAGGCGGCGGTCGAACTCCCCTTCGAGGCCGGCCTGAGGCGCGAGGAAGAGCTGTTCCACGAATTGCACGACTCCACCCAATCCGCCGCTCAGCGCCACATCTTCTTCGCCGAGCGCGAGACGTCCAAAATCCCCGACATACCCGCCGACACCCCCATCCTCCCCATCCGCACGGTCGGCGTGATCGGTGCGGGGACGATGGGCGGCGGCATCAGCATGAACTTCCTCAACGTCGGCCTGCCCGTCACTTTGGTGGAGATGACGCAGGAGGCGCTCGATCAGGGCTTGGGCGTCATCCGCCGCAATTATGAGGCGAGTGCCAAGAAGGGCCGGATGACGGCCGAGCAGGTCGAGCAGCGCATGGGTCTCGTCACCCCCGCGCTCGGGCTGGAGGCGCTCTCGCAGGTCGACCTCGTGATCGAGGCGGTGTTCGAGGAGATGTCGGTGAAGAAGGATATCTTCGCCAAGCTCGACAAGGTAGCCAAGCAGGGCGCCATCCTCGCCTCCAACACCTCCTTCCTCGATCTGGACGAGATCGCTTCCGCCACGACGCGGCCCGAGTGGGTGATCGGGACGCATTTCTTCTCGCCTGCCAATGTGATGCGCCTGCTGGAGGTGGTTCGCGGCGCGAAGACCTCGCCGCAGGTGATCGCCACCGCGATGAAGCTCGCCAGACAGATCGGCAAAATTCCGGTGCTGAGCCGCGTCTGCAACGGCTTTATCGCCAACCGCATCATGATCGAGCGCGGCAACCAGGCCGACGCTATCATCCTCGAAGGCCCGACGCCCAAAGAGGTCGATAAGGTGATCTACGACTATGGCTTCGCGATGGGGCCGTTCCGGATGCTCGACCTGATCGGCCTCGACGTCATCGGGCGCGAGAAAACGGAGCGCAGCGTGCGGGGCGATCTGGTAGGGATGGAGCGGCTCGGGCAGAAGAAGAATGGCGGCTATTACGACTATGACGCCGAGCGCAACGCCACCCCCTCACCGATCGCCGCCGGGATTATCGCCAATTTCGCGCAGTCGAAGGGCATCGCCAACAAGGGCGCGCAAGACGCCGACGCCATCGTCGCGCGGCTGCTCTACCCAGTGGTAAACGAGGGCGCGAAGCTCTTGGAGGAAGGCATCGCCATCCGCGCCTCCGACATCGATGTGGCCGCCATCCTCGGCTACAACTGGCCGGTCTACACCGGCGGCCCGATGTTCTGGGCGGACACGGTGGGGCTCGACCGGATCGTCGCCGCACTGAAGGCCCTGGAGGCCAAGCATGGGCCGGCCTTCAAGCCCTCCGCTCTCCTCGAACGCAAGGCAGCGGAGGGCGGACGCTTCACGCGCTAGTTGGAGACGTTGGCGATAAGCCCGTCCATCTCGTGCCGCGCCTTGCGGCCATAGCCGGGCGTGGTCGCGGTCGGCTGCGTGCCAAGGCACTGCGCCTTCGCGCGGTCGTCGAAGGGATGATCCCAGCCGCAGCGCGCCTCTGGGGCGAGCCCCACATAATAGACATGGAACAGAGCCGCGCCGAGCAGCGCCCCGACGAGCAGCAAAACGAGATTACGAAGCAAGGCCTTACCCCTTTTCCGGCACCGCCGCCTTCATAGCAACGACCCGGCCGCGCGCCAGTCCCGTAGGTCAGTGGCCCTGATTGTTCACCGCGGTCGCGAGGTCGGTCTGGGTGGGGACGCAGTGGAGCTGGGCGCTGCTCCCGTTGGCGACGATATCCATCGCGGCGGCGTTCGTCTTCAGGGCTTCGAGGCACTGGTTCAGGTCGGGGAAGATCTGCGGATCCGACAGCAGCCCCCTCAGCGTATAGTTTTGCGGTAAATCCGTAGCCGCTGGGGCAATCTGCGCCTGTCGCGGCTGCCCCGCCGGCGCGCGCGCTGTGATCGCATGGCTGCGGTCCGCCTTGTGGCAACTGGCGACGCACGCCAGAGCCAGAATGGCCATGACTTTCATAGACCCTGACACTCCCGGCGAGTGTGCTGGAACCACCCGCCCGGGGGGTCAACCGATCAGGCGACTAGCCCATGCCCCTAAGGAGGTATGCGCGCGATGGCCTATGCGGGAGACGGGACGGCCTGCGCCTGACGACGATATTGCGCAGGCGTCAGTCCCATATGCTGCTTGAAGACGCGCTGGAACGCGGCCTCGGACTGGTAACCCGCATCTTCCGCTACCGCGCCGGTCGAGGCGGAGGTTTGGCGCAGCTGGTTCGCCGCCACCGTCATGCGGATGTCGGTGAGCAGGTCAGCGGCCGAGCGGCCGAGCCGCTGCTGGAACTGCCGGATGAAGGTCGCGCGCGACATGGCGCAGAGCGCGGCCAGCTCGGGCAGTGTCCAGGGGTGCGCCGGCTGGTTGAAGATCGCGGTCAGTGCCGGAGCGAGGCGCGGGTGCCCGGCGAGCGCCAGCAACCCGTCCGGCGCCTCCGCCGCCTCGCTCGCCAGCCGGAGCGTCAGCGCGAACATCGCGGTCGAAAGCGCGTTGAGCATCGCCCGGCCCCCGAGATTCTCGTCGGCAGACTCGAAGCGCATCAAACCCACGAGACCGGCGAGCTGTGCGCCGCTGCCCGGCCGCGCGGTCGCCGCGGTGCGCTTGGCCGCCACCACCAGATGCGAGGGCAGATAGGCCCGCACCAGCCGCTCGTGCACGGCCGACAGCACGAACCGCCCGCACAACATGTCGAGCCGCTCGCCTGTGCCGTCATTTTCGTCGATCGTCAGCGCTAGGCCCACGCGTTTGCGCGACGGCGCCGGCGCGGCGCCGCTGCCATCGTTCAGCACGTGCGCGGAGCCGTGCGGCAAAAACAAGATATCACCCGCTTGCAACCGGTTGAGTGCGCGCCCCGTCTCGTCATGCAGCACCGCAGAGCCTGCGAGCACGATATGATAGGGGATCTCGCCCACCGGTGCCGTGTCATAAGCGATCTGCCATGGCGCGCCGAAGAAGCAGCGATGCTCAATCTGCCCGGTGACGGGCATAAGCTCCAGCAGGCGGCTAAGCCAGTCGGTCAACTCAGGCATCCACATCCCGATCGATGGTACGATCGGGCATTTTGTGTGGCATTCATCGAATTGGCAATGTCATCACTAAGGGCTCAGACGACATTCGAAGCTGGCGAGAGCGGGCGACCCCTGTTCAGAGCCGCCCAACCCTTGTCGATCAGCGGAACTTTGCGCTGACCGAAACGCCGATGATGCGCGGGTCGTTGTAGACACCGGCCATATAGTTATCGATCACGCCCTTGAGGTTCTTCTCGTTGGTGATGTTGCGGGCGAACACCGCCACCTCATAGGATTTCAGGTCGTAGCCGACCTTCAGGCCGCCTTCGAAATTGCCCTTCGAGGCGAACTCCTTGGTCTTGTACGGCACGAAGCTCGTATAACCCTGGATATTCCAGTCGGTGGAGATGAAGGCCTTGCCCGGGCCGATCGGCAGGTCGTAGCGCGCCGTCAGGTCGAGGTTGTACTTTGGCGCGTTCGGCAGCGCGTTGCCGTCGATCTGCGCGAAGGTGTTGGCGCCGATCTTCACCGTCGGGTTCTCGACCGTGCAGACCACGATGCCGTTGAGGGCGCAGACCTGCGCGAAGACGCGCTTGTCGTCGATCTCGGTGTGGAGAAGGCTGAGGCCCGCCGACAGCGTCAGGTTGGGGACCGGCTTCACCTCGGCTTCCGCTTCCATGCCATAGGCCTTGGCCTTATTGGCATTGAACAGCACGCCGTTGCCGTTGGAATCGTTGCCGTTCAGCTGGATGTTGTCGACGACATAGGTGAAGCCCGTGAGGTTCAGGCGCACCCGATTGTCGAGGAAGCTCGACTTGATGCCGCCCTCATAGGAGGTGTTGGTTTCCGAGTTCGCGGTCGTGAAGTCGGAGTTGAACACCGCCGAGCGGCCCTGGATCGTCGGCCCACGGAAGCCGCGCGCGATGCGGCCGTACAGGCTGACATTCGGGGTCAGCTCATAAAGCGCGCTGACGTCCCAGCTCGGCTTCGTGTCCGACAGGCGGACATAGCGGCGGCCGGTGTAGGTGACGACGCCGGCGGCAGTGTCGGCGGTCTTGAGCAGGCGGGTGGACTTGGTGTCCTTGGTCTCGCGCACGCCGGCCGTGATAGTCAGCTTGTCGGTAATCTTGTAGCTCGTCTGGCCGAAGATGCCCCACGAAGTGTTGATGTCGTGCAGCAGCACCCAGTTGTTCGGGTTGCGTGCCGGCGGGTTCAGGAAGAAGGCGCGCTGGTCGAACTCGGTGTCATCGCGGCTATCGAAATAGATCCCGCCGATCTGCCATTTGAAGCGATCGCTGCCATCGCTGGCGAGGCGGACTTCCTCGGTGAACTGACCGAGCGAGCGCAGGCGGCCCTGCGATTCACCGAAACCATTGGGCACACCGCCGACCGGGAAATTGGCCGCCGCACCGCCGTCTGTGTCGCCGCGACTGTAGCCATGGCTGGTCTCATAGGCGCTGATTGAGGTCAGCTTCACGCCGCCGAAATCATAGTCCGCGTGGAGCGAGCCGCCATAGGTCCAGTAATGCTGCGGGTTGCCGTCGCCCTCATCGAGTGCGATCTGGCTGCGGTCGAGGGTCGAAGGGACCGCGTTGGTCCCCTTGGTGATCGAGCCGCGATAGAAGATCGTCGAGGTGCCCTCATAGTCGCGCGCATGGCCCGAGGCGAGGATCGAGAGCTTCTCGGTCGGCGTCAGCAGGAACTGAAGGCGGACGTCCTTTTCGTCGAAGCCGCCCAGCGCATCCTTGCGATTCACGCGGGTGCCGTCGTCGGAAACGCCGGTGAAGCTGTTGTCCACCCAATTGTCGCGGTGCTGGTAGAGCGCCGAGACGCGATAAGCGAGCTTGTCCGCGATGATCGGGCCGCCGATGCCGGCGTCGATATTAACGGTGTTATAGCTGCCATAGGAGGCCGTCGCGCGGGCCTGGAAATCCTGCGTCGGCTTGGCGGTGTCGAACTTGATGATGCCGGCCGTGGTGTTGCGGCCGAACAGCGATCCCTGCGGACCGCGCAGCACTTCGACCTGCTGGATGTCGAACGCCGGGTTTGACTTCAGCACGACATGCTCGAGGACGACATCGTCCTGGATGATCGACACCGGCTGCGAGGCGCCAAGGTAGAAGTCAATATTGCCAAGGCCGCGGATGTAGAAACGCGGGAAGATGCGGCCGGTCGTCGACTCTACGTAAAGGCTCGGCACCTTGCCCGAGAGCGAGAGCAGCGTGTCATCGCCGCCCGACTGGAAATCGCGCAGGCCAGCGCCGTTGATAACTCCGACCGAGATCGGAACCTTCTGGAGATTTTCAGCGCGGCGCTCGGCGGTGACGACAATGTCGCCCAACTCGTTCCCGGCCGCTGGAGTGGCGGACGCGGCGTCCTGTGCAGTTGCGGACGTCGCGGCGACGAGAGCGCACGAGGCGGCGGCGGCCAGCGCAGCCGAGCGGATGAAGGTCTTGGACAAGATGATTCCCCTAGAAGGCGCCGCCCCGCGATTATTGCGCGGTTGCAGCAGGGGAGCCTCTTGCCCAGTTTTCGTGACAGAAGCGTTTCAAAACACAGCGTTAGGAGCCAACGAATTATGCGACAAACTCAGACCGCGGCCAACTTCGACAGCGGACGCTGCAACGCGGGAATGGCCGTGGCGCTTTTCTGGATCGCCGCCTTCACCGACTGGAGATGCGCGATGGTTTCCTCGACGCTGTTGCCCTCGATGGCGGGGTTATAATCGGTCGGGCGGATGCCCTGCCCATCCATCACCGCAAACCAGCTCGCATCGCGGAAGAGCTCGTCGGTCGACAGCACGATCCGCGCCGAGGCCCGGAAATGCTCGATCTTGCGGGCGAGCGTCTCAGGGATCTCCATCGCCTGGCAGGCCTGCCACATCGGCTCCGCCCGCCCCTGTGTCATGGCATAATGCAGGATCAGAAAGTCACGGACGTCGTCCATCTCCTGCGCGTAGATGCGGTTGAACTGATCGGCGGCGAGCGGCGAGCCGTCGCGGCGCGGGAAGAGCGCGAGCAGCTTGGCAATGCCGCTCTGGATGAGATGGATGCTGGTCGACTCGAGCGGTTCGAGGAAGCCGCTCGACAGCCCGATGGCGACTACATTGCGGTCCCAGCTCTTGCGCCTGCGGCCGGGCAGGAAGCGGATCAGGCGCGGGTCTGCGATCGGCGGGCCGTCCATGCCCGCGATCAGCGAGGCGCGCGCCGCCTCGTCGTCTTGAAAGCGGCTGGAAAAGACATAGCCGTTGCCGGTGCGATGCTGGAGCGGGATGCGCCAGCGCCAGCCCGCCTCCGCCGCCGTAGCGCGCGTATAGGGCGTGATGCGTTGCTCGGCCGCGCTCGGCGCCGCCCAGGCTCGGTCGCACGGCAGCCAGTGCGACCAGTCGTCATAACCCGCGCCCAGCGTCTGCTCGATCAGCAGGCCCCGTATCCCCGAGCAATCGATGAAGAGATCCCCCTCCAACACGTCGCCGCGATCGGTGGTGAGCGAGCGGATGAAGCCGGTCTCGGGATGCTGGTCGGTCCGCAAAACCTTGCCTTCGAAGCGCTGTACGCCGCCCGCCTCGGCCAGCTTGCGCAGGTAACGCGCATAGAGCGAGGCGTCGAAATGGAAAGCATAGCCCAGCGTCGAGAGGAGCGAGCGGCGATCCGCAGACGGTTGCGCGAAACGCCCAGCCCTCGCGAGTTGCGCCGTCAGCGAATAGTCCTCGCTCGGCGCGACGAAGCCCGCCAGCCGCGCGCGGATCAGACGATGGAGGAACATCACCCCGTCGCCCGGCGGACCAAAGGTGCCGAAGGGGTGGAGATAGCGGCTCCCCTCCCCGTTCCAGCCGTCAAACTCGATCCCGAGCTTATAGGTAGCACCCGTCTCGGCCATGAACTGCTGTTCGTCGAGACCGACGATCTGGTTGAACCAGTGGATCGTAGGGATGGTCGCCTCGCCAACGCCGATCGTGCCGATCTCCTCGGACTCGACCAGCCGGATCGTCGTGCCGGTGCCGTTCAAAGCCTTGATGAGAGCGGCGGCCGTCATCCAGCCGGCCGTGCCGCCGCCGAGGATGACGATCTGGCGGATGCGATTGTCGGTCATGGACGTGTCCTAGCCGCCGCCGAGGCGGAGGGGCAATGCCCCGCGCCCATCGGCCTCTTGAGCGCGAGGAAGACCGTACTCCAGAGCTGCGCCGCATTGGACTCGTCGACATCCCTGGCACCCGCACCGAAGGCCACGACGCGATAGCCGCCGTCCTTGTAAGCCCAGGACCAGAGTTCCGAGCGCTGCACAGTCCGCGTCGCATCGATGCCGTCCCAGAGACAGGCCTGCGCATGGGCGAGTTTGGTGTGGAGATCAGCCGGCAGGTCTTTGCGGGCAAGCTGACGCTCCAGCCCAGCCGCGACCAGCGCCTGCTGCCAGGACCAGATCACGATGCCATGATAAGCGTTCGGCCCGAAGCGCGCCTGCAGCGCCTGCGAAGCAAAGACCGGGTTGGCGACCAACATCCCCGCGCCCGTCCGCAGACCCGCCGGGAAGGGCCGGCTGACGAGCTGCGTGGCCTGATCGAGATCGGCCGGTGTCGGATGACCGAAGAGCAGATCGAAGCCGAGGTCGCTGTTCTCGATCGGCACGGGCTTGCCGTCGCGGTTGAGCGAAATAGCGTGGAAGCGCACCGGCTGCCCCTTGAGCGCCGCCAGCGCGGGCGCCGCCGGGACGCCCACCTGCGTCGCATAGGCGCGGACACTCTCCGCCGCCTTGTCGGCCGGGATTTCCATCGCGAACAGGCCGGGCGCCTTCCCGCGCCAGGTGGCGATCATCGCGGGCAGGCGCTCGAACGCCACCCGGTCCTCGGCGGAGAGATAGGGCGTCAGCATCCCCGCCCGGTAGAGCGCGTCGGCCGCCTCCAGCGCGGCGGGTACGAAGACGGCATTCACATCATAGGGATAGTGCCCGCCGCCGAGCCCGTCATTGCTGTCGCGCCACTCGCCGGCCTGCATTCCGGGTTCGAGGCCGATCAGATTGCCTGGCACCGGGTCATGAGCGAAGGCCTGCGCCTGCCCGATTACGAAGCGCAGGTTGCGCACCAGCGCCGCGCCCGCGCCCTTCTCGGCGAGGAAGGCATTGGCCCGCCCCCGCCCGCGTACATCGTCGAGCAGCCATGCGCGGGCGACGGGCGCCAGCATGAAATGGCTGTCGATCATCTTGTAGTTGAAGGTCGGCGCGGCGGACGAAGTGCCGTCTTCCTTGCGATGATCGAGGATGGCGAACTCGCCGATATCCTCCTCATGCGCGACCTTGCCCTTGGGCGAGAGCCGTTCGAACACCGAGCGCAGCCCGGATTCCACCGCGACCGGCTGGAGAACCGGCATCAGCAGGCGCACCGACATCAGTGTGTCGCGGCCGAAATATGTGTCGAAGCGCCACGAGCCGGCGAGGAATTTCTCGCGATAGCTCAGATATTCGAGCGCGGCCCGCGCCTTGGGGTCGGCATTGGCGGCGGGCGTCAGCAGATCCTTGCCGGAGAGCGGCGTGAGCGGTGTCTCGCCGGTCACCGCGGTAATCGAGAGCGTGATCCGGCCGGACTTGTCCGCCACGAAGGCCCCCCCCTGCATCGCGCCACGGATCTCCAGCCGATAGCCCGGCGCGCCATCCAGCCGGTCGCGCGACCAGACGAGACCGGTGCGATCGGTCACCGGCGGCGTCAGCACCTCGGCGGGCGCGGTGCCCAGCGCCTGATAGTCGCGCAGCACGCGGATGCTCGACAGCACCGCCTGCTTCGCCTCCAGGCGCGGCGTGGCGATGCTTGCGGTGAAGCGCACACCGTGAAGCGCGCGGCCCCTGGCGTCCTTGATCGTGATCGGCCGCGCGGGCGCGGGCATCGTCCACTCCGCCGGATGGTCGAGGCCTGCGAACCACAGCCCGACACCACTGTTCCCCGCGGGAAAGGCGACGATCAGCCGGGGATCGCTCCCTGAGCGCAGCACGACGTGCGCGGACACCGGCCCGCTCCGCTCGAAGCTGTTGAGATTGAGTCCTTCCTTCTGGGCGACGTCCGAATGCGGCGC
>FTCZ01000857.1_pt1 | contig 12773 bp, 17 predicted proteins | sample 1658871 | NCBI WGS metagenome assembly FTCZ01 (sample SAMEA3914864, study PRJEB12502) | metagenome | biome: forest; material: soil | place: USA | collected 2012-03-12 | depth 0.3 m
CCCAATGGCTGGGCCGCGTCCGCCGGTGGCTTCCCCGCCATGGTCGGCAACGTCCCCTTCCTCATGAAGGACGTCGTGCTCCTCGCCGTCTCGATCTACCTTCTCAAGGAGGACGTCCAACGCGCCCTTGCCGAGGCCGCCTGATCGCACTGCACCGCTCATCCCCGGGCCGCGTTTCGGCGGCCCGGTAGGGAGATTGCCATCTCCGACCGCTCCGCAGAAGCGCGGGCGCTTCGCATCATGCTATCGCTCTTCGCCTTGCGGCAGTCCTCACTCCACTGATCGGCTTCTTGGCCAGCGCGTCAGTCGGTTCGATCTAGTTAATGCGCGCCAATCGCCGTCTCGCCATCGCCCGGGCCGATCAGTCACGCTATGCCAATGACGGTCCGCCCGGCCGCCCGCCCAAGAGGATCCGTGATGGAGAGCGACTATTTCCCGATCGCCCTTGCCGCGGTCGGACTCATGGGGTTCGCTAGCCAGCGTGGTGGAACCTGCACTGTCGCCGCGATTGAGGCGATCGTGGCCGAACGCCGCTTCGGACAATTCATCGCACTTTTCGAAGCGTCCCTCTGGGTAGCAGGCGGCCTCGTCCTGTTGGCCGCGCTGGGCCGGCTCCCGGCCATGCCCACAAAATATGCTGCCAGCCTTGCAACGATCGCCGGAGGCGCGCTGTTCGGGATGGGCGCGTTCGTCAATCGGACCTGCGCGTTCGGATCGGTCGCGCGCCTCGGATCGGGCGACTGGGCATATCTGGCGACACCGGTAGGCTTCTATCTCGGCGCCCTTCTCGCCCAGAACCTACCGCCGCCGCTGCCGCTCGCGCAGTCGTCGGCGATTGCCGGCGTGCCGACCTGGCTGGTGATCGGGGTCACCGCGCTACTACTCGCCCGGCTGTTCTCCCATGGCTGGCGAATACAGCGCGGAGGGCGGTCCTCGCTCAGCAGCGCCTGGTCCCCCCATCTCGCGACGACAGTGATCGGGATCAGCTTCCTGGTGGCGCTGGTTACAGTCGGCCCCTGGACCTACACCACCCTGCTCAGCGACCTCGCACAGGGCATTACTCATGGCGTGGGCATGACGCTCGCGCTCAACATGGCGCTGCTGAGCGGCGCGATGATCGGAGGTTGGACCGCCGGCCGACTGAAACTCGTCCTCCCGAATTCAAGAAGGCTCGTCCGCTGCCTGGTCGGCGGCGCGATCATGGGAGTCGGAAGCAGGCTCATTCCAGGCGGCAACACGGGCCTGATCCTGATCGGCCTGCCGCTGCTGCGGCCCAATGCTTGGCTTGCATTCGCGAGCATGTGCGTCGCCATCACCGTCGCAATCCGCGTCGCGCGCTAGGCCCGTCTCGAGAGTGTCGACTCTACGAAGGCGGCGAACTGGCGCGCCTTCGCGCTGGCCAGCCGCCCGGTCGGGAAGTGCGCCCACAAGTCGATCTGGGGAAGCGCCCAGGGCTCCAGGAAGCGACGGACTTCCCCGCTCGCCAGTTCGGGCGCGAACATCCAGTCGGACGCAATAGCGCCGCGCGCCTCCAACTCCGCCTCGTCCGCTTCCTCGATCGCCCGCCTTGCTCGCTCATAGAAGCGCTGGCCGGCCTCGGTCGGCGTGAGTCCGTGGGTCGAGCGCACCAACAGGCTGACCTGAAGGCAATCCTCGAGCTGCGCCACCGTCTTCGACACTGCGGGCTGGCCGACGCCCAATTGCCGGGCTGCGCCCGAAAAGGCTCCGTTGTCGACGACGCGCACGAAGGTTGTCATCGCCTGAAGCCGGTCCATTTCATTCCTTTCAGGAATGAGCGTTATTGCGACAGCCGGTCTGCCATGTCTGACACCCATGAGCCAATGTCTTCCTGCGCCGCGGATCTGCCGCGACGGAACAGGAGGTCGATCGATGGTGCGCATGCTCACGCAGTCCCCTGCCTCGGGCCCGGTCATCGACGGACTCCTGGCGCTTCAAATCACCGGCAGCCCCGTCTCCGCGCTGGTCGCACTGGCCGGGCCGCTGCTGCTGCGCGCTGGCGCGCGCATTCTCAGCCGATGAAAGGACGATCGAGATGATCGAATATGCCTTCGCCACCCCGCCCCGCGTCGCCCACTGGCATGAGGAGGTCGCGGCACGGCCTGCGATGCTCCGCGCGATCGAGCGGGTGAACGCCATCATCCCCCAGGCCTGACCCACCCCTCCCGAGGAGATCCACCATGTCCAAACTGTTTTCGCCGACGCGCGTCGGCCCGCTGTCGCTCGATCATCGTGTCGTCATGGCGCCGCTCACCCGGATGCGCTCCAGCCCGGGGGATCTGCCCAACGACCTGATGGCCGAATATTATGTCCAGCGCGCCTCCGAAGGCGGCCTCCTCATCACCGAGGCGACGCCGATTTCGCGCCAGGGCTATGGCTATGCGGGCGCGCCGGGCATCTATTCCGATACCCAGATCCCCGGCTGGCGACGGATCGTCGATGCCGTTCATGCGCGCGGCGGCCGGATCGTCATGCAGCTCTGGCACGTCGGCCGCCAGTCGCACCCCGATATCCAGCCGAACGGCGCGGCGCCGGTCGCGCCGTCGGCAATCCAGGCCGAGGGTTATGGCTATTCCAAGAATGGCCCGGTGCCTTTCTCGATGCCGCGCGCGCTTGAACGCCATGAGATCCCGTTGATTGTAGAGGAGTTCCGCCGCGGCGCCGCCCGGGCGCGGGCAGCCGGCTTCGATGGGGTCGAGATCCACGGCGCCAATGGCTATCTGCCCGATCAGTTCCTGCAGGACGGCACCAACAAGCGCACCGACGACTATGGCGGCGGGATCGAAAACCGCGCCCGCTTCCTCATGGAGGTGACGGAAGCCGCGATTGACGTATGGGGGCCCGACAGGGTCGGCGTCCGCATCACGCCGAGCGGCAGCTACGGCTCGATGTTCGACAGCAATCCCCAGGCCACCTTCGGTTATGTCGCCGAGCGGCTCGACAGGATGGGCATTGCCTATCTCCATGTCGTCGAGCCGCGCATCAAGGGCACCGAACTGATCGCCGAGGCAGAGCCCGTCGCGACGAAGCACCTGCGGTCGATCTTCAAGGGGCCGATCATCGCAGCCGGCGGCTTCAACGGCGCAAGCGCCGAGGCAATCCTCGAGGCTGGCGACGCCGATCTGGTGGCGTTCGGGCGCGCCTTCATTTCCAACCCGGACCTGCCCCAGCGCCTGCGTCTCGGCCTGCCGCTCAACCCCTATGACCGGAGCACTTTCTACGGCGGGGATGTGCGCGGCTACACCGACTATCCCTTCCACGAGCAGGCGGCCTGATCCGGCCGGCCGACGCCCATTCCACGTGGGAATGATTGTTAGTCGTACGAGCTTTCTACGGGCGTCATAAGGAATGGCGCACCTGCATCAACGGGCCTGAGGCCCGCCCCGACAAGGAGATTGACGATGACCCTCCAAGCCAAGCTCGACACGTTCAAGGCCGATTTCGAGGCGGGCAAGCCGCCCTACAATGTGCCGCCCTCGGTGATCGAGACGATGCATCGCGCGACCGACGAACTGATCGCCTCGGGCGCCGCCACCCGCGCGCTCAAGGCCGGGGACAAGGCACCAGCCTTCACCCTCAAGGATCCCGACGGCCACGACGTGTCGTCGGCCGAGCTGCTCGCCCAGGGCCCGCTGGTCGTGAGCTTCTACCGTGGCGTCTGGTGCCCCTATTGCAACATGGAGCTCCAGGCCCTGCAGGCCGCCCTGCCTGAATTCCGGGCCGCCGGCGCGAACCTCATCGCCATCTCGCCGCAGACCGCAGTGAACAGCCGCAAGTCGGTTCGCCAGAACGCCCTCGACTTCCCGATCCTGTCGGACACCAGCAACAAGGTGGCGGCCGCCCTTGGCCTGCGCTTCGCGCTGCCGGACTATCTGGTCGATCTCTACAAGGGGCTGAAGAACGACCTGCCGGCCTTCAACGGAGACCCGAGCTGGACGCTGCCGATGCCGGCGCGTTACGTCATCGCGCAGGACGGGACCATTCTCTACGCAGAGGTCAACCCGGACTATACCCGCCGGCCGGAGCCCGAGGACATGCTGCCCGCGATCCGCAGCGTCGGCTCCGTCCCCGCCTGATCAGCCTCACCTTGCTCCCGCCGGCCCCGGCGGGAGCAAGTATGCCGGGATCCCGGATCTCGCCGGGGTTTCTCTCGCCGCCTCACCAGATGCCGACCTTCGCGGCCGATGCCAGCAGGGATCAGGATGTTGGCGTCGAGAGATCGGCGCAATCGCCTGCAGCGCGCCATCGTCTTTCTGTTGTCAACGTCGCGCTGCAGGCGCAACCTCCAAGCTGACCTCGACGTCATTACTCCCGTGTAGCAGGTCGCAAAACATATGGGGCTTGTTCACCGAGGATGCGCTAGAGGCGCCCGCAATGACTCAGGAACTTCGCGCAAAGCCTCGCCATGATGACGACATCCTCTATCCCTCAGCGATCCCCTTCGTCCTGATCCACGTCGCTTGCTTCGCGGCCTTCTGGACGGGAATCAGCCGGCCCGCGCTCGGGCTGTGCGTCGGCCTCTACTGGTTGAGGATGTTCGGGGTTACTGCCGGCTACCATCGCTATTTCTCGCACCGGGCGTTCGCCACCAGCCGCACCTTCCAGTTCGTGCTGGCTCTGCTTGCCCAGAGCACCTTCCAGAAAAGCATTGTCTGGTGGGCCGCCAAGCACCGCCACCATCATCTCCATTCCGACACGCATGACGATGTCCATTCACCGCGTCACACGGGCTTTCTTTACAGCCATCTCGGATGGATCTTCGCCAAGAAGCATGACACCGCCGATCTGGCCACCGTGCCCGATCTCACCAGATATCCCGAGCTTCGATGGCTTCACCGCCATGAAACGGTGCCGGGCATCATGCTGGGCGGATTGTGCTGGGTGCTTGCTGGCTGGTCCGGCCTCGTGGTCGGCTTCCTCTGGAGCACGGTGCTCGTCTATCACGCCACCTTCTGCATCAATTCGCTCGCCCATGTCCGCGGCACGCAGCGTTATGTGACCGGCGACGATTCCCGGAACAATCCAATCCTCGCCTTCGCGACAATGGGCGAAGGGTGGCACAATAATCATCATGCCTTCCAGAGCAGCGCGCGGCAGGGCTTCCGCTGGTGGGAGATCGACATGACCTTCTACATCCTTCGGCTGCTAGGCCTGATGCGGATCGTCAGCGGCCTGAAGGCTCCGCCGCAGAGCGTGCTCCGCAATGAACAGCGCCTCGGGACAAAGATCATCCACCGGTCGGCGGCGCGACTGGCCGAGCGCTACAGCCCGGAACGGATCGCGCACTCGCTGCGCTCCGTACTGCCCGACTATGAGCTGGTCTCGCTGCTCGAGGCGCTCGACCACGCCCAGGAGCGCGTCGCCCTGCGATGGGCCGAGGTCACTTCCCAGATGCCCAGTCGGGAGGATCTCGTGATAGAAGCGCGCGCGCTGTTCGCGAAGACGCCCTCGCTGGAGGAAATCGTCGATCGCGCGCATCATCTCGTGCTGTCCGCTGTCGGCAAGCAACTCGGCGCAAGCGCTCAGGCGGCGTAACCCAACGCGACGGGGTGCGGGCTGCCTGATCATCCGGGTACAATGCCGAATCCAGATTGCCGATGGGCAATGCGTTCACTTCGCAAGGCTCATGGCGGAGGCTCACCGAGCAGATATCATTCACTCGAAATTCGGAAGAGTGTCTGCCGATTAACGACTATTCGCGCAGCTTATGATCGAGATTAGATGTTCAGTTGTCCGGCGCGACAGGCGCCAAGCAGCAAATCATCGAGGTTCGTCATGGATACCGAACAGAAAGTTGTCGTCATCACCGGGGCGTCGCAGGGCATCGGCGAGGCCCTCGTCAATGCCTATCTCGACCGCAATTATCGCGTGGTTGCCACCTCGCGCTCGATCAAGCCGTCCACCAATCCCGACCTGCTGACGGTCGCCGGCGACATCGGCGATCCTGCCACCGGTCGCCGTGTCATCGAGGAGGGTCTTGCCCGCTTCGGCCGGATCGACACGCTGGTCAACAATGCCGGCATTTTCATCGCTAGCCCATTCACGGCGTACACCGCCGAACAATATGCGCAGAAAATCGCCACCAATCTCAACGGCTTCTTCTTCATCACCCAGGCGGCGATCGTGGCGATGGAAAAACAGGGCCGCGGCCATGTCGTCAACATCACCACGAGCCTGGCGGACCATGCCATGTCGAACGTGCCGTCGGTGCTGGCCTCACTCACCAAGGGCGGACTCAACGCGGCGACCAAAAGCCTCGCCATCGAATATGCCAAGCGCGGCATCCGCGTGAACGCGGTCTCGCCCGGCATCATCAAGACGCCGATGCACGCGCCAGAAACCCATGAGGCGCTCGGCGCCCTGCATCCGGTCGGCCGGATGGGCGAAATGGCCGACATCGTCGGTGCGGTGCTCTATCTTGAAACCGCCGGCTTCGTGACCGGTGAGATCCTTCATGTCGATGGCGGCCAGAGCGCCGGCCACTGACCTTTTCACCACCCAAGGAGGCGCATGATGCCTATCGTCACCGTCCAGCTCACCCGTGAGGGCACCGAGCCCGGCGTCGACCATGTCACGCCCGAACAGAAGGCCGCCATCTTCAAGGGGATGAGCGAAGTGCTGCGCGACGTGCTTGGCAAGCCGCTCGACTGGACCTGGGTCGTGTTCCAGGAAGTGGAGATGGAGAATTGGGGTTGGGGCGGCATGCCGGTCGCCGAGTATCGAAAATTGCTGGCGGCCAAATCCCGCTGAACGTCCTGCCTGCGAGGAGACATGACATGACCCGTTCCCATCACCTGCTCGATCTGCTCGGCATCCGCCTGCCGATCATCCAGGCACCGATGGCGGGCGTCTCCTCGCCGGCCATGGCGGCGGCGGTCACGCAGGCCGGGGCGCTCGGTTCGCTCGGCGTCGGCGCCAGCAACGCCGCGGGCGCGCGGGCGATGATCGCGGCGGTGCGTGAACAGTCGACCGGGCCGTTCAACGTCAACGTCTTCTGCCACCGGCCGGCGGTCGCGAACGCCGTCGTCGAGGCAGCCTGGATCGAACGGTTCCGCCCGGAATTCGAGGCGCTCGGCGCGACCCCGCCGGCAGCATTGAGTGAGATCTACCGCAGCTTCGTCGAGGATGATGCGATGCTGGCGATGCTGCTGGAGGAGCGGCCATCGGTCGTTAGCTTCCACTTCGGCCTGCCGGGCGAGGCGGCAATCCGCGCCCTCCGCGATGCGGGGATCGTGCTGTTCGCCTCGGCCACCAGCCTGTCTGAAGCGCGCGCGGTTGCCGCGGCAGGTGTACACGCAGTCGTGGCGCAGGGCTGGGAAGCGGGCGGACATCGTGGCCTGTTCGACGAGCAAGCGCCCGACGACCAGATCGGCACGATGGCGCTGACACGGTTGCTAGCCCATGAGCTGGATCTGCCGGTAATTGCCGCCGGTGGGATCATGGACGGCGCCGGCATCGCCGCGGCGCTGAGCCTCGGCGCCTCGGCCGCCCAGCTCGGGACGGCGTTCATCGCAACCGACGAAAGCCTCGCCGACGAGGGCTTTCGTGCCGCCCTCGCCAGCGACGCTGCCCATCATACGATCATGACCCATAGCATCTCGGGCCGGCCGGCGCGCAGCCTCCCCAACCAGCTCACCGCGCTGGGCGCCGGTGTACAACCGAGCGATGTGCCCGATTATCCGATCGCCTATGATCTCGGCAAAGCGCTCCACGCCGCAGCCAAGGCGCGGGGGCAATTCGGGTTCGGCGCGCAGATGGCGGGTCAGGGCGCGCCACTGTTCCGGCCGATGCCCGCCGGCCGGCTGGTGGCGAACCTCGCCGCCGAGCTCGACCAGGCTCTCCAGAGCAACGCAGCGTGAGGAGCAGGGCCATGGCCCTGGTCATACTTCTCCCCGAGGCGGAAACGGTGCCGGCCGTCGAGCGTATCATCCACGACACGCCGACGGGTTCTCCAGCCGGCACAAAGTGTCAGCCGATGTCGACATGCAGTCGGGTTATGCGCGACGTATGGATGCGCCAGCGCCGGCCAACATGACGGTACGTCTCGTGATAGTGGCCGCAACCGTGAAGCGTTGACACCCGATCATCCTCGTCGAAGATCTGGTCCTCCATCGCGATGACGCCCTTTGCCTCGTGCGCGGAGACGATCTCGATCTCATGGCCATGGCCATGGTGGACGGTGCGCGACGAGCCTACTGCACCCCTGATGAATTCCACGATGGCGTCGCCGCCCTCGACCACCCAATCATTACTCTCGGCGGCCCGACCGCTCTCGCCCTTACCGCTGAGGCTGAGTGAAGCGCGCGCATCAAATGTAGCGTCGTCGCAGAAAATAGTGCGCAGGCCGTCCCAATCCCTGGTGTCCATGAAGCGGAAATAGCGCGCCTTGAGTTGCTTGATCTGCTCGATCGCCAGAAGCTGCTCGACTGTTTCCATCGTTGATTCCTTCCTTCAAGGACGTCCGCCAGCCTTTCGCGCTCAGCCGAGCGGGTCGTCCGAAACGCGAACCAGCTTGCGGCCAGCACTGCCGCCCGTGAACTGCGCCAGCGCGGCCTGCGGCACGGCATCAAAGCCCTCCACGATGTCGAGCGCCTCGCGGATGGCGCCGCTGCGCAGCCAGTGCGCGAGTCGCGCGCGTCCTTCCGGCCAGCGCGCGACATGATCGAAGTAGAAGAAGCCGGCCATCGTCGCGCCACGCATCGCGAGCATCAGATGGTTGGTAATGGGCGTCGGTCCGCCATAATGCGCCGTGGCACCGCAGATCACGACGCGGGCGCCGTGTGCGAGGTTGGCGAGGGCGGCGTCCAGCATCGGCCCGCCGACATTGTCGAAGAAGACGTCGATGCCCATCGGCGCGACAGCCGCGACCTGCGCGGACAGGTCTCCGGCGAGCGCATCGATGGCCTGGTCGAAGCCAAGGTCGCGAACGAGTCGCGCCTTGGCCTCGCCGCGGGCAATACCGATCGCGCGCGCGCCGGCGAGCTTGGCGATCTGACCGGCGATCGAGCCGATCGCGCCCGAGGCGCCCGACACCAGCACGGTGTCCCCGGGCTTTGGCCGGCCGATGTCCGTCATCCCCAGCCAGGCGCACAGGCCGGTCATCCCGAGGGCGCCAAGGCCACTCGCGAGCGGAATTCCGTCCGGAACGCGCTGAAGCGGCATACCGAGCCGGTCCAGGCCGTTCGAAACCGCGTAGTCCTGCCATTCGAGAAAGCCAGCGACGCCATCGCCTTCGCGCCAGTCAGGGTTCCTGGACTGAACGACCCGGCCGGCAACACCGCCCTTCATCGCCTGCCCCACCGCGATCGGATCGAACTTGCCGGGTATGCCGCGGACCCAGGCATGGTTCATTGGATCGGGCGAAAAATAGACCGCGCGGATCAATATCTCCCCGGGCCTAGGCTCCGGGATCGCCACTTTGCCTCGACCAAACACGTCGGGCGAGAGCGCGAGCCCGCCCGATTGCGACACACCGCCGCTGTCAGGTGAGCGCGCAACCTGCCACTGGCGATTGACGGCCATGTTCATAGCCACGCGCGAATCCCGCCTTCCCGTAAGAAGGTGCTGAAGGCCATCAACGTCTCTCCTGCTGTTGTCCCAGATGACCCGTTGTTCGCGCCATGATCCAGCTGCCTTTTGCAGTAGGGTGCCGCCCTGCCGAGCCTCGTGACCGCGCGAACGTTCGGCGGAATTGACGATTACAGATGTAGTCTATATGACTACATCTGTAATCAATGGAGTCTCGCGTGGCCGAACGCATCAGCGAAGCCGAGTTGGTGGTGATGGAAGCCCTGTGGTCGGCGGACCGGCCGCTGACGGCGGCCGAGGTCACTCAGCGAATCCACCCGCGACACGGCTGGAGCGATCGCACCGTCAAGACCATGCTCGGTCGCCTGCTCGCCAAGGGCATCCTCGCGCATGAGGAAGATGGTCGCCGCTATCTCTATCGCCCCACCGTCGCGCGCGAGAGCTATGTCGCGGGCGAGTCCCGCCGGCTGGTGGATCGCCTGTTCGGCGGCCGCGCCGCGCCGCTGGTCGCACATCTCGCGGAGGGCCAGGGCCTCTCCCAGGACGATATCGCCGAACTGGAAGCATTGCTGAAGGAGTTGCGGTCATGAGCGGGTGGGCGGTTCAGACACTGGTCGCATCGACATTGCTGATGGGAATCGTGCTGGGGTTGCGCCATCCGGTAGCGCGGACTTTCGGCGCGCGGGCCGCCTATGCGCTCTGGGCGCTGCCGGCGCTGCGCATCGCGTTACCGCCCCTGCCCGGCTGGCATTTCTTCCATCTGCCCACATGGCATCTGCACGCGCGGCATGTCGCGGTGGTCCTTGTCGCCCCTCACTCCCCTGCACGCTCGGCCATGCACGACGCGTCGACGCTCCCCGTCGACGCGTCCGGGAGCGCTGCCCATGGCGTGACCTTGCCCTGGCCGCAGCTGCTGCTCGCGATCTGGCTCGGCGGGGCGCTGCTGTGGTTCGGCTGGCAGATGCTGCACTACCGTCTGTTCCTGCAATCGGCGATGCGCTCGGCGCGGATGCTGACGCGGGAATGCGGCGTCGACGTGCTGCTCAGCGAGCATGTCGATGGGCCGGTCGCGGCCGGTTTCGTCCGCCGGCGCATCTTCCTGCCCACAGACTTCATGACCCGCTATGGACCGGCGGAGCGCCGTCTGGCGCTGCTGCACGAGGGCGCGCACCATGACCGGCGCGACATCCTCGCCAACCTCGCCGCACTCGCCGTACTGGCGCTGCATTGGTGGAACCCGCTCGCCCATCGCGCCTATCGCGCCTTCCGCGCTGACCAGGAACTCGCCTGCGACGCCACGGTGCTGGCCGATATTGGCGCGGCCGAGCGCCATGCCTATGGCAGCGCGGTGCTAAAGTCGGCCTCCGCGCGGATGCCGGGGGTGGCCTGCGCGCTCAGCCACAAGTCCGAGCTCAAGCGCCGCCTGCAGACCATGGCGCGGCCCGCGATGGGATCATGGCAGCGGTGGATAGGTGCGGCAGTCGCGACTTCCGCGATCGGTGCCGGATTGCTTGTCACTGCCTCGGGCGGCGCGACCCCGCCCGGGCCGAGCGACATTCTGTCACCGGCCGAGATCGCCCAAATCCGCGCCGACGGCGAACAGGCACGCCGCGAGGGCCAGCAGGCTGCGGCCGCCGCGCGCGTCGAGGCGCAGCAGGCCCGCGAGGAAGCGCTGCGCGGCTTAGCGGAGGAACGTCGCCAGGACGATCAGAGCCGCACCGCTGCGATCCTGGCGCGTAGCGAAGGTCTGCGCGCAACAGCGCGCGCCAGGGCCGACGAGGCGCGGGCCCAAGCGGCGGCCGAACTCGGTCGCGACGCCGCATGGCAAGGCCGGCTGGGCCACGAGGAGGCGATGCGCCAGATTGCCGCGACACGCCAGTCGATGGCGGCCGAATGCGCCGCCAAGGGCAAGCCGGTCTCGCCCGATCTGGCGTGGCCGAGTCTCGCTCTGTGCGGCGATACGCCGCAGGCGATCGCGCACCGCGCCATCGCCGAAGCGCATCGCGGGATCACGCGCTCGTGGAGCAGCGACGACAACGAGTGACCGCCGGTGCCTTGGCAGAATGCCACTTGTTGGTGGTGATTCCCGAATTTTCGGGTTCGCGCGCTTCCGTCACCGGCCGTGAACGCCCGATCCGCGCCATTTCGGACGCTTGGCACAGAGCCTGCAAGACACCGTGCACAGGGAGCGGGACGACCCGCCCCATGCCACGGAGCCAGCCATGCAAGACCCCGATGCCCCCGCCATCGCGCCGAAGAAAGACAACCTGCTCGGCATCTGCCATGCCATCGGACAGGATCTCGGTTTCAACCCGGATTATCTCAGGGTGCTGCTCGCCATCATGTTGCTGGTGAACGCGGAAGCTACGCTCATCGCCTACGGATTGGCGGGTGTCGCCGTGCTCGCGAGCCGGCTCCTGACCCGCCGTCCCGCCTCGGCCGCAGTCTCGCCCGGTCACTCCTGACCGAGTTGGCCTTTCCAGCAACAGAAGAAGATCGGCCGATCCCGTGCATTTGGGCGCCGAGATGGATATCCTATTGCGTCGCCATCATCACGACGACCAAGGGGAGCCAGAATGCTGGATCGTGAGCCCCTGCTCCATCCGGTCGCGATCGGCGATCTGCGTCCGACCCAGATGACGGTCGGCTATCGCGAGGTGACGCGCAAGCGCCGTCAATGGCGCGCGCACGCCGAACGAAGTGGATCCGATTATCTTGGCATGCACATGGTCCCGGTGGTGCTGGGACCAGAGCACCGGCCCTGGATGCTCGACAACCATCACCTGGTCCGCGCGCTGCATGAGGAGGGCGTAAAACAGGTGCTCGTGCGCATTGTCTCGGATGTGAGCCGGGTTCCCGACCGCCTGTTCAAGGTCTTCATGGACAACCGCAACTGGCTGCACCCATTCGATGCCGAGGGGCGCAGGCGATCGATCGAAAGCATCCCCCGGCACATCGGGAAGCTCGCCGACGATCCCTATCGTTCACTTGCCGGTGAGCTTCGCCGGGCGGGCGGCTATGCCAAGGACGATACCCATTACGCGGATTTCCTCTGGGCCGATTTCCTGCGGCACCGGATCCCCTCGGACCTCATCGAACAGGACTTCGATACCGCCGTCGCCAAGGCGCTCGACATCGCGCGCAAGCCGATGGCGTCCTATCTGCCGGGATGGGCTGGGCCGCACGACTGAGGCGTGATCGTCGAGAAGGCTACGACTGATCCGGTC
>FTCZ01001974.1_pt1 | contig 12773 bp, 8 predicted proteins | sample 1658871 | NCBI WGS metagenome assembly FTCZ01 (sample SAMEA3914864, study PRJEB12502) | metagenome | biome: forest; material: soil | place: USA | collected 2012-03-12 | depth 0.3 m
ATACCTGGCAGCATCGAGTCCAGCACGATGATGTCCGGCCGCTCGCGATCGATGATCGAGACTGCCTGCTGGCCGTCGGCAATCGGCAAGACGCGATAGCCGCGCGCCTTCAGCTTGGCCTCGACAATAGTGCGCAGCATGTTGTCGTCATCGACAACCGCAACAACTGGAACTTCACGCATCGATCTTCTCCTGTTGAGGAGGAGTATCGGTCGGAAAAATTCATGTTCGCCCAAGATATTAGGTCAATTTCCGGGCAAAAAATCTGATAAAATTTATTCTATTATTCCGTGCAGGGCCATGCCTGAAAAGGCAGGCCAGGCCTTCAAGGCTTCTTGTGTCCGGCCGGCCGATTCCAGAAACCGGTCCGCCTGGCCGAGGAAACTCACTGCCGAGGCGGGGGACACGGTTTCGTGGCTGAAGGCGAAGGTTGCTTTTCCTGAAGGCGCAGGGCGATCCAGCAATGTCGCATGCATGCGGCCATCGGCGCTGGTCTCGATCGTGAGCTTGCCTTTTTCGGCTCGAAAGAAGGTTTGCGTGACTTCGTCTTCAAGCGGCCCGTTTTCCAGCGCGACGCGGGTTCGCAAGCCGGCCTCGCCGGCCCAGGCGAGCAGGGGGCTAGCGGCCTCGACGATCTGTTGACGGTCCGTACGATAAGCCATGATCGCGATGCCGCTGGCTGCCTGCTGAAGCGCTGGCAGGACATGGCTGCGCGCATGAGCATCTGAGCGCAGCCAGAACGGCAGGACCATTTCCAGATCGAGCGCCGTCGCAGTCCGAAGCGCGCGGATCGTATCGGCCCAGCCTCGCATGACCATCTCGGGATCGGTCAGGAAGTCCGGTAGGAGATAGGGCTCGATGTCGTATTGCAGTCCGTCGATCCGCGCGGTGGGTTCGGCATCCAGCTGATAGCGCCGGATGGCGGCGAGGCGCACCAGCGCCAGTTGCCGCCCTCGCTCCAGCGCCATGCCGGCATCGCCCTCGACGACAACGATGGCGATGCCGGCCGAATGGGCCTTCTCGACGAAGCCCGCGAAGCGTTCGGCATCCAGCACGCCCTTTTCCGCATCGATCTCCAGCGATACGAATAGCCGGCCGACCTGCAGTTCGGCCGCGCGCGCTAGCAGGAATTCGGGCTTTTCACGCCAGAGCGCGGCATTCCAAGCCCAGGCTGCGCGAGCATCGACCTTGCGGGTTGGATTGGCGGCTTTGAGACGCATGTCGTCAATGATCATCTCGCCGCCCTGCAATGGGCAAAGTAGCGTCAGCGCGAAGCCATTTTCCTTGGCCGCCTCACCGGGTCGAAGTTCCGTCACGCCGGCGTTGAGGCTTTGCAATTCATGCGGTTCGCGGTCAGGCGACGAAAGGCCGGCCATGGCTCCGGGCATGCCGGAACTCGCGATGAGGATCTTCAGGTCCGCGCCCTGGGACAATCGACCTGAGAAGACGAGACCAGCCGGCGCGTCGCCGGGCCGGCAGCGGAAGATCAATCGGTTTGCCTCCACCTCGAATGAAGCGCGCTCCTCGTGCCCGAAGAGCTTCGACGAGAAACCAGGCAGGAGCGGTTGGTCAATCGCAAGCGACGGTGGCGGTTCATTCGAGGCTGGTTCCGGCACGCGCGCAACGGTTGGCTGGAAGTCTCGACCACGCCCGTGGCCTTCGACGACGATGCGATTGGTTTCGGCGCTGGGGCCAATCAGCGGAACGCTCCATATAGGGAGGGCTCGCTTGCTAGTCAGGGTTGGCGAGCATCCGTTTGCTCCAGCCTTGCACTCGGCCGCCGCCGGCGCGACCGCCAGCGCAATCCCTGTGACCGCCATCACGCCAAGGCCAGTTTTCAAGAGTGCCCTTGCCACGACAACGACGGAGGTTTCAAGCTGCCGCGGGCATCGCTGCGCCGTCCAGCAGCTTGCGCGCATCACGCATTGCAATCTTGGCGGCGCTCTTCACCTCTTCAAGCGCCGGCTGGATGTTGTCGCCATTATGAAGGGCGATTTCCAGCGCCGAGTGAGCCTTTGAAAGCCTGGTAAAGCCGAGCATGCCGGATTGCGAAACCACCACATGCACCTGATGAATTTGCTCGTCGCGTGGCAGATTGGCGAATTCCTTGGCGAGAACGCCTGCTTCTAGTTGCTCCATCAGTGATGAAAGCCAGCCATCGACCTTTTCCTGGCCAACCAGTTCAACGATGTCCGTATAGGCCTTGCCGTCGAACAAGGGAGCTTCGTCCTTTCGCACGACTTGCTTGACCTGCCGCCGATGCAGCCAGCGCTCGATCGTCTCCACCAGCGCCACGGGGCTGAAGGGCTTGCCGACATGGTCGTCCATCCCGGCTTCGCGGAACAGCGCCAGTTGCTCCGGCATGACATTAGCCGTCAGCGCAATGATCGGCAGGTTGGGGTGCGTGCCGAGCGCCCGTATCTGGCGTGTGGCGCGGACGCCGTCGAGAACGGGCATCTGCACATCCATCAGCACCAGATCGTAGGCCTCGCGCTGGACGGCCAGGACCGCTTCCTCGCCGTTCCCCACGATATCGAGTTGATGACCGGTGGCGGTGAGGATGCTTTGCACGATCTCCTGGTTCATCGGCAGGTCCTCCGCGAGAAGAATGCGGGCGGGCCGTTCCGAGATCGCGAAAGCCTGCTCGAACGACTTTTCCTCGATATGCTCGACAGAGCCAAGCGGCAGGGTCATGGAGAACCAGAAGGTCGAGCCTTTGCCGAGTTCGCTCGAAACGCCGATCGCGCCACCCATCAATTCGACCAGCCGCTTCGAGATGGCCAGGCCAAGTCCGGTGCCGCCGAATTCGCGGCCGATCGAGTTATCGACCTGCGAGAAGCGCTTAAAAAGGCGATCGAGCTTTTCCGGCGCGATACCTATGCCGGTGTCGCGCACTTCAACGTGCATCACGACGCCGGCACTGTCGTCGATTTCGCAAGCGACATGCAGCGTGACGCTGCCTTCGCTGGTGAACTTGATGGCGTTGTTGAGGAGGTTCAGCAGGACCTGCCGCAGCCGTCCCTCATCTCCGACCAAGCAAACCGGCAAGGGCCTCGGGCTATCGAAGACAACATCGATGCCCTTTTGCTCGCCCGAGCCGCGAATGAGCGAAAGCGCATTGTCGATCATCATTTCGGGGCGGAAAGGGTCGGAACACAGCGCAAGCTCACCAGCCTCGATCTTCGAATAGTCGAGGATGTCGTTCACGACGGTCAGCAGCGAATGTCCGGCAATCTGGATAAGGACCAGCCGCCGCCGCACGTCATCGGCGAGATCGTTCCGCTGGAGAATAAGATCGGTGAAGCCCAGGATGCCATTGAGCGGTGTGCGGATTTCGTGGCTCATCGAAGCCAGGAAGTCGCTCTTCGCCTGATTGGCGCTTTCCGCATAGGCGCGATCGCGTTCCGCCTGCGCCTCTGCAATCCGCCGCTGTTCCAGCCGATCGACCAGCGCCTTCAGCGAATTCGAAAGGGTCTCAACCTCGGCGAAACTCCGATAGTTGGGCAATTCGCTCGTCTCATCGCCGCCGCGCAGTTTGTCGGCAACCTGCGAGAGCGAAAGCAGCGGCCCGGCAATCTGGCCAGCGGCCCAATATCCGATCAGGGCGAAGACCGCGGCTGCGATCAATCCTCCGAGCATGATTTCCTGCCCGAGGCGTTCCGCCGGGGTGAAAGCGGTGGCGGCTTTCTGCCGGACCAGCACCGTCCATCCGAGCCCCTTGTAATCGCGGAACCCCTTTGTGGGGTTGAAGCCGGTCACGTATTCCGTGCCGTCCGGCCATTTCTCGAGCTGGAAACCGGTCCCCCGATCAAGAGCCTGCCGGATACTCGATTGCTGGCCCGAAAGCTTCTGCTTCACCAGTTCGGGAGGGCCAAGCAGCACCGTGCCATCGCTAGCGAGGATGATAACGTCCACATCGGCGATGCGCTTGCGCAAGGGCTCCATCAGGGACTGTTCGATATCCCGAGCCCAGTCCCAATTGAGATGCGCAGCCAATACGCCAAGAAATGCGCCGCCTTCGCCGGTGATCGGCGCAGACAGATCGACGAAGCGTGGCGGGTTGTTGGGGTCTCCGCCGAGAAGCCCCGCCAGCAGGATCGCGTCATGCACATCCGCAGCGAAAGGCCCCTCTCGGCCGGCCATGAAATAGGTGCGCTTGGAGACATCCGCCCCTTCGATCAAGCCTTTGCTGGTGATCAGGATTTTACCCTGCGGATCGACCAGCGTGATGATCGCATAAAGGGGATAGGTTTCCTGCAATGTGCGCAGGACGCGGCGCTTGGCTTCGACCGTCGCATTCGCATCGCGCAGGACATCATGCGAGGCGGCTATCTGGATATCGCGAAGACGTTCGTAGAGGCCCCGATCGAGGCCGTCGCGGATCTGCGCTGCGATACCGGCCAGTTCCCCGCCTGTCCTTTGCTCGATCCGTTCCGCGACACGCGCCTTGATTGCCCAACTTGCGATCAGCGAGAGCGCTAGCGCAATAGAGCCGAAGGTCAGGATAAGCAGCGTGCGCAGTCGCATAGTGGATCAACCCTTTGAGGCGACCCTGCGGGTAAAAGGTTGATGCGCGCTTTTGGTAAAAGGTAAATGCTTTGTTTGTTCGGCCGTTAGGATGACCGTGCTGTCCCGGCTGCGAGCCGAGCCAAAGATATTTTCCTCTCAAAGGAAGCCTGTCGAAATCCAGGGCACGAAGGTGATCAACAGCAGTCCGAGGAAGAGCCAGGCGAGATAGATCCAGATGCGGCGCATGCCGGCATCGGGCGGTACGCGACCGATAATGCAGGCGGCATAGTAGCAAAGGCCGAAGGGCGGTGCGAAGAGGCCGAGACCCATCGCCAGGATCACCACCATCGAATAATGCACCTCATGGATGCCGAACTGCTTGGCGATCGGGAAAAGCAGCGGCCCGAACAATACGATTGCCGGAATCCCCTCCAGCACACTGCCGAGCACGATAAAGGCAACGACCGAGATCAGAAGGAAGCCGTAAGCACCGCCAGGAACGCCGGCCATCCGCGCCGCGAGTTCGTGCGAAAAGCCGGATTGCGCGAGCGCCCAGGCCATGGCGCTTGCAGCCCCGACGATGAAAAGGATTGAGCCGGAGAGCGAGGCTGTCTGCACGAGCACCGGCAGCGCATTCTTCCAGGCGAGCCTGCCGCGATAGACAAGAAGTCCGAGCACCAGACAATAGGCGATGCCGATGGTCGAAACCTCGGTCGCGGTCGCAATCCCCTCGACCACCGCGCTGCGGATCAGGAATGGCAGGGCGAGCGCTGGAAGCGCGATCCAGAATGTCTTGGCGACCGTCGAAAGGTGGGCGCGCTCGACCTTGAACTCTGCGCTCTCTTCCTTGCCGGCGCGGTAGCGCGCCACGAAAGCCAGCACGATGGCGAGCACCACGCCGGGCAGGATGCCGGCGGTGAACAGCGCCGCAATCGAGACGCCGGTCACAGAGGCGATGGCGATCAAGACAATTGAGGGTGGGATCGTCTCGCTCATCGCGCCGGAAGCAGCGAGCAGCGAGACCAATTCGCCATCCTTCATGCCGCGCTTGCGCATTTCCGGGAAAAGCACGGGTGCGATAGCCGCCATATCGGCGGTTTTCGAACCGGAGATGCCGGAAACAAGCAGCATCGCGCCGAGCATCACATAGGAGAGGCCGCCGCGGACATGGCCGAGGATAGAAGCAAGAAAGGCGACCATCACACGCGCCATGCCGGTCTGTTCGACAAGCTGTCCGAGCAGCACGAAAAGCGGCACGGCGAGCAGGATGAGCGAACTCATGCCCTCATCAATACGACCGACGACGACGAGCAGCGGCGTGCGTGTCGTAATGAGCAGGAAAGCGACCGTCGCAAGGCAGAAAGAGAAAGCGATCGGCACGCCGGCCATGACCGAGAGGCCGAGCAGGCCGACGAAGAAGATCAGCAGGTTCCAGTTGCCGAGCGGCTTGAGCGAAGGGCCGGCGAGATACAGAGCGCCGCCGATCAACGCGAAAATCACCGCGACCGACAGCAGGTCTTTCACGGAATGGCGGATCAGGCCGATGCAGACGCTGAGCAGGGCGATCGCACAGCCGACCGGGATCGCAGCGGCACGAACGGTGCCGGACCAGCCTAACGCCGGCGTTTCGACGAAGGCCTGATCGTCCATATAGTCGAGGGCGGGATGCAGAATGATCGCCAGGAACAGCGCGACGCCGCCGGCTGCAAGCGTCGCGGCCCAAGCTTCGGCGCGCGGCGACAGGAAAGAAATGAAGAAGGTGAGCCGCATATGCGCCGCACGCTGCACGGCAATGGCGCTGCCAAGCATGGCCAGCCAAAGGAACAGGATGGAGGCCAGTTCATCCGACCAGATGATCGGCTGATGGAACACGCCACGCGCGACGATGCCGACGAAGAGGATGACCACCTCAGCGACTACAGCCAGCGCCGCCGGTATCTCGACCAGCCAGCGCAGCGCCTGCTCTACCCGGTTGACCGGCACAACCGGCTCGTCGCCAATCTCGGCGGCGAGCGGGTTGCCGATCGCCGCGCTCATGCCAGCGCCCCAACCACGGATTCGAGGGTTTTCCAGTTGTCTTCGCCGAACTTACCGCGCCACTCTTTGTAGAAGCCGGCAGTGGTCAGCCCCTTGCGGAAAGCTTCCTTGTCAGCCTGCTCGAAAGCGATGCCCTTGGCGGCCAATTGATCTTTCAGTGTGAGGTTGAGTTTGGCGGTATCCTCGCGCTGCTCGACAGCCGCCTGATCGAACTCCTTGCGCACCAGCGCCTGGAGATCATCCGGCAGCGCCTTCACCGAGCGCCGGTTGCCGAGGATGAAGAACGGGTCCCAGATGTGGTTCGTCTCCGAGATGTATTTCTGCACCTCGTAGATCTTGCCAGCCTCGATCGTCACCAGGCCATTTTCCTGGCCATCGACGAGATGGGTCTGGAGTGCGGTGTAGAGCTCGTTGAAGTTGATCGAGGTCGGGTTGGCGCCGAGCGATTTGAACAGCGAGGTGAAGATCGGCGAGACGGGTACGCGGATGCGATAGCCCGCGAGATCGCCAGGTCCCTTGATCGGTTTCGAGAAGGACGAAATCTGGCGGAAAGTATTGTCGGCCGGCTTGGCGACGACGAGCGCGCCGGTCTTCTCGATCTGCGTGGCGATCAGCTTGCCAAGTTCGCCGTCCATCGCACCCCAGACCTGCTTGTAGTCCGAAAAAGCGAAGCCGACATTGGCGATGCCGGCGACGGGAGCGACCGTCGAAAGCACAGAGCCGGCGATATTCAGGAAATCGACGCCGCCGCTGCGGATCTGCGTCAAAAGATCGGTGTCGGAGCCGAGCTGCGAGGCCGGGAAGAACTTGATCTCAAGCTTGCCGCCGCTCGCCTCCTTGATGCGCTTCACGGCCTGTTCAAGGCGAGTATTGATCGGCTGTGTCAGCGATTGACCGGTCGCGAGCTTGTATTCGAATTCGGCGGCGCGCGCCGGCCCGGTGCGGATCGCGACCAACGGCACGGCCGCCGCGCTGACAAGCAACGCACGGCGCGAAATGCTAAAGCTGTTTGGCTTGATTGAATGGCGATCCGACATAAGTTTTCTCCCCTCATGGCCGGCGGATATGCTGCTGCACATCTCGTGAAGCGATCTCTGCGAAAATCGATCCGCTTGGTTCGCCGGCAGTTTCCTCTGGCGCCCGTCTTCGCAGGCTGTCCGTGCCTTGAAGCCTAGATTGCTGGTCATACGCGACAATTGAATTATATTCGCCATCCCTTTAGCTGGCCTAAAAGGTTCGCGATGCAGATTCCCTTCCGCGCCATCATCGTCTTCCATGCCGTGGCGCGTGCAGGCAGCGTCACGAGAGCGGCGGACGAGTTGCGCGTGACGCCCTCGGCGGTGAGCCAGCAAATACAGGCGCTGGAGATGCATCTCGGCACGGCGCTCACCTCGCGTGTCGGGCGCAACATCACGCTGACCGAAGCCGGCGAGCGCTATTTCGAGATGATCGGCCGGGAAATCGAGCATATCGCCGATGTCACGCAGCATGTGCGTGGCGTCCGCTCGGCAACCACCTTGACCGTGCGGGCCGCGCCGAGCGTTTCCAGCAAATGGCTGCTGCCGCGGCTTGTCGGCTTCATGGACGCTAATCCGGATATCGAATTGCGCCTCGACGGCACAAACGAGCCGACAGATTTCAGCAAGGAGAATGTCGATATAGAAATCCGCCATGGCGAGGGCGGTTGGCAGGGCCTTTTTGTTGAGGCTTTCGGGCGCGAGCGCTTCTTTCCGCTTTGTGCGCCTTCGCTTTTCGCGCCGAATAGCCTTGAAGCAGAAGAACTGCCCTCGCATCGCCTGATCCACTCGGTGAAATCGCAGATGCAATGGCCGCGCTGGTTCGCGGCGGCCGGCGTCGAGCCGAAGGAGCGCTGGCGCCGGGTGCTGTTCGACCGCAGCCATATGGCGATCGACGCGGCGGTCAGTGGCATGGGCATCGGCCTGGACAGTGAGCTGCTGGCCTGGCGTGAGCTCGGCGACGGCCGTCTGATCTGCCCGGTGAGGAACCCGCCGGAAGTCGTGCTCACCACGCAGTGGATCGTCTGTCCGCACAGCCACCTGCGCCATCGCAAGACACGCGCTTTCCTCGATTGGTTGAGAAGCGAGCGGGACCTCTGGCTCAGCCAGCATGGCGCACGGACAATTTAGCGCGCCTAAATCTTCACGTCAGATAATCTGAATTGCCCTGCCTGCGAGGGCTGCCTAACGTTTTGATCGGAAAAGCGGGGCGCGCCGGCATTCGGCCGGAGGTTCAACAACCCGCGATCACCCGAGGAAGCCCAAGGATTTTGCCATGAACCTCCATCGCATGCTGCTGGAACGCAAGGCGGCCGGAAAACCCGTCACCATCGGCCTGATCGGCGCCGGAAAATTCGGGCTGATGTTCCTGTCGCAGGTTCGGCAGACCGACGGCATGCACCTTGTCGGCGTTGCCGACCTCAACACCGCTCGCGCCCGTTCGCAGCTCAAGCTTGGCTGCTGGCCGGAGGAGCAACATGCCGCCGCCTCAATCGATGATGCGCTGAAACACGGCAGCACCATCGTCACCGACAATGCGGATTCGCTGATCACGCATCCGGCTGTCGAGGTGATCATCGAGGCGACCGGCGATCCCGGTGCAGGCATCCGCTTCGCGATGAAGGCGATCGAGAACGGCAAGCATATCGTGATGGTGAATGTCGAGGCTGATGCCGTCGCCGGGCCGCTGTTGGCGCGCAAGGCGAAGCAGGCCGGTGTCGTCTACTCGCTCGCCTGGGGCGACCAGCCGGCGCTGATCGCCGAGCATGTCGATTGGGCGCGCGCGGCAGGTTTCAAGGTGGTCGCCGCCGGCAAGGGCACGCGCTACCACCCGACTTATCACCAGTCGACACCCGAAACGGTCTGGGACATCCTCGACAAGTACATGAAGATCAAGGACCGCAATTCGATCAACCCGAAGATGTTCAACTCCTTTGTCGACGGCACCAAATCCGGCATCGAGATGACGGCGGTGTGCAATGCGACCGGCCTGCATGCGCAGAGCGAAGGGCTATCCTTCCCGCCGGCAACCCGCTTCGAACATGCCGAGATCTGCAAGCCGAAGGCCGATGGCGGCGTGCTCGAAAAGGCGGGGGTGACCGAGGTTACTTCTTCCGTCTATCGCGACGGGACGGATGTACCGCATAGCCTCGTCATGGGAACCTATGTCGTGTTCGAGACCGACAGCGCCTATTCGGAAGAATGCTTTCGCGAATACAGCATGCTGCCGGACAAGACGGGCAAATATGCCTCGCTCTACCGACCAATCCATATGATCGGCCTCGAACTCGGCATCTCGGTTGCTTCGGCCGCGCTCCGCAACGAGCCGACGGGCGCGCCGATCATGTTCAACTCCGATGTGGTCGCCACCGCCAAGCGCAAGCTCAAGGCCGGCGAGATGCTGGACGGGGAGGGCGGCTTCTGCGTCTGGGGCAAGCAGACGCCGGCGGACGCTTCATTGAAGCAGGGCTACCTGCCGCTCGGCCTTGCCCATAACGTCAAGCTGAAGACGGATATCGAGGAAGGCCAGCGCGTGAAATGGGAGGATGTGGATTATGACCCGGACAGCCTCGCCGTGCGCGTGCGCCGCGAGATGGAAGCGGCGTTCCGGCAGCCCAACGCCTGAGATCAGAAAGCAGCCAGGCCAGCGCGGATCAGCAATAGTTCCGCGCTGTCGTTCCACACATCCATGCGCGTGATCTTGCCGGCCTTGAGCTCGTAGCGGTCGAGATAGCGGTTGCCCTCGAAGGGTTTGCCGTCGGGCCATTCGCCGTAAAGCGTGCCTGTGTTGTAGACGATGAACTCGCCGGGTGCGTCGCCGGGAGCAACATCGGTGCGCTCGAAGCGCTTTTTCACCCACGTGTAGCGCTTGGCGTTGAAGGCGGTAGTGCCGGCCGGCTCAGCGAAGCGGCGGCCGCCGGTGAAGGTGATGCGGACGTCATCGGCCATATAGGTCTTGGCCCTGACCGGGTCCGGCTTCATCGAGGCTTCGAGGAAATCCTCTACCAGCCGCGCGGCGGCGCGGGCATCGACAATCGCATCCATGATCGCTTCCCCTTAGTGGCGGACCTGATCGGTCGCGCGGACGTGATTCCAGAATGTTTCGGGCATGGCGGTGAGGTGGCGGATGTTGAGCCGGTCGAGCATCAGCTCGGTCTCGCGTTGGGCCTCGTCGAGGATCGCATCCTCATCGACCATGGTCGCTTTGCGATCGGCGAGCACGACCTTGCCGCCGACAATGACGGTCTCGATGTCGTTGCCGTTCGCGAAATAAACCGCCCGGAAAGCCGGCATATTGGCCGGGTAGAGATGCGGCCGGCGCAGGTCGAGCAGGATGATGTCGGCCTTCTTGCCGATCTCCAGCGAGCCGATCTCTTTGGCCATACCGAGCGCCTTGGCGGCGTCGATCGTACACATCTCCAGCACCTTGCCCGGCGGCAGCCAGCTAGGGTCCTTCTTGAAGGTGCGGTGGTAATGCATGCATTGCTGCATGTGCCGGAACATGTCGGCGGAACGGTCTGGCGCGGTGGCATCCGATCCAATGCAGACGGTTGCGCCGGCTTCCAGCAATTCCGGTACTGGGCAGCGGCCGAGAACGGAGGCGATGGCGCTCGGGTTATGGGCGATACAAGTGCCGGTCTCGGCGCAGAGTGCGATTTCCTCCGCGGTCAGGTCGGTCGAATGCGAGAACAGCGCATCCGGGCCGAGCAGCCCGAGTTCATGCGCGTATTTTACGCTGCCGTTATTGTGCCCGTCCTGCGTGAAGATCACGCCGCGCTCGCGGCTGAGTTTTCGCGTGGCGATGGCTTGCGCGCGTGCCTCTTCCAATAATTTAGGCCCGAGTTCTTCGGCATGCTCGCTGCGCAGTGTCGGCGTCAGCAAAGCGATGTTCAGGCGCTTGCCATGGCTGCCGTGCCATTTGTCGATCAGGGCGGCGCAGGTCTTGAGCTGCTGTTCGAAACTGACCGGGTATTCGCTTTTCTCGTTGCCACTCCAGCGCGCATAAGTGCGCGGATGCGGCGGGCGGGTTGGGCCAATGGCCACGACGGACCGGGTGCCGACTTCCACCACACCTTGGCAATGTGCGTCGCCATAGCAAGGCTCATCGGTGCGCATCACGGAATCGCCGCCGCCGAGCAGTGAGACACCGCTGGTTACGCCGAAGCGCAGTCGCTCCAACGCGGCAAGCCGGCTTTCGGCGTACCAGAAGGCTTCCGTGGAGCCGACCGTATAGGCACGTTCGCAGGCGTCATACCAGAGGTCGGAGCGGCCGCCGCCGAGCGTCTTGATCAGGCCATGGCCGGCATGGGCGTGGCCGTCGATCAGGCCGGGCATCACGGCCTTGTGGCGCGCGTCGATGGTTTTTGGCGCCTGGTGACGGCTGGTGATCTCGGCGGTGGTGCCGATATCGACGATACGGTCGCCGGTGATGGCGATCGCGCCATCCTCGATGATGCGACGGCCTGGATCGACCGTGATGATCGTGCCGTTGGTGATGATGAGATCGGCCATGGGTTATCCTGCCTTGGGCATGGCGTCTTCGCGCCAGATCTTGTCGACGGAGGGCATCAGCGAAAGAAGCTGGCGCGTGTAGGCGTGCTGCGGATTGCGGAACAGCGTCTCGCAATCGGCGAGTTCGACGATCTCGCCGCCCTTCATCACCGCCACGCGGTCGCACATCTGGCGGACGACCGCGAGGTCGTGGCTGATGAACAGCATGGTGATGCCGGCCGTATCGCGCAGGTCCTTCAGCAGGTTGAGCAGCTGCGCCTGTACGGACACATCGAGCGAGGAGGTCGGCTCGTCACAAACGAGCAGCGATGGTTCGGCGGCAAGCGCGCGGGCGATCGAAATGCGCTGGCGTTGCCCGCCGGAGAAGGCGAAGGGGAAGCGGCTACCTGTTTCGGCGTCGAGGCCCACGGCTTCAAGCAATTCGGCGGCGTCTTTCGCGGCCTCGGCGCGGCTTGCAGCCAGTTTGTAGAACAGGATCGGCTCGGCGAGGATCGAGGCGATCTTCATCCGGCTGTTCAGCGAGGAATAGGGGTCCTGGAAGATCATCTGCAGTGCGCGCCGCGTCTCGACCGGACCTTTCCGGGCGATCGGCGCGCCGCGAAACAGCACCTGGCCGGAGGTTGGGCGCACGAGGCCTGCAACGACATTGGCCGTCGTGGTCTTGCCGCAGCCGGATTCGCCGACGATGCCAAAGATCTC
>FTCZ01005588.1_pt1 | contig 12748 bp, 9 predicted proteins | sample 1658871 | NCBI WGS metagenome assembly FTCZ01 (sample SAMEA3914864, study PRJEB12502) | metagenome | biome: forest; material: soil | place: USA | collected 2012-03-12 | depth 0.3 m
CGTCGATCCTGGCGACGAGCGGCCCTACAGCTAGCGCCGTGCTCTCGCCCCCCTATCCCGATCTCGATGAGGGCCAGATCACGGCGCTGCTGAACCTGGAGGCGAAACGCCGCGGCGAAGATGTCGACTACATTAGGATCGCCGACGCGCGCGTCTTGACCGAGCTGGGTCTGGCCCAACGCACCGCGCAGGGATGGGCGATCACCGAAGCCGGATCGCAATGGCTGGCCGCGAAGCTTCCGTAGCGCCGCGGAGCGCGGCGATGTCTCAGCGGCCCTAACCAGCTTGCCTCATCGGCGCCTGGCCAGGAGATCGCCTGGATAGGCTGTGTCCCATCGCCGCGGCCCGTCGCCGTCGAACCAGCCCGATCACCGCCGCGCCCGGAAGACCTGGAAACATCCGGGAGCATTGGACCCCGCTTTCACGGAGGCCTTGATGGCCGGCGCCACGATCAAACGCGACCTCAGGACAGGCCGCTCGCTCTGGGCCGACAGCGCAGGACTGACTGTGCCGGTGCGCGCCCTTGCCTCCGCGATCAGCGTCGATGTGGCCATCGTCGGGGCTGGGATCAGCGGCGCGTTCATGGCCCTGGAGCTGTCGAAGGACCACTCGGTCGCGGTCCTGGATCGACGCGCGCCGTTGATGGGATCGACCATGGCCTCGACCGCCCTGCTGCAGTGGGAGATAGACCTGCCATTGACGGCGCTGGCGAAGAAGATCGGCGCGGCGGACGCCAGGCGGGCCTATCTGCGATCGCGCCAAGCGGTCGATGCGCTTGAACGGATCGTGGCCGAGGAACGCATCGTCTGCGGCCTGAAGGACAGGTCGTCGCTCTACCTGGCGGGCGACGCCTACGGTCATCGCGCGTTGGAGCAGGAGGCGCAGGCCCGCGCCAAGATCGGGCTCGACAGCCGATATCTGAACGCCGCGGCGTTGCGTGAACGGTTCGGCGTGGATCGAACCGGCGCGATCCTCTCAACCGGCTCGGCGAGCGGCGACCCGGCCCGGCTGGCGGCGGGGCTGCTGCGACGCGCCCGGGCGCGCGGGGCGCGGATTTGGTCGCCCGTCGAGGTGCTGCGGGCCGTCAGCGATCCGGACGGCGTGACCTTGCTGACCGATGCGGATCATGCGGTACGGGCAAGGTCGGTGGTGTTCTGCTGCGGGTACGAGTTCCCAAGGAGCGTCCCGACCCCGGGGGCCGCGGTGATCTCGACCTGGGCGATGGCCTCCAGGCCGCGGCAGCGCTGTCCGGCCTGGCTGAGGCAGATGCTGGTGTGGGAAGCGTCCGATCCCTACCTCTATCTGCGCATGACCGGCGATGGCCGCCTCATTGTCGGCGGTGAGGACGAGCCCTCCCCGACCGCGCACCAGGACCCCGTCAAATTGAAGAAGAAGTGCGACATCATCGCCGCCAAGCTCAGGCGCTTGCTGCCCGACATCGCCTTCGAGATCGACTATGGCTGGGCGGGCGCCTTTGGCGAAAGCACGACAGGCCTGCCCAGCATCGGGCCGGTCGAGGGCATGGATCATACCTGGGCCGTCATGGGCTTTGGCGGCAACGGCATCACCTATTCCGTCATCGCCTCGCAGATCGTCGCGGCCGAGATGCGGGGCGAACGCGACCCGGATGCTGATCTCTACAGGCGCTGACCAGAATGCCGGTGCGCCGCGCACTTGGGCTGCAAGCATCGGACCATCGAACGCCGGACTTGCGCCACAAGCCGACCTCGGCGGTCCTCCAGGAAGACGACATTAAACTCGTTAGACCTAGGGCGTCGTCACCAAGCCCCACTAGAGGCTGGGAGATCTGAAGGTCTCCGCGCTTTACCGAACAGGCCATATGTCGGACCTGCTCACCGCCGCTTCGTCCGGTGGACCTCCCCCTGGGTGTGCGGCTGGAAGAAGCGATCAGGATAGCTCAGTCAGGAGCCGTCGGGCTTTGCGCAGGTCTCTCGTCTCATATTCGCCTGCAAAGCTTTCGCAGATTGAAGCCAAGTCACTCAGGCTTTCCTGCCCCCACTCCATGCCTTGCGATAGAGACGCAAAGTCGCTCACGGCGCGAAGGGTCCAGGCGATCGAGCCGCTCGCCTGCGCCGTCTCCACCGCCGCGGAAAGAAGGTCCCGTGCATGGCTCGCGCGGCCGTGCGCCTGCTCGATAGCCGCCCTCAAGCGGAGGAGTTCGGACTTCCCCCAGGGTTCGGCGCTCGTGTCGAATACGTGCTGAATAACTTCAGCGGCGTCGTCCGCCTGGCCATTGGCGATCATCGCATCAGCGATAAGCGTGAACCGCGCATCGTGCCGGATCTGAACGACCCCTGCGCGCACGCCGTAGAACGCACTGCGAAGGCGGGCCGGATCGGGCTTCTGTCCGAGATAGGCCGCGATCACCGCGGAATAGGTGTCCGCCACCGGGATCCACGCCGCGATGCCATGATGATAGACAGCGCTTCGCAGCGCCTCGATGTGCGGCAGCACGGCTTCGTACTCGCCGGCCTGTACGAGGCTCCAGACCACGCCCTGCGCCAGGCAATGGACCAAGGTTAGGCCATGCTGGACCTGTTGTGCGTCCACGGCCGCCATCTTCGCGACGCGGATGGCGTCACGCGAGCGACCGGTCAGCCAGTTGAGCGCCGCCAGCTGGACCTGGACGTTCATCTTCTGGTGAATCTGGAAGCTCGGGACGGCCCGCTGGGTCTCCCCCTGCATTTCCCCGAAGAGACGTTGGACACGCGCGCGAGCGGCGGCGAAATCACAAATGCGAATCTCGTACTGCGCGCGAAGTTGTTCCTCCTCCCAAAGCGCGGCGGGGCGGTTCGTCCGCGCAGCGGCCGGTCGCATGGCCATGAGGGCGCCCGCCACATTGGCTATGCGGCCGCGCATCAGCTCGTAGGTCGCAAAGGCGCCGAGAGCGCGACACTCCGCCTGAGGATCTCCTGTCGCGCGCGCCAGTTGGGTCGCTTCCTGGAAAAGAGCGCTGGCTTGGTCTGGGTCGGTGGCGAGATAGGTGCTGACCGAAGCCAACCCGACCACCAGCCTAAGCTCAAGCGGGGGTTCACGAACGCCTAGGCGGCGAAGCTCTGAAAGAGCGAGTTCGCAGTTGGCGCGTATCTCGCCGCTGAGCGAGAGATCGTGGCACAGCGGTAGCCCGGCGGCCACCAACTCGACTCCCAGCAGCCGATCGGCCGACCGGCGCAATGTCCAGTCGAGCGCCCTTCGCATATCGTAGATCAGGTGGGCGTAGGCCGCGCGCCAAAGGCGCGGCGACATCGCCGGTTGGTCGGCCGCCGCCTGACCCAGCGCCTTAAGAACCCAGCGCGCGTGAGCGGAATAGGCCAAAGCCGCTTCGTCACGCCGCTCGAGCAAATCCGCAGCGAATGTGCGCGTGCTGTCGAGCAGGCGATAGGCCAATCCGCCTTCCCGGTGCTCCACGGAGACCATCGACTTCGACCTTAGTCCAGCGAGCGCATCGATGATCTCAATGGGCGAAAGCGCGACGCTCGCGGCCAACTCCAGGACCGCCTCGTGTCCAAATACGCCGGCGAACACCGAGCAAGCCTGAAGCGCCGAAGCCTCCTGCGGCGTGAGCAGGGAGTAGCTCCACTTCAGGGTGTCCAGCAGCGTCCGTTGGCGACGCGGTGATACGCCGGGACTTCGCCGCCGCAGAGCCAACAGGTTATCCTTGAGTTCAGCCGACGCCGTGATTGCACCGCGTGCGGCGACGCGCGCCGCAACAAGCTCGATCGCCAGCGGAGATCCTTCCACCTCGCGGCATATTTGAACCAGCGCTTGCGCATCGGCGTCGCGAGGAGAATGGCCCCGCTCCTCATAGGCCCGCAGAACCAGAAGCCGTGGCGAGGCATAGCTCAACAAGGGTTCGATCTTGTCGAACTGATTGTCGGACGGGACGGCAAGAGCGCCAAGCCACAGCACCCGCTCGGATCGAGCGCGCAGCACCTCACGGCTCGTCGTCAGGATTCGCAGATGCGCGGTTCGCGCGAGCAGCACCTCGCAGATGTGCGAGACGGCGCTGAGGACATGCTCGCAGGTATCGAGCACGAGCAGCATCCTTTGCCGCGCCAGGATCGCGCACAGACCTTGAAGAGCGGCGCCTGCCGAGTTCACTCCGAGCGCCGTGGCCAGGGCGTCGGCGACGAATTCCTCATGGTACACCCGTGAGAGATCGACGAATGCGACGGCCCCGCCGGGCTCCGCCGCCAAGTCGTGCGCGACCGCCCCCGCCAGGGTCGTCTTGCCGATCCCGCCAGCGCCCACGATCGACACAAGGCGGCTCACCTCGAGCAAGCTTTTGACACGAGCGATCTCAGCGTCGCGCCCGATGACCTCGTGGAGTTGCGGGAGCGGCGCGGCGGCGAATGCCGCGTCCTCGTGCGAACGGCCCGCCGCCGCCGGCCCGTCGGCGCTGAGCCAATAGCCTCGCCCCACGACCGTCTTGATGAACTCGCCCGCGGGCGCGTGGCGACGCAGCGCACGGCGAAGGTATGCGACCGTCACCTTCAGATTGGCGTCGTGGACGAAGATGTCTGGCCAAGCCGCCTGCATGAGATCCTGCTTGCGGACGAGTTGGCCTTGCCGTTCGGCGAGCGCCACAAGGACATCCATCCCGCGGCCGCCGATGCGGACCTCTTCCGGTCCGCACAGCAGCTTGCGATGCTGCTTGTGGAGATGGAAAGGGCCGAACCCGACGACCTGGTCTTGTCCACCCGCCGCCGCCTCGAAGGTTGGATCGTGTCCCAAACGGCAGGAACCCTTTCCGCGCGCGATGACGGCCCAAGTTATCACACTTGCCGGCGCGCCGCAGAGGGAACGGGTCTCGCCCGCAGCCCGCCCAGACCAATGCCGACTCTTTACTCCGTTTAACCCCGGGACCTCGCGACCTGAGATTAACCTCGCCAGCGTCGGTTCTCGAGGAAGCCGCGCTTGCCGGCCCGATAGGGAAAATTGGACGGAGAAGACCATGTCAAAGGGCAATGTGCTGGTCGTCGGCTCGAACGCCACGCGGATCGAAATCCAGGGCGGCGGCACCGGTCCGACCGGCCAATATCTGAACGAGCTCATCGTGCCGGTGATGGCGCTGCTGGCGGCTGGCTACGACATCACCTTCGCGACTCCCAACGGAACCAAGCCGTTCATCGATCCGGTCTCGGATCAGGCCGTCCACTTCGACAATGACAAGGCCGCCCACGCGCGAGCACAGGACTTCTTCGCCAACGATCGAGCCATGAACAGCGTGAAGACGCTGCGAGCCGTGCTCGACGGCGGGCTCGACCAATACGTGGCCTTCTTCACCCCCGGCGGTCAGGCGCCGGTCGTCGACCTCATGCAGGATCCTGAGCTGGGCGAAATTCTGCGCCACTTCCACGCGCACAAGAAGCCCACGGCCTATCTCTGCCATGGCCCCATGGCGTCAATCTCGACGATGCAGCACGCCCGCGAGTTCCGATCCGCCTCATCGCGGGCGACAAGCCCAAGGCGGCCGAGCTGGCCCATGACTGGCCGTATGCCGGCTACCGGATGACGGTCTATTCGGCGAGCGAGGAGAAGCCGATTGAGGACAACGTCCTGCACGGCAAGCTCTACTTCCACATGCCGGAAGCGCTGACCACGGCGGGCGGCGTCGTGGAGGTCGGGCCCGATTTCGCGCCGCACGTGGTTGAGGACCGCGAACTGATCACGGGTCAGAACCCCCGCTCCGATCACCCGATCGGCGAGGCGCTGATCGCCGCGCTCAGCCGTGTCTCGGTCGATGCGTGATCGTGGCGCGAGGACCGCGCCCGACCCGCTAGATCCCACCTAGGAGGGAAAACTCTGATGAAACACTTGCTCGCAGGTATGCTCATGGCCATCGCCACCGTTTCGTCGTCCGAGGCCCAGCCGAAGGCGCCGACCCAACCCGTCTCGATCGTGCTGGTGCATGGCGCCTTCGTGGACGCCTCGGGCTGGAAGGATGTCTATGACATCCTGACCCATGACGGCTACGAGGTGCTGATCGTCCAGAACCCGACGATCACGCTCAAGGACGATGTCGCGGCGACCCGCAGGGTCATCGCCGCGGCGACAAAGCCGGTTCTGCTCGTCGGCCATTCCTATGGCGGCGCGGTGATCACCGAGGCCGGAACCGATCCGAAGGTCAGGAGCCTTGCCTATATCGCCGCATTCGCCCCTGAGGTCGGCGAGTCGGTGTTCGAGCTCGCGACGCGACCCGCGCCGGAAGGCGGCCCACCGCTGCTCCCGCCCAGCGACGGCTTCATCATCGTCGATCCGACGAAATTCCCGAGCGCCTTCGCGGCCGATGCCGATCCTGGTCTCACGCGCTTTCTTGCCGCGGCGCAGGTTCCGTGGGGGCTCGGCGCCGTCCAGCCCAAGCTCACGACAGCCGCCTGGAAGGACAAGCCAGTCAGCTACATGCTGACGACCGAAGACCACATGGTCCCACCGTCCATCCAACGCTTCATGGCCACCCGGGCCAAGGCCAAGCTCGTCGAGATCAAGAGCAGCCACGCGGCCATGCTCGCGCATCCCCGAGAGGTCGCCGCCTTCATCGAAAACGCCGCGGCGGGGGTCAAGTAGCCTCGGCCGGCGCCGGGCCGGCCGGTCGGAGCATAGTCATGACAGGCAAGGTGAAAACCATCGCTTTACTCACCGCCCGCCCAGGCATGGCCGACGCGCTGCGAGAACTGCTGGAACAACTGCTCGAACCGAGCCGCGCCGAGCCGGGCAACCTCCGCTACGACCTCTGGGCCGACCCGGCTCAACCCGGCCGGTTCGTGCTCGATGAGCTGTATGTCGATCCCGCCGCGGTCGAGGCACACCACGCCACGCCCCACTTCCAGAACTACCTCGCGCGCATTCGCGACTTGGCGGAGCGTTCCGTCTGGACGCTTGACGAGGTCGCCGTCGCCTGACGGGAGCACTCCTTCCAGTTCGGCCCGGCGATCGACGGCTATCGCGCCGCGCTAGCGGCCGACCCGAGCTGAGCCATAGCCTATTGGGGCATTGCGCTCAGCAGCTGGAGCAACCCGTTCGCCGGGTTCAAGTCGCCAGCCCAGCTGAAGCAGGGCCTCGAGGCGGTCGAGGCTGGACGCGCCCTGCAGGCCAAGACCCCGCGCGAGCGGGACTATATCGACGCAGTCGCTCACCTCTACATCGAAGCCGCGAGCCTGGATCAGGACGCCCGAACCGTCGCCTACGAACAGGCGATGGAGCGCCTGGCGGCCGCCTATCCCGACGACATCGAGGCCAGGATTTTCTACGCCCTGTCGCTGGCGGCGGCCGCCGATCCCGCCGACAAGACTTACGCCCGGCAACTAAAGGCGGGCGCGATCCTGGAAGCGCTGTTCGCCAAGTATCCCGATCATCCGGGTCTCGCCCACTACATCATCCACGCCTATGACGAGCCGGCCCTGGCGTCACGCGCCGCCGAGGCGGCCAAGCGCTACGGCGCGATCGCGCCGTCGACGCCGCACGCCCTGCACATGCCCTCCCACACCTTCACGCGGATCGGCGACTGGCAGGCGTCGATTGACACCAACCTGGCCTCGGCCGCCGCGGCCCGGGCCGCCGGACAGCCGGCCGACGAACTGCACGCCAGCGACTACATGATCTACGCCTACCTGCAGATCGGCCAGGACAAGGCCGCCGGACAGCTGGTCGAGGCGCCCGTCCAGGTCTTTTCGCGCTTCGATCCGGCCAAGGCCAACGGCGCGGCGCCCGCCTCGGCGGCCTATTACGCTCATGCGGCGATCCCCGCGCGCTACGCCCTGGAGCGCCGGAACTGGGCGAGCGCGGCCAAACTCGAGCCGACGCCGAGCCGCTTTCCCGACGCCGACTCCATCACCTATTTCGCAAGGGGCCTGGGCGCGGCGCATCTGAACGATGGCGTCGGGGCGCGGGAGGCGATCGCGTCGCTGGACAAGATCCACGACACGCTCGCACGGCAAGGCGAGGACTACTGGCCGCAGCAAACCGATATCCAACGACGGGAGGTCACGACCCTCCTGGCCCTGGGCCAAGGCCAAGGCCACGTCGCCGAGGCGCTGGCGGGCATGCGGGCCGCCGCCGACATCGAGGACAAGACCCAGCTGGCCTCCGTCACCCCCGGCCCGCTCGCGCCAGCCCGGGAGATGCTGGGCGAGATGCTGCTGGAGCATGGCCGCCCCGCCGAGGCGTTGGCGGCGTTCGAAGCCTCGCTCATCCAGGAACCCAATCGCTTTTGGTCGCTCTATGGCGCCGCCGAGGCCGCTAAGCGCGCCGGCGACCTCGGCAAATCCCGCGCCTATTTCCAACCGCTCGTGATCATAGCCTCGCACGCCGACCAACCCGAACGGCCGCAACTGGTCGAGGCGCGTCGATACACCAAGCCTTGAACGCCCCGCGCACCAAGTGCCGGCGTCCCGTCTCTGCTGGCGATAACCCGACCGAGGCTCGATCGCGCGAACAAAAGCCTCGCTGAGCGCATGAAGGCGGGCCGGACCGCGAGCCCTGTGCGCCGCACCTACGGCTAAGGCTTTGGTGCCATGGCCTTTCGCCGTCAACGGCCTGAAGCGGCGCGCCGGCAAGATCGCTCCAAGCGGAGCCAGAACCGTCGACCGCAAGCTGGCTCGTCAGAATTACACCGACTAATAGACCTTGCCCGTCGGCGCCTAGCGGCTATAAATTTATTGAAATCCGCGCGATTCCTAGAGTTGCAGCAGGTATATAGTCGGACAAAATACGAACTTCGCGGCGACGGATCAGCCCAACGCCGCCTGTGGTCGGCGGACACGAAGCTTGAAGTCCGCACGCAACCACAGCACGCACCACTCCGCATCGGACGTCAAAGGTCAGTTGGGACAACAAACAACAAAGATTGTTACCGCTAACAGGTGAGGAAATGAAATGCTGAAGATTGTCGCGATCCCCTTGGCGGTCGCGTTTTCGGCTTTTGCCGCCGCGGCGCAGGCCCAGACGCCACAACTGAGCCCTGACCAGACGCTTGAGGCTCCAGGCCTGAGCGTGATCGTAGAGCAAAATCACTTCAGCCCGATCTTCTTTGACGAGAAGAACGCCGGCATCCAGATCGTCCTGCACGGCGAGCGGATCGCCACCGATGGCGAGATCCGGCTCAACCCCACGCCGGAGCAATGGGACCCGGTGCCGATGTTCGGCGAGCGCATGCTGGGCGAGACGCCTGGCCAGATCGTCGTGCGTTCCAGCTATCCGAAGGAAAAACTGAACTATAGCGTCAAGGTCACCCCCGAGGATGGGGGCTTCCGCATCGCGGTGGATCTGGACGCGCCCCTTCCGCCGGAACTGGTCGGCAAGGCGGGCTTCAATCTCGACTTCCTGCCGACCGCCTATTTCGGCAAGACCTATCTGATGGGCGACCGGCCCGGCCTGTTCCCGCGTAACCCCACCGGGCCGATGGCGACCGACGGTTCGGGCGATCCCCAGCCGATGGCGGCCGGCGCCAAGAACGTGACGCTCTCGCCCGAAGACCCCAAGACCCGTGTCACCATCACCGCCAATGCGCCCCTGGCCTTGTACGACGCCCGCAACCGGGCCCAGAACGGCTGGTTCGTGATCCGCTCCATGATCGCCGCGGGCGCCAAGGACGACGCGGTCGTGTGGCACGTGCGCCCCAACATGATTCCCGGCTGGAAGCGTGATCCGGTCATCTCGTTCAACCAGGCCGGCTATACGCCCGAGCGCGGCAAGGTGGCGCTGATCGAGCTGGATCCCGCATTCGACGGACCGACCGAGGCCACGCTCGTTAAGCTCACCGACAGCGGCCGGAAGCCGGTGTTCAGCGCGCCGGTCCAGAAGCGCGGCAAGTTCCTGCGCTACAACTACGCCGCGTTCGACTTCTCCAGCGTGCGCGAACCCGGCGTCTACGCGATCGTCTATGCAGGCCAGACCACCAATCCCTTCCCGATCGCCGCCGACGCCTATGCCCGGATCTGGCAGCCCTCGCTCGACACCTATCTGCCCGTGCAGATGGACCACATGACCGTGCGGGAGCAGTACCGGGTGTGGCAGCGCGCCTCGCACCTGGACGATGCGGTCCAGGCCCCGCCCAACCACGTCCATTTCGACGGCTACCGCATGGGGCCGAACCTGGATTCCCCGTTCAAGCCGGGAGAGCACATCCCGGGCCTGGCGGTCGGCGGGTTCCAGGACGCCGGCGACTACGACATCCAGACCCCGCAGAACGCGCAGGTGGTGCGTGACCTGGTCTGGACGCGCGAGCTGTTCGGGCTGGATTGGGACGAGACCAGCGTCGACGAGAAGGCGCGCGAGGTCGAGATCCGCAAGCCGGACGGCGCGCCCGACGCGCTCCAACAGGTGCGCCACGGCACGCTGCAACTGCTCGCGCAGTACAAGGTTTTCGGCCATTCGATCGTGGGCATCATCGACCCGAAGCTGCGCCAGTACGCGCACCTGGGCGACGCCGGATCACAGACCGACGGCAAGCTTTACGATCCCACGCTGGGCCCGAACGAGACCAAGGGCGAGCGCTCGAGCGTCCCCGACGACCGCTGGGCGTTCACCACCGACTATCCCGCCAACGACCTGATGGTGGCCGCCAGCCTTGCGGCGGCCAGCCGAGCGCTGAAAGACTTCGATCCAACGATGTCGGCCGAGGCGCTGTCGGCCGCCAAGGCGCTGTGGGCCGCGCAGGAGGGCAAGACCGCCAACGGCAGCGACGGCCGCGACGACAGCGGCGGCATGGCGAGGTTCCTTGACCTGGCCAAGGTCGCCGCGACGGTGGAGCTGGTGATCACCACCAAGGGCGATCCGGCGTACACGGCGCGGCTGAGCGCCCTGGCGCCGGCGATCGAGGCCGACTTCGATCGCGTCGGCGGCGTCGCCGTGCGCGCCCTCCCCTATATGGACGCGCCCTACAAGGCGCGGATCAGGACCCTGGTGGCCGGCGTCAAGCCGCGGATCGACCGCGAGCTGGCCGGCAATCCGTTCGGCGTGCCGGTCGGCATGGGCTCATGGGCCGGGTCGGGCGAAGTCGCCAGCTTCGGTGTCAACACCTACCTGATGCACAAGGCGTTCCCGGACCTGATCGGCTCGGAATACACCCTGCACGCCCTGGACTACATGCTGGGCCGCCACCCGGCGAACAACCTGTCCCTGGTCTCGACCGTCGGGACGCGCTCGAAGCTTAACGGCTACGGCCACAACCGCGCCGACTACGGCTTCATTCCCGGCGGCATGGCCCCCGGCGTGCTGGTCATCAAGCCGGACTTCCCCGAAATGATGACCGACTGGCCGTTCCTATGGTTCGAGAGCGAATACACGGTCAGCACCACCACGGCCTACATCCTCGCGGCCAAGGCGGCGATCGCCGTCACCGAGGACAAGCACCAGCAATAGCCCCAGGTCGCCACGGCCCGTCCGTGGCGACCGCCGCGCCGCAAGGAGCCGCCTTCATGGATCTGTCTCGACGCCATCTGCTGCAATCCCCGCTGGCCCTGGCCGGGGCGTCGGCGATCGGCCTGGGCGCCGCGACCGAGGCCGAGGCCCGGCAGGGCTCGACCGGACCCGGCGAGGTCATCGCGCTGTGGCCCCAGCCGCCGGCGGGCGCCCTGCACCCGGATATGCTCGAGGTCGTCGAACAGACCTCGGCGGACCCCGCCTACAGCAGCCGGCGCAAGAAGGGGATTGTGCGGCCCCATATGATCTTCCGTCCGGCGGCGTCGCCCAACGGCGCGGCGATGCTGATCATTCCCGGCGGCGGGTTCGGCTGGAACTATTTCGAGCACGAGGGCGACTATGTCGCGACCGTGCTGAACCGGGCGGGCATAAGCTGCTTCGTGCTCTTCTATCGCCTGGCCCAAGACGGGTGGGCGGATCCAGCGAGCGTCGGCCCCGCCGACGCCCAACGCGCCTTGCGCCTCATTCGCGCCCAGACCGGGCGCTTCCGCATCGATCCCTCGCGGGTCGGCGTCATGGGCTTCAGCGCCGGCGGCTTCCTGGCCGCGACCCTGGCGACCCGGCATGAGGCACGGTTTTACACGCCGATCGACGCGGTCGATCAACTCAGCGCCCGCCCCACGCTAGCCGCGCCGATCTATCCCGTGCAAACGGTCGACCCCGCCTATGCCTATTCGGGCGCGGCCCCTTCCCTGTTTGGCGGCCCGCCGTCGACGGCCCAGATCCGCGAGTGGTCGCCGGACCTGAACGTCACCCCGCGAGCCGCGCCGACCTTTCTGGCTCATGCCGAGGACGACGACCTGGTGCCGGTCGCCAACACGACGCGTCTGCGTGAGGCGCTGCTGGCCGCCAAGGTTCCGGTCGAGACCCATCTGTTTGCCCGAGGCGGCCACGGCTTCGGCGTCCGGGCCGGACCAGGCCGTCCCGACGGTCCGTGGTTGCCGCTGTTTCTCGATTTCGCGCGCGCAGAAGGATTGCTGGCCTAGGCGCGCACCAAGGCTTCATCGCTTCATAGCCGCGGGTGGCGCCGCCCCCTTTTTGAGACGACCGCGGCTGACAGCCGCCAGCACCGCGCCTGCCTCTTTCGGACGCGTGTGGTTTGCTAGGACTGGCCTCGCAAAAAAGAAGGCCCAAGGCACGAACGCGCCATATAAGCGAAGTCGGAAAGAGACACTGAAACCATGGCCGCCAAATCGCCTGCGCCATCTATTCCGCTCGCACCGCCGCCTTCGGTCCCACGACTGGCCGCGATGGACGCCCGCCTTGGACTGGACGGCCTCGCTGTCGAAAAGCTGCTGCGCGGCGC
>FTCZ01002151.1_pt1 | contig 12714 bp, 10 predicted proteins | sample 1658871 | NCBI WGS metagenome assembly FTCZ01 (sample SAMEA3914864, study PRJEB12502) | metagenome | biome: forest; material: soil | place: USA | collected 2012-03-12 | depth 0.3 m
GATGAAGCGTGACAGCGTGATCTGGCCGAGGTTCTGCGGCGTGGTCGAGCCGGGGATCGTCGCCGTCACCTGGCCCTGCGCGCTGATCGCGACGCTGGTCGCATTCTGCGGCACCGTGATTGCCGGGTCTACGAGGTAACCGCTCTGGTTCACTAAGCGGCCGCTGCCATCAAGGCTGAAGGAGCCATCGCGGGTATAGGCGATGGTGCTGTCCGGCATGGTGACGCGGAAGTAGCCCTCGCCCTGGACGGCGATGTCGTAAGTGTTGCCGGTTGGCGAGAGCGTGCCCTGCGTTGTGATGCGCGGGGTCGCCACCGTCTTCACACCCGAGCCGATATAGACGCCGGAGGGCACGTTGGTGTTCTGATCCGAGGAGACCGTGCCGGGGCGTGTGAACTGTTGATACAGCAGGTCCTGGAACTGGATGTACTGGCGCTTGAAGCCGGTGGTGCGCATGTTGGCCACGTTGTTGGAAATGACCTGAACGTTCATTTCCTGCGCGAACATGCCGGTTGAGGCGGTGTGCAAGGCTTGCATCGGTTCGTTCCTATGCCTGCTGGTCGGCGAGGCGGCTGATGGCGGTGCGGCGCAGCGTGTCCGTGTTCGAGATCATGTTCGACACGGCCTGGTAGTTGCGGTTGATCTCGATCATCCGGGTCATCTCGGTGATCGATTTCACGTTGGATTTCTCGACAGAGGCGGTCTGCAGCCGGGTCTCTTCCGGCTTGGCGGGCGTCGGCTGGTCGGAGGACGAGAAGACGTTGCTGCCTTCGTTGCGCAGGTTCTGCTTGTTGGCGAAGGTGACGAGCTTCAGCTTGCCCTTGGTCTGGAATTGGCCGGCCTGGATCGAGGCGACTGTGCCATCGGCAAGGATGCGGATGTCGCTATCCTGATCGGTGAAGGTCACGGTGCCCTGGTCGGTCTGGACCGGCAGGCCGCTGCTGGTGACGAGTTCGCCCTTGCCGTTGACGTTGAAGCCGCCATCCCGCGTGTAGCGATCCGCGCCGCCCTGCTTCACCACGAAGAGCGCGTCGCCGTTGATCGCGACATTCAGCGGGTTGCCAGTCTGCTCGACGGCGCCCTGCGAGTAGTTCAGCGCCGTGCCGCGGTCCCAGACATAGGAGACGCGCTGGTCGGGCCGCGGGAAGGTCTCGGCCTTCGCGGTCGGGCTGACATATTCCTGGAATACCGTCGTACGGCCTTTGAAGCCGGCGGTGTCCACGTTGGCGATATTATTCGCCACAACATCCAGTTCGCGGGCCAGCGCCATCTGGCGTGAAAGCCCCACGAGCAGCGCGTTCTCCATCGCGCACTCCTCTAGTTCCGGATGCTCTCCCGCTCCCCAGCGGAGCATCCGCCAAATGAGGTTTGCAGATGGCGTGCCAAATATGGTTAACGTGAATATCTTATATTTATCAGATATTTGATTTGATGAACGTGGCGTGGCTTTTGTTCCGTGGCGGCCTTCCGGCAATTCCGTCCCGGCAGTTTTTGCCGCTTCCGGCGGTTCGGCCAAGATTGCCAGCCCGACAGCGCCGTGCAGAATGCCGCATCAACAATCAAAAAACTCAAGGGAAACGGGAATGTCCGCAGAGCAGGGGGCCGATATCGTCGTTCCGGAAGACACCAGTCTGACCGGTTTCTACAAGGATATGACGGTTTCCGAGCGGCGAACCTTCTGGGCCTGTGCGACGGGCTGGGCGCTCGACGGCATGGATTTCATGATCTATCCGCTGGTGATCGGCACGATCATCGCGCTCTGGAAGGTCGATGCGGGGCAGGCGGGGCTCGCGGGCACGGTGACGTTGCTCGCTTCCGCCATCGGTGGCTGGCTTGCGGGTTACATTGCCGATCGAATCGGCCGCGTGCGTACGCTGCAACTCACCATCCTCTGGTTTTCCATTTTCTCGCTGGTCTGCGCCTTCGTGCAGGATTTCAACCAGCTCCTTATCGCACGCGCCTTGCTGGGTCTTGGCTTTGGCGGCGAATGGGCGGCAGGTGCGGTGCTGATGGGCGAGACGATCCGAGCTCAATACCGTGGCCGCGCGGTTGGCTCGGTGCAGTCGGGATGGGCGGTAGGCTGGGGGCTTGCCGTTCTCGCGCAGGCCGTATTGTTCAGTACGCTGCCGCCTGAACTCGCCTGGCGCTGGATGTTCGCGATCGGGGCTCTGCCCGCCTTGCTGGTGCTCTACCTGCGCCGCTATGTCGAGGAGCCGGCGATTTCGGCGCGGACCATCGCCAACCAGATCCATGCCGGCGAACGGCCGGCGCTCTGGGAAATCTTCACCGGCCCGATTCTCAAGACAACCATCCTCGCCTCGCTTGTCGCGACCGGCTGTCAGGGTGGCTATTACGCGATTACCTTCTGGGTGCCGCGCTTCCTGACGACGGAGCGCAAGCTTTCGATCGTTTCCTCCACTGGCTATCTTGCGGCGCTGATCATCGGCTCCTTCGTGGGATACCTTGTCGGCGCCTGGCTTGCCGACAGAATCGGCCGTCGCAAGCTGTTCCTTATCTTCTCGATCGGCGCGATCGCGCTGATTCTGATCTACACGCAGGTTCCGCTTTCCAACGACCTGCTCTGGGTGCTGGGCTTCCCGCTCGGCTTCTTCGCCTCCGGCTACTTCTCCGGCATGGGCGCGTTCCTGACGGAACTCTATCCGACGCGTCTGCGTGGTTCGGGGCAGGGGTTCTGTTATAATTTCGGGCGAGGCATCGGGGCGCTGTTCCCATTCCTTGTCGGGCATCTCTCGCAATCCATGTCGCTCGCCAACGCCATCGCGATCTTTGCGGTCGCGGCCTATTGCCTGTTCTTCCTGGCGGCCTACGCCTTGCCGGAAACGCGCGGAAAGGTGCTGCACGCCGATGCATGACAATACGCCGCCCGCCGGCGATGCGCCTGCCTGCCCGGGGCCGCCGGCGCGGCAGACAGGCCCGAAGCGCTATCATGTGCCGGCCGGCGCTGTGGATACGCATGCCCATGTCATCGGCGTGCCGCCGGATTATCCGTTCGTATCGCCGCGCAGCTATACGCCGCCGGTCGCGACGGCTGAATCCTATCTCGCCATGCTGGACGCTACCGGCATGGCGCAGGGCGTGCTGATTCAGGTCAGCGTGCATGGCACCGATAATCGATTGATGATTGAAACGCTCAAGGCGAATCGTCAGCGCCTGCGCGGCATTGCCGTTGTCGATCCTCATATTTCGGAGCGGGAATGCCTGGAGCTCAAGGAAGCCGGGGTCGTCGGCTTGCGGCTCAACATCCTCTACAAGGGCGGCGTCGGTCTTGAGCATCTCGAGCGCTACGGCGCGCTCTGCAAGGAACTTGGCTGGCACCTGCAATTCCTGATCGATGCGCGCCACCTGCCGGAATTCGGCGGGCGCATCGCCAAACTCCCGGTCCCGGCGGTCTTTGATCATACGGGGCATTTCCCGACCCGTGCCGGCATCGACAATCCAGGTTTCCGGATGCTGGTCAATCTCGTGAAGGATGGCGCCTGGGTGAAGCTATCAGGCGCTTACCGCAACACGGTCGATGGGCCACCCTATGCCGATACGATTCCCTTCGCGCGCCTGCTGGTCCAGATCGCGCTGGAGCGCTGCCTTTGGGGTTCAGACTGGCCGCATGTCGCCAATTGGGCGCATATGATGACGGTTGGCGATCTGCTCGACCTGTTCGGCGAATGGGTGCCGACGGAAGCGGCCCGCAAACGCGTTTTTGTCGATAATCCCAAGCGGCTCTACGGCTTCTGACTTCGATCGAGCTGTCTTTCATTCCTTAGTCGAACGTTAACGGTCCCGGCCTTCGCCCGGCAAATTTTGCCGCATTGCGGCTAAAATCAACGCTTCGTTAACCATGCCAAGTCACTGTGAAACGAGGAACTTCGCCCTTCTCGGGTGAGGCGATCGAGTGGCCCGGCGGACCTGTTCATGGCGAAGAAGAAGGCAAAAGACGAAGAAGAGGCCGGCGGCGCCGAAGCCGGCGCTGAAGGCGAAGCCAAGCCTGGCGGCAAGAAGAAGCTGATCATCATCGGCGCTGCTGTGGCTGTCCTGCTGGGTGCAGGCGCTGGCGGCTATTTCTTCTTCCTGAAGCCGAAGCCTGACGAGCATGCGGAAAAGGTCGAGAAGCCGAAGCCCGTGACCTTCGTCGATCTGCCCGAGATGACCGTCAACCTTTCGACGGCGGCGCAGGAGCGTCAGCAGTTCTTCAAGGTCAAGATCGCGCTGGAAGTCGGCGATCCGAAGGTTGCCGAAGAGATCAAGCCGGTGATGCCGCGCGTGCTCGACACGTTCCAGATCTATCTGCGCGAGATGCGCACCAATGATCTCGAAGGCTCGGCTGCCATGTACCGGCTGAAGGAAGAGCTGATGCGGCGCGTCAACGTCGCCATCTATCCCGCCAAGATCGACGCCGTGCTCTTCAAGGAAGCGCTCGTCCAATAACGTTCTGTCTGGAGTTGCTTCAGTGGCGGATGACGATCTCAAGGACGAAACGCTGGCCGGCGCCTGGGAAGAGGCGATGGTGGAGGCTGGCGAATCGAGCGCCGGCAAGTCGAATGACGACGAGAGCCGTAACGCGCAGATCGTTGCCGACATTTCCGCCGACCGTATGCTCGGCCAGGAGGAGATCGACCAGCTTCTCGGCTTCTCGATCGACGAAGCTTCCATTTCCGGCCAGAGCGGCATCCGCGCGCTCGTCGATTCGGCGCTGGTCAGCTACGAGCGCCTGCCGATGCTCGAAATCGTCTTCGACCGCCTGGTGCGGTTGCTGACGACCAGCCTGCGCAACTTCTTTTCCGACAACGTCGAGGTTACGATCAACGGGCTGCACTCGGTCCGTTTCGGCGATTACCTCTCGTCGATCCCGCTGCCGACCGTCATGGCCGTTTTCAAGGCCAAGCAGTGGGACAATTTCGGTATCGTCACGCTCGATTCCAGCCTGATCTACGCTGTCATCGACGTGTTGCTCGGCGGCAGGCGCGGCCAGACGCAGCACCGCGCCGACGGGCGCCCCTATACGACGATCGAGATCAACCTTGTGCGCCGCATGGTCGATGTGGTGCTGGCCGATGCCGAGCAGGCTTTTGCGCCGCTTTCGCCGGTCAATTTCAATATCGACCGCATCGAGACCAATCCTCGCTTTGCGACGATCTCGCGGCCGGCCAATGCCGCCATCCTGATCGAGCTGCGCGTCGACATGGACGGGCGCGGCGGCACGATCGAGATATTGCTGCCCTACGCGACGATCGAGCCGATCCGCGACCTGCTGCTCCAGAGCTTCATGGGCGAGAAATTCGGCCGTGACCCTATCTGGGAAGAGCATCTCGCGACCGAGCTCTGGCAGACCAAGATGGATGTGGACGCCGTCCTCTATGAGGCCAAGCTGCCGCTCAAGCGGATGATGTCGCTGAATGTCGGCGACACGCTGATCTTCGATATGAAGCCCGACGCGATGGTGCAGCTTCGCTGCGGCGACATGCTGTTGAACGAGGGGCGCGTCGGGCGCGTCGGCGATCACGTCGCCGTGCAGGTGCTGACGCCGCTGAGGCGCTCGCGCACCACGATGGCCGTGTTCGAATCGAAGCCCGGCGGACAGAGAGAGACCTGACATGAGCCCGACCATCGCCCTGATGATCGAAACCCTGGTCGCCATCCTGCTCGCGGTCACGATCGGCTATTGCGTGCTGCTCGACAGGCGCTTGCAACGCCTGCGCGCCGACGAAACCCAGATGCGGCAGACCGTGATCGATCTCGGGCTCGCGACCGACCGTGCCGAACGCGCGATCGACGGGTTGCGCAAGACCTTGGCCGATTGCGATCAGTCGCTCGCCGAACGCCTGCGGATCGCGGAGCGCACCACGGCCGACCTTGAGGGGCAAATCCGCACCGGCGACGACGTGTTGACCCGGATCAACAAGATCGTCCATGCGGCCAAACATGCAGAGAGCATGGCGGAGGGCATCGAGGCCGCGCCGACGCCGAAACTTGCGGATACCGTTGCGGCCGCGCAAGCCTTTGCGGCGCGCGCACGGCAGAGGATGTCTGGGGCCGCCGCTATATGACGGAGGATCTGCATCAGGAAGGGCGCAGAAAGGTTCGCCTCTCGAAGGCGCCGCCTTTGCGCATCCTGCAGGTTCTAGTTGCGGCCGGCTGCGGGCTGCTGTTCCTCAAAGTTACCGGCTTGATGACGCATGGCGGCTACGTGTTCGCAGGCGCCAATGCGCCGAAGCAGCCGCAATTCGCCCGCGTGCTCAGCAATATCCGCTCCGATCCGAATGATGACGGGCTGATCACCGGCTCATCCGGCGCGAAGAAGGAAGAGCCGAAGAAGGCGGAAGAGAAGGAAGTCAAGCAGCCGACGGACTTCAAGCCGCCGGAAAAGCCGATGCCGCCGCAGGCTTCTCCCGCCGAATTGCAGGTGCTTCAGCGCCTGCGCGAACGCCGTGATGCGCTGGACAAGCAGACCCAGGAACTTGAGATGCGCGAGAACATGCTCAAGGCCGCGGAGAAGAAGCTGGATGGCCGACTGGATGAGATGAAAGGCGGCGCGGCCGGTGGTCCGCCCTCCAACGCCGCCAAGGCGGCCGAAGACGCCAAGCAGATGAAGAGCCTCGTCATCATCTATGAGACGATGAAGCCGAAAGAGGCGGCTCGCGTCTTCGACAAGCTCGACATGCGCGTGTTGATCCCGATGATCAACGCCATGAATCCGCGCAAGGTCTCGGATATCGTCGCTGCCATGTCGCCGGAAGTAGCGCAGAAGCTCACCGTTGCGCTGGCGACGCGGACTGATGGCGATCAGTCGCGCGATGGCGCCGGCGATGGTTTGCCGCCCGGCGAATTGCCCCGCGTCGACCTGCCGCCCAAAAGACCTTAACGGGGCATTCACCATAGCTTTTGACCGTCCGTTAGGCATGGCGAGATAGGCTTGACCGGATCGACTGCGCATGGGCGTGGTCTTCGGTTCGAGTTTGTCCTCGTGGTGGCTTTTGTCCTGCGTGCCCTGCTGACCCTTGCCGCCGCTCTCGGCGGCCGGCGCTCCGCCTTTGCGGCGGTGGCGGTTCTGGTCGCCTGCGGTCCCGCCATGGCATTGGTCAAGGGCAGGCTCACGGCCAATGTGGCTGACGGCTACGGTCGCATCACGTTGACCTTCGACGATCTGATGCACGCCAAGCTCCGTTCTTCGAATGGTGTGCTGATCGTCGATTTCGAGAACCCGGTCGCGCTCGATGTCAGCAAGCTGCCGACGTTGCTTTCCGCCTATGTCAGCATTGCCCGGATCGATCCGGATGGGCGCGCGATCAGGCTTGGCCTGCGGGGCGCCTTCCGTCCGAACTTGCTGGAAGCAGGGGAAAAGGTCTTCCTCGATCTGCTGCCGCCGACCTGGAGCGGCTTACCGCCCGGTTTGCCGCAGGATGTCGTCGATGCGCTGGCTGAACGTGCGCGGCTTGCGGAAGAGCGTCTGCGGGCGATGCAGCCTCGCGATGTCAGCCCGCCGACGCCGCTGCCGGTCCGCGTCATCAAGGCGCCGACCTATACGCGGCTGATTTTCCCGGTGAAGGCGAGCGTGCCGGTCGATTTTTCTCGAATCGATGAGACCGCGACGCTTAACCTCAAGGGCCGTTTCGATTTCGATCCCCGCATCCTGAAGCCCGATCTTCCAGATGGCGCGAAGGAGATCAGCGCCGAGGCCGATGACGGGATGCTGAAGATCGCCATCACCGCGAACAAGGCAATCGGTATCAAGGGTTTCCGCGAGGAAGACACATATATCGTCGATATCTCAGCGCCGTCTTCGGACAAGCCCAAGGGCAAGACTGCGCCGAAGATCGCGGATGCGCCCCCGGCTCCTGCCGCTGATGCACATGCCGCGGAACCAAAGCCGGCTGAGCCCAAGGCTGCGGAAAGCAAGCCTGCCGAGATGAAAGCCGCCGAGGCAAAACCCGCCGAGCCTGGCCAGCAGGCGCATGCAGCGCCGCCGGCTTCCGCTCCGGCCCCGGTTCCGCCTCCTGCAGCCGAACCGGCTGTTCCGGCCGGTCAGTTGAAACCTGTCGCGCCGCAATTCGAACGAGTTGGCGATAGCCTGCGCATCACTCTTCCCTTCAACACGCCTGTACCGGCCGCTGCCTTCCAGCGTGCGGGCGCGGTCTGGCTGGTGTTCGACAACAAGCAGCCAGTCGCGAGCGTGCCGTTGCCGGATGTCGCAGGCTTCATGGCCGATAGTCTCACGGTGCAGCAGATCGGCGGCGCCAACGTGCTGCGGCTGCAATTGAAGCGCCCTTCGATCATCAATCTGGCGCAGCAGGGCAAGGGCTGGATCGCGACAATCGGCGAGCAGGGGCTCGCCAGTTCCGCCGCGATTGTCTTCGGCCAGGCGGTCAATCCGGAAGGGCGCACCATCATCCGCGCTCCGCTGCCCGGCGCCGGCGCGGTGCATTGGCTGACCGATCCGGATGCCGGCGACAAGTTGGCCGTCATCACCGCGCTCGGGCCGCCGCGTGGACTGCCGAAGGCGCAGAGCTTCGTAGAGATCAAGGCATTGCCGTCGGCTCACGGCCTCGCGCTCAGCCCGACTGCCGACGATATGATCATTACCGCCGGGCTTGATGACGTGACGATTGGCCGAGGGCGCGAGCTCACGCTCTCGCCGGCGGTCAAGGCTGCCGCGTCCGATGGCAAGGATCAGAAGGCGCTCATCGCCGATGCGAATACTTGGCGGGAGGACGCGTCCGACAATATTCGCGCGACCGAGCGCAAGCTGGAGCGCGAGGCTGCCGACGTGCCGAAGCGCCAACGCACGGATGCCCGGTTGCGGCTGGCGCGATTCTATCTGGCAAACGGCTTCTACCCGGAAGCGATCATTGTGTTGCAGGCGATTGCGCAGGAGGACGAGACGGCCTCGGCCAACAAAGCCGTCCAGATGACCACATTGATGGCCGATGTGCTGGCAAAGCGGCTCGGCGACGCGCGCAAGATCCTGAACCAGCCGAGCATCGCGAATGACCCGGAGAGCCAGCTCTGGAATGCGGTCGCCGATGCCTACCAGACCCGCTGGCCGCAGGCGCTTGCCGGTTTCCGCGCCACGCAGGACGTTATCGATCGCTATCCCGACGCGTTGCAGGCGATCATCCGGCCCTTGGTCATAGACGCGGCGTTGAATTCCGGCGAGCCGCTTCTCGCCAACAGCCAGGTGCAGCAATACGAGGCGTTGAACCCGGCGCGTGTCGATACGGGGCTTGCCGCCTTGCTTCGAGGCCGTATCGCCGAGGCGCAGGGCAATAGTCGCGAGGCGCTCGGCTATCTCCAGGCCGCCATCGGTGGCAATCGCATGGTCGAGGCGGCCGCCCGCCTGCAGAAGGTGCAGTTGCAGCTCAAGAACGGCGAAATCGAGCGGGGCCCGGCGATCGCCGAACTCGAAACGATCGGCGCGATCTGGCGGCGCGACGAGATCGAGATCAAGGCGCTGGCGCAACTCGCCAAGCTCTACACGGAAGAGAACCGCTGGCGCGATGCTTTCAGTGCAACGCGGCGCGCCACCGAGACCATGCCCGACCATCCGCTGACGCGCGGTCTTCAGGACGACATGTCGAAGACCTTCCTCAGCATGTTCCTCGACGGCAATGATCACGGCCTCAGCAAGGTCGAGGCGCTTGGCCTCTATTACGACTTCAAGCAGTTCACGCCGCCGGGTCGTGACGGCGACCTGATGATCCGACGTCTTGCCGATCGGCTGGCCGAACTCGACCTGCTCGATCAGGCGACCGAGTTGCTGCGCTATCAGGTCGAGCGCCGTCTCGATGGCGTTGCTCGCGCGCAGGTCGCCGCTCGGCTCGCGGTGATGTATCTGCAGAACCACAAGCCCGCCGACGCTGTCGAAACCCTGCGTTCCACGCGGATGTCGGAGTTGCCAGGGGATCTCCGGCGCGCCCGCACTCTCCTTGAGGCGCGCGGCCTTTCGGATATGTCGCTGACCGATCTGGCTGTCGAGCTGCTGGCGCCGCTGACAGGCGAGGATGCTTCCCGGTTGCGCGCGGATATCCTGTGGCGCGGCAAGCGCTGGCGGGATGCAGGGGAAGCATTCGAACTGATGCTTGGCGATCTCTGGCGGGGCGATGCTCCGCTTGCCGATCTGGCGCGCGCCGACGTGCTCCGGGCCGGTGTCTCCTACGTGCTGGGCGATGACCAGATCGGGCTTGACCGGTTGCGCTCCAAATATGCGGCCAAGATGGCCGATAGCGCCGATGCGCGTGTCTTCGGGCTGATCTCAGGCGATATCGCGAAGAACATGGACGCGTTCCGCGATATCGCGCGCACGGTCGTCTCGGTCGATACGTTCAAGGACTTCCTCGACAGCTATCGCAAGAAATATCCAGAGATTGCCGGTGCGCCGCAAATCAAGCAGCCGGAGCCACCACCGCAGGCACCTTCCCAGCCGCTGCCGAAGGCCGCCGATGGGCATGCGGAGAAGAAGCCTGAAGCGAAGCCGGCCGCCAAGGCCGACCATGCGCCGGAGCATGACGCGAAGGCGAATAACGGTCACAAGGCCGGCTAAGGCAGGTCTACTGTCCGTAACTTTGCACGAGACTGCCGGCGACCAGCGACCAGCCATCAACGAGCACGAAGAAGATCAGCTTGAATGGTAATGAGACCGTGACGGGCGGAATCATCATCATGCCCATCGAGATCAGGATCGACGAGACGACCAGATCAATGATCAGGAAGGGCACGAAGAGCAGAAAGCCAATCTCGAAGGCCCGCCTCAGTTCCGAAATCATGAAAGCGGGCACAAGTACCTGAAGCGGCACGGCTTCCGGCGTTGCGGGCGGTGGCTGCTTCGAGAGATCGACGAAGAGTTTCACGTCCTTCTCGCGGACGTTGCGCAGCATGAAGACCTTGAACGGGGCCGTGGTGCGCTCGAAGGCCTGCTGCTCGTTGATCTGCTGGTTGAGCAGAGGCTGGATGCCGCTGGTGTAGGCCTGCTGGAAGGTCGGCGTCATCACGAACGCGGTGAGGAAGAGTGCTAGCCCGGTGATGACGGTGTTCGGCGGCGCGGTCTGTGTGCCGAGCGCGGTGCGAAGCAGCGACAGCACGACAACGATCCGGGTGAAGGAGGTCACCATCACCAGGATCGACGGCGCCAGCGAAAGGACCGTCAGCAGCGCGACTAGTTGCAGGGCGCGCTCGGTGACGCCCGCGCCGCCGCTCAGGTTGATGTTGAAGTCCTGGGCCTGGGCAAGCGATGACAGCATCGCGAGCCAGATGACCGCGAGGCCTCCACGCTGGAAGGCCGCGACAGCCCGTTGGCGCATGATCACTGTTTGTCGCCGAGCCCGCGCCCGAGCAACCTCGCCATTTCCTCTTCGAGCGAGTCGAAGGGGTTCTTGGGCGCTGCCGGCTGGGCGGCCGGCTTCGGCTCGACCGGGGCCGGCGCGGACTCCACTGGCGGAGGGGGCGAGGGAGGCGTAACGGCGGGTTTTGCAGCCTCCACCGGCGGTTCGACCGGCGCCGGCAATGGTGTCGCCTCCGGCGCTGGGGCGGGTGGCGGCGTTGGAGGCGACAATGGAGATAGTGGCATGCGTGGCTTGAGGATGCTTGCCAGCACATCCTGGCTCCGGCTCTCGGAAGGCTTCGGCTCCGGTGGCTTGACCTCCGGTGGCTTCACCTCGGGAGCCTCGGGCTTGGGCGGCTCCGGCGCTCTCATAGTCTCGGCGATGCGCCGGTCCGGCATGACCGAAGGCTCGGACGTTCTCGAAGGTTCCGGAATGCGCGTAGCCGGGGGCACGATAGGTTCGGGTATGCGCCGCGGCTCGGGCTGACGCGGAGATTCCGGCTGACGCAGCACCGGCTCCGGGATTCTCGGCTGCGATATGGGCCGAACCGGCGTTGGCGCGGGATGGCTGACCTGCACGGGAACGGGCGGTGCGACCGGCGCCGGCTCGGCCGGCGCTTTCGGGGGAATTGGCTTGCGCAGCACTTCCTCGAGCCGCAAGGCGAGATCCTCGCGCGGAATATCGACAACCGGCTGTCGGTCGCCGAGCGGCAATGGGGTGAGCCGTGGCTCGGGTGTCTCCGTTGCCGGAGCGGGAATTTGTCGCGCAGGCATCGGCTCCAGCCGCGGCTGGACATCATTGTCCGGCTTGCCGAAGCTTGGCGCCGCATCGCGCGGCTCGATCCGTGGCGCGCTGCTGCGGTCCGCGCGGACGATGTTCGATTCGATCAGTACGTCGTTCGGTCCGCCGATCAGCACGAGATGCTCGATATTGTCGCGCCGGACGATGACCAGACGCCGCCCCTGCTTATCGAGATTGAAGAACTCCGTCACGCCAAGCCGTGGCACGCGTCCGCGGGTGGAGCCGCGTTCGCTCATATTCAGGCTGGAGCCCATCAGGCCGCGCAACAGCCTCAGCAGCACCACGGCGAGAATCAGCACGACTGCGAAGGCGACCAGCCATTTCGCGTAGATCATGTTCTGCGCGCCGAGCACGGTTTCGAAATACTGCATAACCCACCAACTCCAGGGACAGGCGAGCGCCGGCCAGAATCGCGTTAAAGCTTAACTTGCTTTCGGCGCAAATGAAATTATCGGGCGGCCGGACGGTGCGTCACATCAATGACTTGCCGCAGTTACGCACCGCTAATCGCAGGTTGATGACCATTTTTTGTTGACCCTGGTGGTTCGCCTCAAAAATAGGCGCGTCTCAAAAAGAACCAGCC
>FTCZ01001891.1_pt1 | contig 12712 bp, 16 predicted proteins | sample 1658871 | NCBI WGS metagenome assembly FTCZ01 (sample SAMEA3914864, study PRJEB12502) | metagenome | biome: forest; material: soil | place: USA | collected 2012-03-12 | depth 0.3 m
AAATAGAATTCCTCATCCTGATAGGGGGAGCCGGCGCGGAACCGCCGCATCATGAGGCCGCCGGGGTTGCTCCAGTTGTCGCCTTCGAAGAAACGGGCGTAGAGCGCCATGCTACGGTCGATGGGCTCGGCGGATGGCGGCGCAAGCGTGACGAATATCCGCTCGACCTCAGTATCGGCAGCGGCCGGCGTGACGGGCTTGAAGCTTGGCCAGGCGACGATGAGATTGGCTTCCCCGAAGGTCTGCGCGGTATCGTTGGTGCGCAGATAGGGCCCTGGAATGCGAACGGGCGTCGCGCCGATCATCAGCATGGCGGCGGCCCGGTGGCCCCAAAGCGCCATCAGATCAACCCTGAAAAACAGAAGCGTGAAAGCCGCGCCAAGGACAAGAACGATAGTCAGGATGAAGGCGCGCAGCATCGTCATGCTCAAGCGGATCGCGCCTCGGCGATCCGTCCAGGTTAACCATAGCCTGCGTCGGCCTGAAATTGGAATTGCGCGACAGGCGCAATTTACCGATTATTCACCATCATTTCCTGGCCGCGGAGTTGAGTATGAGCGGGCTTACGCCGGAGCAGATCGAGGCATTTCGGTCGCTGCTGGTTGGTTTTGCGTTTGCTGGTTTCCTGGCAAGCGCCTTCAATTGGCTTGCCGAGCGGCCGGCGAGTTTTCGGCTGCTGGAGCAGGGCGGGTTTGCGGCGGTCGCTTCGGTGCCGCTGGTCGTCTTCGCCGCGCCTTTCATCATCGTGCGCAATACGGTGCGTGGCCGACGCTTCGAGAAGCGGAGCTTTACCGCCGTGATGCTGGCGACGATGATCGCTTGCGGCTGGAGCATGCTGGCCGGACGTGTTCTGATGGCTGCATTCGCCATCATCTGACGCGACCGGGAGGCTGACATGCCGATCTATGCTTTGAACGAGAAGGCGCCAAAGCTGCCGCTGCAAGGGCGGTACTGGGTGGCGCCCGACGCGCATGTGATCGGCGAGGTCGAACTTGGCCTTGATGTCGGCATCTGGTTCGGCGCGGTACTACGGGGCGACAACGAACCTATCGTCATCGGTGAAGGCACGAATATTCAGGAGCATGCCATGCTCCATACCGATCGCACCTATCCGATGAACATCGGTCGGAGTTGCACGGTCGGACACCGCGCCATCCTGCATGGCTGCACGATCGGGCCGAATTGCCTGATCGGCATGGGAGCGATCATCCTGAACGGCGCGAAGATCGGCGCGAATTCGCTGGTCGGCGCCGGCGCGCTCGTCACCGAGCGCAAGGAGTTTCCGGATAATTCGCTGATCATCGGCAGTCCCGCGAAGGCGGCGCGCGAACTGGATGAGGCGGCAATCGCTGGGATCACGGCCTCGGCGGCCGGATACGTCAACAACTGGAAGCGCTTTGCACAGGGACTGCGCGTTATCCAAGTGTGAGAAAAGAAGTGGGCCGGCTGCAGTGGCGTGCAACCGGCCCGCGTAAAACCTGGCCCGTGGGACGGGGAGGGGTGGGTCGACCAGGCTCTACGATTCGTGACCCTTGGCTAGCGCTCAGCGCGCCGTGAAGAGTTGCGTATCGACATTGCCTAGGCCGACCCAGCGGTTCGGGTCTTCCTGGCTCTGCCGCTTGATGAACTTGTATCCCGTGTCGGCCCAGAGCAGGATCTTGCCTTCCTGGTTGTCGAGCACGAAGTCGCCGCGGTCCGTCTTGACGGTCAGAACCGCATGGCCATCGCCGCGCTTGTCGCGCACCACCGTGATCAGCAGCGCCTGACGAGGCCAGCCGGAAAGCATGAGGCGGCGGCGCTTCTCGAGCGCGTAGTCCTCGCAATCGCCCTTGCCGTCGGTCGGGATATCCCAGTGCTCTGGAACGCCCCAGTGATCCTGATCGGTCACCGGTTCGATTTCCCGGTTGACGGCGGCATTGATGCGCAGGAGCTCCTTCCAGTTGCTCTCCTCCAGCGTGACATCGCGCGCTGGCAGCACCGGAACATTGCAGTACTCGCTATAGTCCTGGCAAAACTGCACCCAGCCGATCGGTGGACGCACATCCTGAAGCACCGAGAGCGAGGCGCGTTGGATATTGGCCGCGCCCGCCGCAGCGGATGACAGCATCAGTATCGATAAAGCACCGATGGCGGCGCGAACCTTGTTTTGTACCGTGTTGGACATGGACCCCTCCGTGTCGATGGAGAGACCCTGTCATGGGGTTTTGCCTGATCCGCTGAAGCAAAAAGCTCAAATTCTACAGACACTTGTTAGGTATTTGGGAAGGAAAAATTCAGGGGCCGTAAAGTATATGAATCCTGAAGCTTCGGGCGTTAACCAGCGAGGCTCCTTGAAATTGCTGCGATTTTCTTAAATCGCCCGTCCGGCCATTAATGCTTAACGAAATTCCGAAACAGGCGCGGATTTGGCTGGGCGCTTAACGATCTGTTTGCTGTAAATACGATGAAAATGTGCGCGGAGCTCAGTGAGCCTGATCTTTCGCGGCGCTGGAGAAAGCAACCACGGCGCTGTCCACATTGTTCAGTGAAACCCAGGCGTTCGGATTCTCGCCCGACTGGCGTTTCACGAAGCGATAGCCGGTCGCGGTCCAGGGCAGAACCTCGGTGACCTGATTGTCCAGCACGAAATCGCCGCGGTCGGTGGTGACGGTCAGCACTGCATGTCCGTCCCCGTTCTGGTCGCGCACCACCGTCATCAGCACGGAGGACCGCGGCCAGCCGGCTTCGATGAGCAGGCGGCGCTTCAGCAGGGCGTAATCCTCGCAATCACCAAGACCGTCCATGGGATAATCCCAATGCTCGACGATGCCGTGATGCTCCATGTCGGAAATCGGCTTGATGCGGCGATCGACGGCCGAATTGACAGCAAGGAGTTGCTGCCAGGTTTTCGGCGAAAGGCGGGCCGGTTCGGCGACCACGTCGCGAACGTCGCATTCCTCCGGATAGAAAGTGCAGAACTGACGCCAGCCTACGGGCGGACGAGCGCGCCCTTCGGTTTCCATTTCCGAAGCGGCCGGGATGATTGCGCCTTTCCGAAAGGATGCCGGCTGCAATGAGAAGCCGGGCCCCATCAAGGTCAGCAGATCGAGACGGCTTGGCGTGTGCGAAAATGTCGGGCCGGGACCGAGCGGCAGCGCAGAGGCGGCATCGTTCGAGCCGCGGCGAACGTTCAGTTCGATGCTTTCGACGGTCTCGCCCGAGGGATTGCGAATATCGATCGTCGTATGGCCGGGCGCGCGGGCGTTGATGATGGCGACGACATCGCCCGAAATATAACCACTGGCAATGGCGCCGTCCCGAATGACCAGGCTTCGTGCGGGGCTCTTGAGTGAGAGTGTGCCGAGTGCGCCAGGCGCTAGCGAGATTTCCTTGGCTCCGGTCGCCGAAACGGTTGCGATCGTGCGAAGGCTTTCCAGTTCCCCGGCGCCAGCCTGAAGAGGAATGAATATCGCCAACGCGAGGAGAAGACCGCAAAGACGCATGAAGACCAGGCCGTTAATGCTTTGTTAACGGTATGGTCCAAGGCAAAGCCGGTCAATGTGGCGAAGCCAGCAAAGATTAATCAGGGTTAACGATTTTGTCGCAATCGTGTCATGTACGACACGAGTTACAGGACCGTATCGGGGTCCAGTTCGTGCGAGGGGATCGGCCGGGAAAATTCGACGGCGAAGCCGCCTTCGATCTGCCGAACGATTCGCGCTCGTGTCTGGCCGAGCGTTACCGCCGTGCCGATTTCCAATTTGATCGCTGAAGCGACCGCCGCGCCTGAAGAAGAGACATCGATCAGGCGGACCATGTGGCGCGCCCCGCTTGGCATGACCATTTCGGTCATTGGTCGGCGTGGTACGACGCGCTCGTGACGGCGATCCTCCGGCAGGCCGAGAAGATTTCGGTTGGCAAGCCACATCAACTGGGAGGCAAGCTTGTCACGCTTGCGCACCGTCGCGGCGATCGTCATGGCAAAGGCAGTCGAGGTCACACGAGTGACGACGCCTTCGATGCGGCCGATCTGGTCGACATAGGCGACGACGCGGGTGCCGATCGGAGGAATGCGCTCGGCCTTGAACAGGATGCCGCCCGGCGATGCGTTTTCCGAAACGCAAGGGTGCTCAGTCTGGTCAGGCAGCATGAAACGGCCGGGCAGCTTGACAGGAACGCGCGCGAACCGGCGGCGTTCGTGTTCCCTGGCATCCGGTTCGAGTGCTGCTTCACTCATCGCGCGACAATGATCCACAATCGAAAATATAGAAACAGGCAGAAATCAGATCGAGTGTGTATCGGCCTGCAGCCATCTGTCTCTAGGTTGCCGATACGTTATGTCGCTTGTCGTTAACGTGAAGTTTCGAGCTGCTTTTTTCGGTTAAGTATTTCGGCAAGCCCGCTGTCTATGCCTGAGGGTGTAGATATCAGGCGAGGGCGCAACGAGCCGATGCTCGGAAGGCGAGGCGGCTCGCGGCCGATCTCCTGGTGCAATGATTGCTCCGGCGTCGAAATGGCGGCAAGCGCGAGCTCGGCCTTGGGCCAGCCTGCCGCCATCCAGTCGCGCGAGGCGCTGAGTGAGCCGATTAGCCCTGCTTCGCCGGATCGCTCCAACGTTGGCAATAGCAGGATTTCGGCGTGCTCGGATGTCACTCGCGTATGCGCATGCCGGGCGCCGAGGAGAATCGGTTTATGATGCTTGACGATGCCGTGAAGCAGTCGCAGCAGATCCGCCTGGTCACTCGGGCGCCAGAGGACCGTGAAGCCAAGGCCGTCTAGTTTCTGCGGCAGGCCTGACCGCAATCTTGATCCGGCATAGCCAAAAACGAGGGCGTCGGTCTTGAGCGTGAACAGGTCCAACATGGCGCTGCCCAACAGGCGCGGGCGCACGTCGGCTCGCGCAGGCGCAGGGCTGCGCCCCTTGAGCGCTGCCCAGCATCTGTAAAGACGCAATGTCGAGGCGTGTTTCACAATGGCACATCCTGGCGCGACGAAGAGGCCGCCACGCCCTGTTGTGCAGGGGATGTGCCGTTGCGTCAGGCCAATTGCGCCATCTGCGGAGCGTGAGCGTTAAGGTTAAGAGTTGGTTGACGTTGCCGGTCCCGGGGGGCTGTGGCATTTTGATCGGGCTTCAGGTTCTTTGCCAGACATGCTGCAACTCCAGGCATGATCGGCGAACGACTTCATCAGGATCGATGACCCCCGGAGAGAGCGGTGCCCGCTCTCTCCGTTTTTTTGTGCGCTGTCTTGGGATTGTGCTACCGCTGGCGCATGGATCAGCCCCCCTTCGAAGCGCCTCGGCGAGAACCCGTCTTCAACGTTCCCGGCATCGTTCTTCTGCTCATCGGGGCCTTTGTTGCGGTGCATTTCTGGCGAATGACGCTGGATGATCATGCGGATCTGAATTTCCTGATCGAAACCGCGCTTGTTCCCGCGCGCCTGACAGTTGCTTTCGGCATTGAACAGGTTGATGGTTTGCTCGAAGCCATCTCCCGAGACGTGCCGGTGGCCGACAGGGAGCGCGCAACAGCCATCGTGCAGGTCTTCGTCGGCGAAGGCGAGTCAAGGCCCTGGACGCTGATCACCTACTCATTCCTGCATGGTGATTTCAGCCATCTCGCCATCAACAGTGTCTGGCTGCTGGCCTTTGGTTCGGCGATCGCTCGCCGTTTCGCCACGCTTCGATTCCTGTTGTTTTTCGCAGCCTGCGGAATTGCCGGTGCGGTCGCGCAATGGCTGAGCGATACGAGTTCTGCGCAGCCGGTGATCGGGGCCTCCGGCGCCATCGCCGGGATGATGGGCGCGTCGATGCGCTTCATGTTCCGCGACGAAATCCGGCTCGGACCGGGCGCCGAACGCTATGCCTTCATCCCGCGCCTCAGCCTGTCGGAGACCTTCGCCAACCACCGCGTCCTGACCTTCGTGGCGATGATGCTCGGCATCAATATCCTGATCGGGCTGGGTTTTCAGTTCCTGTCCGCGGGCGACATGAGGATCGCATGGCAAGCCCATATCGGCGGCTTTCTATTCGGCATACTCGCTTTCGCTTGGTTCGATCCCGTGCCGGCCGAGGGCGCATCCTGAAGCAAAGGCTCTTGCTGTAGCCGCATTTCGGGACCATCATCGACTTTGAAGGTCGGAAAAGAACCATAACGGCCATCCGATCTCGAGCGGCATCGGGGCATGTGCGCCAGAGCATTTCTCTCGATATCCGCTGTCAATGACGCGGGGCGGCAGGCGCTAGGCCTGCGCTGAGCGAACAGGGAGGATGTGAATAATGACCGTTTCCCGAATCATCGGAGACAAGGGCGGCGAAGTGGTGACGGCGCAGCCGCACCGCACCATCGGCGAGGTTGCGCGGCTGCTGGCCGAACGCAGGATCGGCGCTGTCGTGGTGACCGATGGCAATGGCGGCATCAAGGGCATCCTGTCGGAGCGCGATATCGTTCGAGCCATCGCTACCGGCGGAGCAACCGCCCTCGACGATGCCGTGTCGCGTCACATGACGGCAAAAGTCGTCACCTGTGGCCCAAGCGCTCGCATCCCCGATATCATGGCCAGCATGACGGCCGGAAAATTCCGTCACATGCCCGTTGAAGAACATGGGCGGCTGACCGGGATTATCTCCATCGGCGACGTCGTGAAGCATCGTCTCGCCGAGATCGAGAGCGAGCGGCTGGCGCTGGAGAATTACATCACGTCGTGAAGCGGGGTTGGCTTTAGAAGCTCCGCCGACGATCCGCGAAAGCGTCGAAGCAATCGCGGATTTCGGGGAGCAAGCGTTTTCCGGCTTCCCGGCCAACGGCGATCGCCTCTTCCGCCTTGTGGAACTCCATCAGGCCGACATGGCCGAGCTTGGGGCCAATCATCACATCCGGCGGATCGCCGGCGAGACGTGAGCGAGCAATCCGGTCCTGCGTGATGTTGAAAGCATCCATCATCACGCTGGCGATGCCGGGTGCGCCTTCTTCGCGCGGCCCTTGCGAGCGCTTGAACATGCCGGCGCCGAAAAGCATTCGGCGCGGAGTCGTCGCAGGTTCGCATTCTCCCGGCTCGATCTCGCGCTCCGCTCCATGACTATGAACGATGGTCGCGCGGCTGAAGACGTCGCTGTGCAGATTGACCGCCACCACGAAATCAGCGCCAAGCGCGCGTGCCGTCGTCACCGGGATCGGGTTGACCAGCACGCCATCGACCAGCCAGCGATCGCCAATCTTCACCGGCTCGAAAATACCGGGAATGGCGTAGGAGGCGCGCATCGACTTGGCGAGATCGCCCTCGGTGACCCAGATTTCGTGGCCCGTGCCGATTTCGGTCGCGACCGCCGCGAAGCGATGCGCCAGCCCCTCGACGCGCAAGCCTTCAAGACCTTCCTCAAGCCGTCTACCAAGCCGGTCGCCGGTGATGAGACCGCGGCCAGCGAGAGAAAAATCCATCAGCGTGAAGACGAGGCGCTTGGTCATGCCGCGGGCAAAGCTTTCTAGGTCGTCGAGCTTGCCGGCTGCCCAGCAGCCACCCACGACCGCCCCGATCGATGTGCCAGTTACGACCTGCGGCGCGAGGCCTGCTTCTTCCAATACGCGGAGGATGCCGATATGCGCCCAGCCACGGGCAGCGCCGCCGCCAAGGGCCAAGCCGATGACGGGTTTGCGGTTGCGCGGCTCGTTCAAAGGCGGCGCGATGCTGCCGCCCACACTGTCATTGTCGCCGTTACTGCGCATCCTGGACATGAATAACACAGCGATCTCCAAAGCCTGGCTTCGAGGACCTACGATTCTGCGAAGCCAATATGACGAAGCTCCTAACGAGCGTGGGATTTGACCGGCAGCGTTAAATCTCCGCTAACGATAATTGCTGCGATGCAGCATTGTTTGCGCCGCCAAACGGGATTTGGCGGTAGAAACAACTGCGCCTTTCGGTATGACAGGCTGGTCCTGTCTGCTCCACTTTGATCCAGATTGCGTCCTGATCACAGTCGATGCGCATCTCCAACAGCCTCTGCGTATGGCCGCTGGTTTCGCCCTTTAGCCACAGTTTCTGGCGCGAACGGGACCAGTACCAGGCCTGTCCCGTTTCGAGACTGCGGCTCAGCGCTTCCGCATTCATATGCGCGACCATCAACACGTCACCGGTCACATGATCGGTCGTGACCACGGTTATGAGGCCGTTTGAATCAAATTTCGGAGTGAGATTGAGGCCTTCTTCCAATTCTGCCTTGCTGCCTGGAGGCGCAAAGGGTGTGTTTGAGGTCCACATACAGAAGGCCTTGCGAGAGGGTTGGGCGCGACCCCGTTAGCGGGCGGTTAACCAATTGTCGCCCGCATTGTTCCAAACAAGGTCGCCGAAAAAAAGCGGCCCGTGAAAACGGGCCGGGCTTCAGGTCATTTGCCATTCCGGATCATGGTCATGAACCGCATCTGCTCGGCCGGATCGTCGCGGAAGACGCCGGTAAACTGGGTGGTCACGGTCGAAGCTCCAGCCTTCTGGACGCCGCGCATCGACATGCACATGTGCTCGGCTTCGATCCAGACCGCGATGCCGCGCGGCTTCAACGCCTCGTCGATCGCGTGGACGATCTGCGCCGTCATTGTTTCCTGCGTCTGCAGGCGCCGCGCGAAAGCATCGACCACGCGGGCGAGCTTGGACAGGCCGACCACGCCGCCTTCCGGCAGGTAGCCGATATGCGCCTTGCCGAAGAAAGGCACCATGTGGTGCTCGCAATGCGAGTGGAACGGGATATCGCGCACGAGAACGATATCATCATAGCCATCGACTTCCTCGAAAACCTTGCTCAGGATTTCGCCGGCATTCTCGCCATAGCCCTTGAACAATTCGCCATAGGCTTTCACGACGCGGGCAGGGGTCTCCAACATACCCTCGCGTCCGGGATCGTCGCCTGCCCAGCGGATCAGCGTGCGTACGGCTTCCATCGCCTCTTCACGCGAAGGGCGCTCGGGAACCGAACGTTCGGCAGGAGTTTTTCGAGGGGTTAAGGTCTTAACCACAGCATCCATGTGGCGCCTCCAATCAGAATCACACACCCGGCGCATACGCGCTCCAGCCGGAACTGGACCACGACGCTCGGCAAGGACGACTAGGATTTCCTGAAAACGCCGACGCTGCCGTGCCGTCTCGCACAGCGAGCCGATCAACCCTATATTGGTATTCTTGCCGCCGTGGAACACCCCGGAACGAAAATGCTCGACGACATCTATAACAAGCGCATCCTTGAACTCGCAGCCGACATCCCGCGCCTTGGCCGCCTGCCGACGCCGATGGCGAGCGCGACGGCGCATTCGAAGCTCTGTGGTTCGACCGTTACGGTCGACGTGGTGATGGATGGCGAAACGGTGAGCGATTTCGCCCATGAGGTAAAGGCTTGCGCGCTGGGGCAGGCTTCATCCTCGATCATGGCGCGCCATGTCATCGGAGCGACGGCTGAAGAGTTGCGCGCGACCCGTGACGCCATGCGCAAGATGCTGAAGGAAAACGGCGCGCCGCCGGACGGCCGTTTCGCGGAGGCTGCTGTGCTTGAGCCGGTCCGCGATTTCAAGGCGCGACATGCCTCGACCATGCTGACGTTCGACGCGGTGGTCGAAGCGGTTGGCAAGATCGAAGCTGCGCGGGCAGCCTAGAGGCCCAGAACGGCCCGCAACTCAGTCTTAGCTGCTTCGAATTCGGTCTTGAACTCTGCGTTCCGCAGCAGCTCCTCGGCGATGATCGAACCGCCAATGCGGCCGGCATCCACATCAGAGCGATAATGGATGCCACCGATGATGCGGTTATTGCCGTATTCCCAGGCGCGGACCATAATCTCGCGACGCTTTTCCGGCACCATGTTCGAGAGGATGACGCCCCAGAGCGTGCCGCGCGTGGTGTGGCCCGACGGGTAGGCGCCGGATTTGGAAAGCGGCACGACAGGCTTCACATCCGGGTAAAGAATATGCGGGCGAGGGCGCGCGAATGTCTTTTTCGGCAATTCGGTGACGCTCTCTTCCGTCTCGTTGATGCGGTCGAAAAGGGCGGCGGTCTTCGGCAGGGCCTCCTTGGTGAATTTTGGCCCCATCACATCGGCATAGCGCCAGATTTCCTCTTCCGCATCAGCATTGGCGCGCTGCTCCATTGCCGGCGTGCGGGTGACCTGAATGGTCAGGATTTCGCCAAGCTCGGCCTTGGTCTGGGCGGAATCATTCGCCGGCGGCGGCTGCAGGATGGTGGTGAGGTCGAGATCCTTCGCCGTGATGAAGGGTTTTGCGTCTGACGCAACCGCAGGCGTCGCGGCCAACAGAACGGTGAAGGCAAGAGACTGAAAGGCATTTCTCATGGCGCGCTCCTCAAAACATTCGCTGGTTCGATATCAGCGCGCGCATGACGAAATGACGACAGGTTTTTCAGTTCTGCTGCCGCTGTTGACGCATGGTCGCGATCGCGTCCTTGCAGCCTTGCGAGAGCTCATCGCGATGGCTGCGCATGCAGTCACGACGACCGCCGCCGGCCGAGGCATCGGCGCAGAGCCGATCCATGTCAGCCTTGCAGGCCTCGCGCACCGCGCCGCGATCTTGCGCGTAGGCTGCGGAACAACCGAGAAGGATGAGAGCGGCGGCTATGGATTTTTTCATGGCTGATCTCCACGTTGGAACTGTGCGCGAAAATGGAGACGGGCGGATTGCAGCCGGATGGCAACAGGATGAGCGATCGGAAAGGTGCGGCGAACCTGTCGCGCTTGGCGGCGCATCTGGCGATCCGTGGCTATCAGCTCACACTGTCCGGGCTGATCGGGCGCGGCTGCCGCTACATGCCGAGTTGCTCGGAATATACGGATGAGGCGATCCAGCGGCACGGGCTGTGGGCCGGCGGCTGGATGGGCGTTTCGCGGATTTGCCGCTGTCATCCCTGGGGGAATTCGGGGTTTGATCCGGTGCCGGATTTGCCGGCGGGGTATCGGACGTGGAAACCTTGGACGGCGGGGGATTGGCGCGGGCCACGGCAGAAGCCGGTTTGTGACGAGCCTGCGTCCCGCACTTGATGCGGGACCCATAACCTCTGCAAGTGTCGCGTTTATGGGCCCCGGATCAAGTCCGGGGCACGAACGTGAGGATCATTCCGCCGGCTTCGGCATCGCGGCTACCCCGCGCCGATGCCCGGAAATATCCGCCCCGGCATCCGGCTTCAGGCTCAACGCCGTCACTGCCGCGAACAAGCTCGTCAGCGCTGCGACCGTAAATGCGATCGTGAAATCTGAATGGATCAGCGCCATGTCGCCGCGCATGCCGCGTGTTGTTTCCAGGCTGAAGGCGGCGAGCGATACGCCGCAGGCGACCGAGACCTGCTGCGCCACCCCCGCGAAGCTGGTTGCCTGGCTGATGCGCTCGCGCGGCACGTCGGCATAGCCGATGGCGTTGAAGGCGGTGAATTCGAGCGAGCGAAAATAGCCGCCGATCAGCAGGATCGCCGTGACCACCGGCCAGGGCGTGGTCGCCGTGATCCAGCCAAAGGCTGCGATGAAGACCGCGCTGATGAAGGCGTTGAAGGCGATCACGGTGCGAAAACCGAAGCGGCGCAGGATCGGCGGCGCGGTCACCTTCATCAGCATCGCGCCGGCCGCGGAGGCGAAGGTGAGGCTGCCGCTCTGGAAGGCGGTGAGGCCGAAGCCGACCTGCAGCATCAGCGGCAGCAGGAAGGGAATGCAGCCGATGCCAAGCCGGAAGACCGAGCCGCCGACGATATTGGCGCGGAAGGTCGCGAATTTCAGCAGGCGCAGGTCGATCAGCGGGTGCTTCACGGCAAGCGCATGGCGGGCATAAAGCGCGAGGCAGATCGCGCCGCCGATGATCATCGCGGTGGTGACTATATGCGGTAGCAGGTCAATGCCGCTGGCGGCGATGCCGAAGACGAAGCCGCCAAGCCCGCAGCCGGAAAGCAGGAAGCCCACGCGGTCGAGTGGCGGCATTTCCTCCTCTTTCAGGTTCTCGATGAAGATCGAGACCAGGATGAAGCCGATGATGCCGATCGGCACATTGATCCAGAAAATCCAGCGCCACTGGAAGAAGGTGGTGATGAAACCGCCGACCGGCGGGCCCATCACGGGGCCGAGCAGGCCGGGAATGGTGAGCCAAGAGAGCGCGCGCACATATTCGGCGCGCGGGATCGTCTTCACCAGCACCAGGCGGCCAACCGGCACCATCATCGCGCCGCCAAGCCCCTGGATGATGCGCGCGCCGACGAAACCCTCCAGCGAATGGGAGAAACCGCAGAGCACCGATCCCGCCACGAACACGATGATCGCCGTGCGGAACACGATCTTCGCGCCGAACCTGTCCGCGCACCAGCCGCTGATCGGCGTAAAGACGGCGATGGAGAGCAGGTAGCTGGTGAAGGCGAGTTTCAGCGAGATCGGATCGACATGCAGATCATGCGCCACGGCAGGCAGCGAGGTCGCCACCACGGAGGAATCGAGGTTCTCCATGAAAAGCGCGCAGGCGATGATCAGCGGAATGAGCATTTTGTCGATCGGGCGGCACGCCGGCGCGGGAGATGGGGCCGGTGGCGGAATCCTCAGGGAAATATATCAGGCGATATGGAGCGGATTGCCCGGAGAGTCGAGATTAAATCGCGGTAATGTTGGACTGAGTGTTGACGACAAGTGTGTTTGCGCTGGACGCGCCATCGTTACAAATCTTCTTCATCGTGATTTGCGGGCAAATCTTTTGGCACTTGCCACCAACTTCCCCGC
>FTCZ01006960.1_pt1 | contig 12685 bp, 7 predicted proteins | sample 1658871 | NCBI WGS metagenome assembly FTCZ01 (sample SAMEA3914864, study PRJEB12502) | metagenome | biome: forest; material: soil | place: USA | collected 2012-03-12 | depth 0.3 m
ATCCAGGAGTTCAAGGTCGATACGCAGAACTTCAAGGCGGAATATGACCAGGCGGGCTCGGCGATCATCAACGCCGTCACCAAGTCGGGCGGCAACGAGTTCCACGGGTCGGTCTTTGGCGAATTCATGCCCAAGGCCTTCTTCGGTCGCGACAAGCTGAGCCGCGCCGGCGGGCCGAACAACCCCAACGGCGCGATCCCGAAGCCGGACTACAAGCGCTGGCAATATGGTGCAGATCTCGGCGGCCCGATCATCAAAGACAAGCTGCACTTCTTCCTCGCCTTCGAAGGCACGCGGCAGAACAATCCTGCCAAGAATGTGCAGTTCGCGAACGGCAGCAACGTGCCGTCGAACATCCTCGACACCGCCGGCAGCTTCGCGGACCCGTTCCACCAGTCGCTTTGGTTCGGCAAGCTCACCTATTACGCGACCGATCAGGACACGGTGAACTTCAGCGTGTTCGACCGCAGCGAGTCCGACCACACCGACTATGGCGGCACCTCGACCCAGTCGCACGGCCATGACCTCGCCGTCGCCACGCGACAGTATCTGCTCCAGTACAACCACCGTGGCGATAATTGGCTGAATGAGTTCAGCGTCGCATACCAGAAGCAGCGCACCGGCACGCCCGACCTCACCAGCGGCCCGGAGATCAACCTGACGGTCGGTGGCGGCATCACCACCGATCCGGTCACGGGCGCGCAGTCAGAGAGCGTCGGCAGCACGGTCGCGCAGACCGGCGCCAACAGCTTCCAGCAGGATAGTCGTCAGAAATTCCTGACCTTTAAGGACAATCTGACCTTCTTCACCGGCGGGCATGTCATCAAGGCAGGCGTGAAGTTCAACCACGCGAAATTCTCGCGCGAGGAGGACTGGTTCACGAACGGCGCCTATTTCTTCAACGCCGCGACCTATACCGGCTTCGACACCAGCGATCCGCTCGGTGTGACGATCTCGGTGCATCCGAGCACGCCCGCCAAGGCGTCGGACAATCAGCTCGGCCTGTTCCTGCAGGACGACTGGACCGTCAGCGACCACCTGACCATCAACTACGGTCTGCGGTGGGACTATGAGTCCAACATGTTCGACAACGACTTCGTCACGCCGGAAAAGATCGTGACGGCCTTGCAGAACTATCAGGGCTGGAAGGCAGCGGGGATCAACCCGGCCGACTACATCTCGACCGGCCACAACCGGAAGCCCTATCTCAAGGCGTTCCAGCCGCGTCTTGGCCTGTCCTATGACGTGAAGGGCGATCGCGACCTCGTGCTCTTCGCAGGCGCCGGCCGTTATTATGACCGCAACCTGTTCACGACCGGCCAGATCGAGCGGCTGACCGACACGGTGCGGTCCGATACGACCTTCTCGGCGCTCCAGTTCCAGCAGGCGGGCTGCACGGGCAACATTCGCAACATCGACGACGCGCGTGCGTGTGCAGCCAAGGTCGGCACGGGCGGCAGCGTGTGGCTGCTGCCGAACAAGGTGCCGCCGCCCTATACCGACCAGTTCGACGTCGGCATCCGCAAGCGCTTCGGGAAGATCCAGACGTCGCTGACCTTTGCGCACAACGTGTCGCACCACGTCTTCCAATATGTGCGCGGCAACCGCCTGCCCGACGGCAGCTATACAGCGCAGGGGCCGAACTGGGTGGTGGACAACTTCCCGCTGGAAGGTCAGCTCCCCGGCTTCAACGGCAAGCTGAACATCGGCGCGAGCAACGGCAAGGCGCACTACAACGCGCTCTACGTAACCGTGAACAAGGACTACACCGAGAACGACCGCTGGGGCTTCACCATCTCGGACACGCTCGCGGATGCGAAGTCCAACGTCGCCTCCACCTTCGGATCGGATGAGTTCTTCTCCGGCCCGGACATGACCCAGTTCGGCTGGCAGCGTGTCGCCGGCGTCGACAAGTATCGCATCGTCGCAACCGGCATCGTCGGCCTGCCCTGGGACATCAAGTTCTCGGGCACCGGCACCTTCGCTAGCGGTCCGTCCTTCGGCTCGGTCAACTTCCCGGCCAATGCGCCGGCCAATGCCTGCTGCATCGTGAACCTGGGCGGCGTCTACTGGCCGAAGCACGCCTTCGCCTACAAGGATCTCGACCTGCGTCTGGCCAAGACCTTCAAGACGCCGTGGGGGCATCAGCTGACCGTCGACGCCGAGGTGTTCAACGTGTTCGACACGCTCAACCGCGACTATTCGGCCTGGGGCGCCGGCAGCGGCACGCCTGCGCCGCGGATCGAGAACACGTTCACGGGCAATCCGCCGGCGCGCAGCTTCCAGGTTGGTCTCAAATATGAGTTCTGATCGCGTTTTCTGATCCTGTAGCGGGGGAGGGGGCTTCGGCTTCCTCCCCCGCCATCTTTCGTCACCGCCATTCCCGTGTTCCCCAGGGAGAGTATTGCATGACCGCCTTCCGCCCGACCCGCCGCTTTCTTCTGAAGGGCGCGTCTCTTGCAACGGTTGCGGCCTTTGCGGCGCCGGCGAGCGCCTGGGCGAAGCGGGCGGCGCTGGCACGCGACCCGTTCATCGAGCGGCTGATCGCGGGCATGACGATCGAGGAAAAGGCCGGCCAGCTCAGCATCTATAGCGACCCTGTCCGCACGGAAGGGCCGGCAATCAACCCCGACAGCGAGCAGAAGAGCCTCTCCCAACTTCAGGCGGACATCGCGGCCGGACGGCTGACCGGTCTCTATAACGGCATCGGCGTCGAGATGGGCCGTGCCTTCCAGAAGATCGCCGTCGAGCAGTCGCGTAGCAAGATCCCGCTGATCTTCGCCGGAGACGTGATCCACGGCATGAAGACCACCTTCCCGGTACCGCTCGGCGAGGCGGCGAGCTTCGACACCGATCTCGCCCGACGCACGGCGCGCGCCGCCGCGATCGAGGCGACCGCCAAGGGCATGCACTGGGTGTTCGCGCCGATGGTCGACGTCGCGCGCGACCAGCGCTGGGGCCGCGTCGTCGAAGGGGCGGGCGAGGATGTCTGGCTCGGCCGCCAGTTCGCCCGCGCCCGCGTCGAGGGCTTCCAGAACGGGGACCTCAAGGCGGAGACGTCGGCGCTCGCCTGCCCGAAGCATTTCGCGGCCTATGGCGGCGTGATGGGGGGCAAGGAATATAACACCGTCGACATCCCCGAGACGACACTGCGCCAGACCTTCCTACCGCCCTTCAAGGCGGCGTTCGACGCGGGCGCGCTCTCGACCATGTCGAGCTTCAACGACATCGACGGCGTGCCCTCGACCGGAAACCATTACCTCCTGACCGACATCCTTCGCGGCGAATGGGGCTTTGAGGGGCTGGTCGTCTCCGACTACACCTCGGATGAGGAGATGATCCTGCACGGCTTCGCCGCTGACGGTCCGGACGCGGCGGCCAAGGCGATCACTGCTGGCTGCGACATCTCGATGCAGAGCGGCCTTTACATCAAGCATCTACCCGACTTGGTGAAGAGCGGCCGTGTGTCGATGGAGGTGGTCGATACGGCCGTCCGCCGCGTGCTGCACGTTAAGAAAGCGCTCGGGCTGTTCGACAATCCCTATCGCTCGATGGACGCGACGCGCGAGAAGGCGGATATCCGCCGCGCCGATGCGATTGCGCTGGCCCGCGAGGCAGGGCGCAAGTCGGTCGTGCTGCTGAAGAACGAGGGCGGGCTGCTGCCGCTGCCCAAGACGGGCAAGTCGATCGCGCTGATCGGGCCGTGCATCTCGGACAAGGGCGATTATCCGGGGCCCTGGGCGAGTTTCCCCGACATTGAGAGCTGTGTGACCATCGAGGAAGGCTTCCGGGTCGCGCTCGGCGCCAATGCGCGGCTCAGCGTCACGCGCGGCGCGGACTATGAGGCGGCGCTCCCCGGCGGGATCGAGGCGGCGGTCGCGGCGGCGCGCAAGGCCGACATCGTCGTGCTCGTCGTGGGCGAAGGAGCGGGCATGTCGGGCGAAGCGCAGGCGCGCGCCGACATCGGCGTTCCGGCGGCGCAGCTCGCGCTGGCCGAGGCGCTTGCCGCCGTGGGCAAGCCGATGGTGGTGCTGCTCCGACATGGCCGCGCGCTCGCGCTGACCGGCGCGGTGAAGAACGCTCCCGCGATCCTGGCGACATGGTTCCTCGGTTCGGAGACGGGTCACTCGATCGCCGATGTCGTATTCGGCGACCATGCGCCGCAGGGCCGTCTGCCGGTCAGCTTCCCGCAGCTTTCGGGGCAGGAGCCCTTCTTCTACGACCACCGCCGCACCGGCCGCCCGCAGCTCACCGACGACGCCCGCTGGAAGGCGCGCTATCGCGAGGTGACGGATGAGGCGCTCTATCCCTTCGGCTACGGCCTTACCTACTCGACCGCCCGCTATTCGGCGACGCAGGTGGGCGCGGCCGAGATGGCGGCGGGCGGATCGATCCGCGTGACGGCGACCGTCACCAACACGGGCCAGCGCGCCATGCACGAGGTGGCGCAGCTCTATATCCACGATCCGGTCGCGACGATGACGCAGCCGGTGCGCTCGCTGAAGGGCGTCCACCATCTCGATCTCCAGCCCGGCCAGAGCGCCGATGTGGCGTTCGATCTGGCGGCGGCCGATCTCGCCTTCGTCCACCACGACCTGAAGAGCTACGCCGAGCCCGGCGCCTTCCAGGTCTGGATCGCGCCCTCGTCGGTGGACGGCACGCCGGCCAGCTTTGTCCTGAAGGCGTGAGGCGATAATGACGGATGCACCTATCGCCCGGTGGGCCCGCTTCTGTTTGAGCGGGTCACTGCTGGCGGGTCTCGTGGCGGCACAGGCTATGGCGAAACCGGTCGATCGTTACTTAACCAACAGCAACGGCGTGCGGATCGAGGTCAGCGCGCCGCGCGCCGACATCATCCGCATCCGTGCGGGCGAGAAGGCACTGCCGGAGGATTCCTCCTGGGCGGTGCCGCAGGATGTCCGCGGGCATCTGGTCCCGCTCGATGTGACGGAAGCGGACGGCAAGGTCGCGCTCCGTACATCGGCGCTGGAGGTCGATCTCGATCCCGCGACACTGGCCGTTACCGTTAAGGATAAAGCTGGCCATGTCGTGCTGGCGGATGCGCCGGGAACGGCGCTGCGCTTCGAGCAGGGTGGCTTCCGCCTGCGCAAGGCGATGCCCGAGGACGCGCATTATTTCGGGTTGGGCGACAAGACCGGCCCGCTCGACCGCCGCGGCGGGGCCTTCACCTTCTGGAACACCGACCAGTTCGGATACGGTCCCGCGAGTGATCCGCTCTACAAGTCGGTGCCCTTCGTGCTCGGGCTGGACGAGAGCGGCCATGGCTTCGGCCTGTTCATGGACAATCATTGGCGCGGCTATTTCGACTTCGGCAAGACCGAGCATGATGCCTTCGCGATGGGCGCCGAGGGCGGCCCGGTCGATTATTACGTCATGGCCGGTCCCGATCCGAAGGCGGTGGTCGAGAGCTATGCCTATCTGACGGGCAAGCCGCCGCTCACCCCGCTCTGGGCGCTGGGGTTTCAGCAGTCGCGCTGGAGCTACATGACGCAGGACGAGGCCAAGGGCATCGCCGATCGGCTGCGCGCCGATCGCATCCCGTCCGACGTCCTCTGGCTCGACATCGACTATCAGGACCGGAACCGGCCCTTTACAGTGAACAGTCAAGCCTTCCCCGACCTGCCCAAGCTGGTGTCGGACCTGAAGGCCGAGAATATGCACCTCGTCCTCATCACGGACCTCCACATCGCCAACGCGCCCAACCAGGGTTACGCGCCCTATGACAGCGGCACGGCGGCGGGCATCTTCGTAAAGAAGCCCGACGGTTCGCCCTATGTCGGCGTGAGTTGGCCGGGAGAGGCGCTGTTCCCCGACTTCAGCCGCACCAAGGCACGCGACTGGTGGGGGCGCAACTATACCGACTTCGTGAAGATGGGCGTGTCGGGCTTCTGGAACGACATGAACGAGCCGGCCATCTCCGGCGCGCGTTCGAAGACCATGCCGCTCGACGTCGTGCATCGCATCGAGGAGCCGGGCTTCGCGCCCCGCGACGCGAGCCACGCCGAGATGCACAATCTTGTCGGCATGCTGAACTCGCGCGCGACGTATGAGGGCGTGCTGAAGCTCGCGCCCGACAAGCGCCCCTTCGTCCTCACCCGCGCCTCCTATGCCGGCGGCCAGCGCTATGCCGCGACATGGACGGGCGACAACACATCGAGCTGGGCACATCTCAAGCTGTCCGTGTCCCAGCTTGTTAGTCTTGGTATCAGTGGCTTTGCGTATGCCGGGGACGATATCGGTGGCTTTGCGGGGGATGCTCCCTCGGCCGATCTCCTAACCCGGTGGGTGGAAGTGGGGGCGTTCAATCCCATTTTCCGCGATCATTATCAGAAGGGAAAGCCGGACCAGGAGGTCTGGGTCCATGGCGAGGAGCATGAGGCGATCCGTCGGCGCTACATCGAGGAGCGCTACCGGCTGATGCCCTATATCTACGCGCTGGCGGACGAGAACAGCCGCACCGGTCTGCCGCTGATGCGTCCAGTCTTCCTCGAATTCCCCGAGGTTCTCGCGAAGGGCGAGCGGCTCGGCGAAAGCGAGGACCAGTTCATGCTGGGCCGCAGCCTGCTCGTCGCGCCGCCGCACACCGGCGAATCTGCCGCGCCCTACCAGATCGTCCTGCCCGGCGAGGGCTGGTACGACTACTGGACCGGTCAGAAGGTCGCCGCTTCGCTCACCGAGACGCCGAAGCTCGATCGCCTTGCGGTGTTCGTGCGACCGGGCTCGATCCTGCCGCGCCAGCCGCTGGTGCAGAGCACCGCCCAGACGGCCAAGGGCGCACTGGAGCTGGCGGTCTATCCGGGCGCGGATTGCCGGGGCTACCTCTATCTAGATGACGGCGTGAGCTTCGCCTACAAGCGCGGCGACTATCTGCGGCAGACGGTCCACTGTGACGCGGAGAGCCTCAGCTTCGGCGCGCGCGAGGGGCGTTACAAGCCGTGGTGGAGTGGCTTCGACGTCGTGATCCACGGCTGGGAGGGCGCAGCGCCAGTCGTCAAGCTCGACGGGCGTGGGATCGCGGCTCATGTCGATGCGGCGACGCACACGCTCCGTTTCACGGTGCCTGACCTGCCCAAGGGTGGGCGTGTGACGCTGTCGCGATGATCCGGCGATGACACCCGCACTGCTGCGCATCGGCGAGGGGCGGCATCCAGTCGTGGTGGTCGACGATTTCTGCGGGAACGTCGAGACCGTCGTTGCGCTGGCGGCGGCGCTGGCGCCGTTTCCGCCGAGCGGTGGCAACGCCTATCCGGGCCTGCGGCGCATCATCACAGAGGAGGATGCGGGGGCCTATGCCTGTGCGGAGATCGCGCTGCGCAAGGCCGCGCCGTTCATTGGCGGCGCCTTCGGCGTCGAGCGGTTCGACTGGATCGAGGCGAGCTTCTCGATCGTGACGACCGAGCCTTCGCGGCTCAGCGAGGAGCAGCGCGCGCCGCATTTCGATTCCATCGATCCCGGCTATATCGCGATCCTCCATTATCTGTCTGACACGCCGGGAACCGCCTTCTACCGCCAGCGCGCGACCGGGATCGAGCAGGTCGATGCCGCAAACCGCGCCGCCTTCATCGCGTCGGCGCGCGCGTCTGCGGCGGAGGCGGCGGGCTATATCCATGGATCGGACGCGGCTTATGAACAGATCGGCGCGGTCGAGGGACGGCGGGACCGATTGCTCATCTATCGCGGCAGCCTGCTCCATTCCGGCATCATTCCGCCGGGCCTGGACCTCAGCCCCGACCCGCACCACGGACGGCTGACCACCAATCTGTTCATCCGGGGATATTGACGTGGAAGACAGCGGCCGCCTGGGCTGGGGGCGGAGCATCCTGTTCGCCAGCGGCGATTTCGCCTGCAACCTCTACTGGCAGAGCATCACCTTCTACCTGCTGTTCTTCTACACCGAGACGCTGCACCTGCCGGTGGCGACGGCGGGCCTCATCACGCTGATCGCGTCCGTCTGGGACGGGATCGTCGGCCTCATCATCGGGCTGGCGGCGGATCGCGGCGGCAACCGGGCCTTCGTGCGGCTTGGCGCGGTGCCGCTCGCGCTGGCCTTTGTGCTCGCCTATCTGCCGGTGCCTCTGACCGGGACGATGCTAGCGCTGTTCGCGCTCTGCGGTCAGATGCTGTTCCGCACGCTCTATGCAGCGGTGAACATCCCCTATTCCGCGCTGACGGTGCGGATCGCCGGCGACCGCGCCAGCCGCTCGCGCGTGGCGGGCTTGCGGATGGTGTTCGGAGCCGCCGCCGCGGCGCTTGTGGCGACCGCTACGCGCATCGGGCTGCATTGGGTGGGTTCCGACATCGGCTATGCCGGCGTGGCGCTGGTGCTGGGCGCCGCAGGGACACCCCTCCTGCTCGCGGTCGCTGCGATGCGGCCGGTCTTGCCGCCGGTCGCCCCGAGCGGTGTGCGACAAGGCTGGAGGCCAGTCCTGGGCGCGGCGCTCGGCGATCGGCCCTTCCTGCTGCTCAATCTCGGCATGGGCGGCGCCGTGGCGGCCATGGCGGTGCTGGTCCGCGCCGTGCCCTATTACTACAAATATATCATCGGGTCCGAAGCTTCGGGCGCGACGGCGCTGGCGCTGATGGGCGCGGCGGGGATCGTGGCGATCCCTTTCTGGATGATGTGCGCGACGCGGTTCGGCCATCTCCTGCAATGGCAGGCGAGCGCCATGCTGGCCGGAATCGCGGTCCTGCTGCTGCTGATCGCAGCGCCATCCTCAGCGATGGTGGTGGAGATCCTCCTGCTGCTCTTCCAGCTTGGTGCGGCGGGGTTGTTCTTCGGCTTCTGGGCGCTGTTGCCCGAAGCGGTGGAGCAGGCCGGACATGCCGGTGGGCGCGAGATGGATGCCCTGCTGTTCGCGGTGTCCGGGCTCGTCCAGAAGGTGGCGGGCGGCATCGCGATCGCGCTATTCGGCTGGCTGCTCGCCGAGACCGGCTACAGCACCGGGCAGGCATGGCCCTCCACCCTGGTCAGCCGCATGGTGTGGGCGGCGGCCGGCCTGCCGCTGGGCGGCATCGTCCTGGCCGCCCTCACCATGGCCTTCGGGCCATGGTCGAGGCGCAAAATCGCAACATCGGCTTGACGCTCCGATCGTGAAACCGGTTACTTGACAAGGCTGTCTTTCCTCGTGACGGTGGCGGAATTCAGGGACGTCACGAGCGAGAGGACGCGAAGATGGAGAGGGTCGAGGTTGAGATGTTTGGCGCGGCGGGCCTGTAAGGTTCGTTCCTCCATTCCTGTTGCGTAACGGGCCGGCGCGCGAAGATGCCGCCCGTGTTTTTCCGAGAGGTTCCTCATGTTGCGCCATTCGGGCGGCGTCGATCGCCGCGCGCTTCTGCTCGGTTCGGCCGGGCTCCTGTCCGCCTGTGCCGGCAGGCCGGTCGGGCTCCATCCGAAGGGCTGGCTGAACCCTCATCCGACGTCGGCGGAGGAAACCGACGAGCAGTTCGTCCTCGACATCGCGCGGCGCACCTTCAACTATTTCCGCGACACCACCCAGATCGATAACGGCCTCGCGCCCGATCGCTGGCCGACCGTGTCCTTCGCGAGCATCGCGGCGACCGGCTTCGCGCTGACCGCGTGGCCGATCGGCGTCTCGCGAGGCTGGATGTCGCGCGAGGAGGCGCGCGCCCGAACGCTGGCAACGCTGCGCTTCTTCGCCTCCGCGAAACAGGGGCCGGACAAAGAGGGCGTGACCGGCCACCACGGCTTCTACTATCATTTCCTTGGTCTCAAGACGGGCACGCGGCTCGGCCAGACGGAGCTGTCGACGATCGACACCGTGCTGCTGCTGGGCGGCATGCTGTTCGCGCAGAGCTTCTTCGACCACAACCAGCCCGAGGAAGCGGAAATCCGCCGGCTGGCCCAGCAGATCTACGATCGGGTCGAATGGACATGGCCGCGCCCGCGCCAGCACTTCATCGCAATGGGCTGGCATCCGGAGAGCGGCTTCATCGTCTCCGACTGGGATAGCTTCAACGAGAGCCTGCTGCTTTACGTCCTCGCGCTGGGATCGGAGACACACCCGATCGAGGCGCCGACCTGGGATCGCTGGACGGCGACCTTCGACAAGGCGTGGAACGCGGCGAGCAAGGATCCCTACATCGCCTTCCCGCCGCTGTTCGGCTATCAGTACAGCCACCTCTGGGTCGATTTCCGGGGCATCCAGGACAATTACAACCGGAAGCGCAGCCTCGATTATTTCGAGAACAGCCGCCGCGCGACCTATGCCCAGCGCGACTATTGCATCCGCAATCCGCGGGGCTGGGAGGGCTATGGGCCGAACGTCTGGGGACTGACCGCGAGCGACGGCCCCGGCGATTTCATGATGCAGGCGAACGGCGGCCCGCGGCGCACCTACTACAGCTATTCGGCGCGCGGACCGGGGGATCGCGACGACGGCACGCTGGCGCCCACCGCCGCCGCCGGCTCGGTCGCCTTCGCGCCCGAGATCGTGCTACCGGCGCTACGCGAGATGCGAGGCCGCTACGGCCGAGCGATCTATGGCGAATATGGCTTCTGGGACAGCTTCAACCCGTCGCTCATCAACAACGAGCATGTACAATATGGCCGCGTCGTCTCGGGCGTCTGCTGGGTCGACGGCGACTATATCGGGATCGACCAGGGGCCGATTCTCGGCATGATCGAAAACCATCTGACCGGTCTCGTGTGGAACACGATGCGTCGCAACCCGAACATCGTCCGGGGCCTGAAGCGGGCCGGCTTCAAGGGTGGATGGCTGGACGAGGCGTCCGCCGGCGGCCGGGTGACGCGCCGCGCGTCGCTGTTTCCACGGCTTTGAGGCGAGGCGGCGGACGGCGCTTTGGCCCTTTCGTGCGGCAGCGATTGTCGCTGACGACGGGGTGTAGGGGGCTGCCGATCCGCATCAATTTCGGATTCACGCTCGCCGGCGTGGGGGCGTACGAGCCCTGCACGTCGTCACGTCGGAAGTGCTCGATGCACGGAACGGGCGCCCGCCCGGCCGCTCCGCAGCCCCGGACGAGACGAGCATCATGATGGCTGCCGAGGCGACCGGCATCGCGCCCAACTGCGACTCGTGTCGGCGATAGAACGGGATGGTCGCGCACGCCTCGTCGACGAGGCGGGCGGAGGCGCGCGCCTGATGCCGCTCGATTCGCGCGCGGCTTACGAGCTGCCGCGCTAGCGTCCGCGTGTGGCGATAGGCGGCGGGCGCACGGAGGAGGTTCCCGAGGCGGGGCTTCATCTTTGTCCATTCCCCCTCCGGTCATCCTCCAAGTCGTCCCAAGCCAACGCTCGCCTATGACGCTATAGACCGCCCGGCCCCTCCACCGGAGATGAAGCTATGTCGACGATGCGCGCAATGATCGTTCCCAAGCCCAATGCTTCCTTTCAACTGGTCGAACGCGAACTGCCCCAGCCCGGTCGTCACGAGGTGCGGATCAAGGTCCATGCCTGCGGCGTCTGCCACAGCGATTCGGTGACGGTCGGGGCGCTGTTCCCCGGCATCCAGTATCCGCGCGTCCCCGGCCATGAGGTCATCGGCGTGATCGAAGCGATCGGCCCGGACGTCGATGGCTGGAGCGTCGGCGAGCGAGTGGGCGTGGGTTGGTTCCCGGGCTGCTGCGGCTATTGCGGCCATTGCCGACGGGGCGAGGCCTATGCATGCGAGAATGTGCAGGGCGCGACCGGCGTCTCGCGCGACGGTGGTTATGCGACCCACATGCTGGCCGACGTCTCGGCGCTGGCGCATGTGCCGGGTTCGCTCGACTCGATCGAATCTGCGCCGCTGCTGTGCGCGGGCATCACCACCTTCAACGCGATCCGCAATTCGGGTGCGCGGGCCGGCGATCTCGTCGCGGTGCAGGGCATCGGCGGGCTCGGCCATCTCGGTATCCAGTTCGCGGCGCGGCTCGGCTTTCGCACGGCTGCGGTCAATCGTGGCCGCGACAAGGAGGAGCTGGCTCGCAGGCTCGGCGCGCACGACTATATCGACAGCGCCGCCGACGATCCCGCACAGGCCCTCCAGAAGTTGGGCGGCGCCAAGGCGATCATCGCCACCGTTACCAATGCCGAGGCGATGCAGGCGATCGTGGGCGGTCTGGCCGCGGGCGGCACGATGATGCTGATCGGCGCGGCCGGCCCGATCAGCGTCAATCCGATCGAGCTCCTCATGAAGAATGCCGGCGTGCGCGGCTGGTATTCGGGCGTGGCGGCGGATTCGGAGGACACGCTCCGCTTCAGCGAGCTGCACGCCATCAACTCGATGAACGAGATCTATCCGTTCGAGGAGGCCCAGGCCGCCTATGACCGGATGATGAGCGGCAAGGCCCGCTTCCGCGTCGTCCTCAAGATGGACTGAGCCCCTAAAGGCGCGCCAGTCGCCCTCCGTCCACGAGCAGCGAGGCGCCGGTGACGAACCGTGCCTCGTCGGAGGCAAGAAACAGGATCGCGGCGGCGATCTCGGCTGGTGTGCCGGTATCCTCTGGCGCGAGCACCTCGACGCCCGACGCAATGTTGGGGCTGGCGTGAAGCATCGGCGTGTCGACCGCGCCCGGCAGCACCGCATTGGCGCGGATGCCGCGTGCGGCGCCCTCGATCGAGGCGGAGCGGGTGAGGCTCTCCAGCGCCGCCTTGGCCGCCGCATAGGGCGCGACCAGCGGCATCGTCTGCCGCGCATGGATCGAG
>FTCZ01001299.1_pt1 | contig 12680 bp, 16 predicted proteins | sample 1658871 | NCBI WGS metagenome assembly FTCZ01 (sample SAMEA3914864, study PRJEB12502) | metagenome | biome: forest; material: soil | place: USA | collected 2012-03-12 | depth 0.3 m
CGCCAAAGGTGAAGGAGCAGCCATTCTGCGCACCAGCCGCCGCCGTCATGTTGATGGCGGCTTGGCTGCCATCCTGATTGATCGCGTTGCCGAAAGCGCTGATCGAGACGGTGGAGGTTCCCGCCGTCTGCGTCGTCATGTTGTTCGCAAACGGCGGATGCAGCTTGACCAGGCCGCTTTGCGCGATTGCAACGGGGAGGCCATGGGAGCTGCTGATGGCAAACCCGTCCGCCTTCAGGCCGACTGATGCGATGGGCGGGCTTGGAGGAATGGCGGGTGCGGCCATGGTTCAGTTCCCCTGATAAGTGAAAACGTCGCCCGCCGTGCCGTTGACGTAGATCAGATTGGCGTTGGCGACCGCGAAGGCGGCTGCCTCACCCGGCAACATCACGTAGCCGTTGCCGGTGCCATCGACCGCGTTGGTGAGGCCAGCACCGCCGATCGTCTGGCTGGCGGTGCTGTTGGTGGTCAGCGATTTGACGACTATGCCGTTCTGCAACGCGGCCGAGGGCAGTTGCACTGGCATGCCGGTAGTGGCGATCACCACCTGCCCGGCAACAACGATTGACGGCACCGGTGTTTGCACGAGGCTGGCGGAAGCCGGGATATCCGAGGCTTCAACCGCGCTGATGCGGAAACTAGGCGAAACCGCGATCGAGAGAGAGCCACCGCGCGGCACGAGCTGGCGCGGTTCGCTGGTCGGGTCCGGACTGGCGGCGGCGATATCGACATAGATCGAAGCGCCGAAGGCTTCGAACGTCGCGAAAATCTGGCCGCTCAGGGCCGGCACCACGACCCAGTTGGCCGATAGCGTAGCAGCGGAAGAGCAGACCAACGTGCTGGAGCCGACCGGATCGGTGCCGCGCGTACCAAGCCCGCTCGGGCCGGCGAAGAAGGAAATACGAAGCTGGGACATGAGGCGCAGTCTCCAAAAAAGCGACGGCCCGCCGATAAGGCGGGCCGTCAGTTGGGGGGAGAGCCGATCAGGCGAAACGCTTTTCCAGCGCGGCGATGCGGGCGAGCGCGGCTTTCAATGCGGCCCAAAGGAAAGGAATTTGCTGGTCCGGCCGCAGCCATTGCCGGCTCTGTGGATCGGCCGGATCGTCCAGACCCCAGACGCCACAATCGATACCGGTCGCATCGAGCGCCGCTTGCCAATCCTGCGCGAAGAAGCCGGCGTGCTGGCGCTTGCCGGGCCGTTCGCCGTCGACAGATTGCGCGCCTACACGCCAGGTGAAAAGCCGAGGTTCGACGGCCTCGACGAGGCGCGTGGCCAGTTCGGGGCCGATGAAACCGCCATCGAGCTTGTCGCGTGCATCCGAGGTCTGGATGGCGCCGTTCGCGGCATAGACAGCCGAGAAACGTTTCGACGAAGAGCCGAGTGCATAGCCATTATCGAGGCCGGGAGCGGTTGCGCCCGTCGAAGGATCGATATCGAGCGCGGTCAGCCAGGTTGAACCGTCGACCGAAACCTTGACGGCGAAATGATCATTGCCGAGCAGACCGGTTTCAGCGCGGCCGGAATAACCGGTTTGATAGAGCTGCGAGGCGGTGTTGGAGGTCGTCTCCTTGTCGATCTTCATGCGCAGATCGCCGCTGCCGCTTTCCGACACAGCCTTGGCGGCGAAGAGCAGGTTGTTGGCCTTCACCGAGAGCGGGTTGCCGGTATCGACGGAAGTGCCCACACCAAGATTGTTGAGCGCGAGATTGCCGCCAACGGTTGGGCCGGGAGGCGATATCCAGTTCGTGCCGTTGAAAACGAGCTGGACGCCTTCGTCCTCCACCCAGGCCAGCCAGCCCGCGCGGGGAGCGAGGAAACTCAAGCCGCCATCCTGCGCCAGCCCGACCGATCCCGCATGCCCGGCGAAGCCGCCGGTCGCACCTGTCGGCACGATCCAGCGTGCGCCATCCGGCAAGGTTCCAGGCGGAGCAGTCGTGGCGCGGCTCTTGACGGAGAGCTGCACGGTCGCATCGAGCAGCATCATCGCTTCGTTCATGGTGACATGCTTTTGGGACTGCGCCGCGGCGAGCAGCGTCAGCCCGAGATTGGGTGTGGAGGTCATTGAGGAAAATCCTAAGAAGAGCGTCGCGCACCTTCAGTGTCATTCCCGACCGCCGAAGGCGGAGCGGGAATCCAGGGGCCGAAAGCGCATACGACTCCTGGATTCCCGCTCGCGCTAAAGCGCGTCGGGAATGACACTGGATAAGGTCCTGCTTGTCAGTTTACCGGTAGGGTCACCGCCAGCGGAAGACCGCGGCCAACCGTGGCGCTGAGCTGGTAGATGACGACCGAGATGCTGGTCAGCGTGGCGCCAAAATCCGTCAGTTCGTCGGCATAGGCGACGGTCGGCGTCGTGCAGATCAACGTGCGCAGAACCGTCGATCCCGACAGGATATCGACCTCGTAGGCCTCGCGCTCCTCGCTCAGCGGCACCTCGACCAGATCCCAGCTATCGCCACCGCGCCTGGTGCGGCGAATCCAGGAGAGATCGATCGCGCCGCCACTGCGTTTGGCCTTTGCACCGACGGGAGCGAAAGGCTGCAACACGATCGGCCCGGCCGTGACCGTGAAGGAGACCATTGCGGGATCGCCGAGATCGGTTCCGGATGGCGTCAGCCGATATTCGTAGCTGCGATAGAGATCGTCCGTGCCGCTCGCCATGGCGAGCATGGTACGGTCGACCAGCACGACCGGACTGCCGGCCGGCAAGATGCGAGCAGCCCGCGCTTCCGATGCGCCAAGGCCGCGCAGCAGCTTGCCGAGCGTGTATTGCCGCGTGCCAACCAGCGTCGCATCGGCAAAGCCGATCAACTCCCAGAGCCCGTCTGGATATTGAACGGCGAGCGTATTGTCGCCGGCAAGCATCTGCAGCGGATCGATGCTGGCCAGTCCCTCGCCCGACAACGAGACGCCGAGCGTGTGGACATGATCGATGCGCCAAAGCGGGCCAGGCGGCAGGGCGGTCGTCGTCTGGCCGAGCAAAGCCGATGCTTCGACGCTTGCGACGGGCTGGAAGATAGCGCCATCGCTTGAACGCCAGAGCGTGAAGCCACGCGGCCAGGGATTGGCCGCGACCGCCAGATATTGCAACGGCGGCGTATCGGAGGTCGCGGTCGGCAGATCGACAACCACCGGATACGGCGGGCCGGCGACGGTCGGCCGAAGTGCCGAGAGCGGAGGTCCGCCACCCGTTGCCTGCGAAACCGAGAGCAACGGCGCAGGGCCGGAGGTAAGATCGCGAATGGTAGGCTCGATCGCATTCGCCTCGATCTGCCGGCTATCGCTGTCGGTGACGCGCGACAGGCGGAACAGCCGCTGCTCGCTGCCGATCTGGATCGTAACGGTATCGCCGGTTTCGAGACCGAGCAGGCCCGGCCGCAGCGTCGCGGCGAGCGACTCGCGACCAACCCAGCTTTCCTGCACCAGCGCGTCGGCCAGCCGTTGCACCATGGCGCGGCGGGTTGCGACCGCGATCTCGCTACGGCTCTCACTGCGGCTCGATCCCTCGATACGGCGCGAGGTGACGGCCGCGCTGCGATAATCATTCTCGGCATCGACGAAGGTGATCGAGACAGCCCTCGGCAGCTCGCTCTCCTGCGCGCGTGTCTGGTTGAGCAACTGCCCGTTTCGGTCGGGTACGAGATCATCCTGTGTCAATGTCGCGACTGCATCACGGTCACGCGTGGCGAAGGTCAGGACGCCATCCCGCTCGACCGCGTCAAAGCCGAACAATGTCGCCAACGGTTCGATGGCGTCGCGGCCGGACATGGTGCGGTCGATCGTATAGCCATCGACGAAGCCAGTAAGGGCAGAAGCATCGACCGTCACATCGCCCATATCGGCGGCGATGGTGGAGACGAGCATGTCGAGCGGCACGCCCTCGATACGGCCGTTCAGCCAATGCCCATTGGCCCAGTTGTCGCCATCCGACCAGATATCGGTGAGATAGGGGACGGCCGGAAACGGGCGCGCATCCCAGCACCAGAGGACGATGTGGTTAGGATCGACCATCGGTGTGCCGCCCCAGGATGGGTTGGCGCCCGAGGGGTGGGCCGGCAGAGCGGGATCGAAATAGCTGAGCGTCGCCTCGATCGCCCGTGTCTGGGCGAGATCATCGCGGATGCCGCGCGAGAAATACGGAATCTGCGGTGCTTCCGCCTTTGGATCGGGAAAGACATTCGGCGAGTTCGCACCGCGATCCACCGCAGGGCAGCCCATCTCTGTCAGCCAGATCGGTTTCGATCCCGGCACCCAGGGTGTGGGCATCGCGCTCTCGGCCCCGCCAACGCGCGAAAAATGCTGGTTGAACCACCAGCCGACCAGATCCTTCGGGCGGAACAACCAAGGCTTGCCGAGACCATCGGTAATCGGCAGGCGGTTCTGTGCATAGCGATCGGCGTCGGAAGCGTAGTAGAAATCATACCCCTCGCCGCTGGCGACACGGCTGATGAGATAGCCGAGATCGGTGTCGTTTGGCGAAATGGCGGCGTCCGCATGCGTGCGGCCGTCGCGCCAGTCCGACAGCGGCACATACCAGTCGATGCTGACCATATCGATGTCGCTCGATCCCCAGAGCGGATCGAGCGGGAAATAGACGTCGCCGGAAGCGGTGACATGCGAGCCGTATTCGGTCCAGTCGGCCGCATAGGTGATTTTCCGGCCTGGGCCGAGGACACTACGCACATCGGAGGCGAGCGCCTGCAGCGCGGCGACGGCCGGGTAGACGCCCGGCGCGCTCTGCACCCGCGTCAGGCCGACCAGTTCCGAACCGATGATGAAGGCATCGACGCTGCCGGCGATCACAGCGAGATGCGCGTAGTGCAGAATGTGACGCCGGAAGGACCATTCGTCCGGGCCGCTATAGATCACGTTGCCGCTGGAGATATCGAAATCTCCCGGCGCGGCCGTGCCGAAGAAGGCGGCGACCTCGGCCGCCGCCTCCGCCGAGCCGTCGGGTGAACCAGAAATGCCTGGCGCCGGAAAACAGGAGATGCGGCCACGCCAGGCATAGGCCGGCTGGTTGCTGTCGCCGGATAGCGGGTTGGGCAGGCCGTTGCCGGTGGGAATATCCATCATCACGAAGGGGTAGAGGACCACTTCGAGCCCCCGCGCCTTCAGGTCCCGGATGGCGGAGACGACGCTATGGTCGCTCGGCGTGCCACCATAGGCCGCACGACCATTGATCTGCGAGACGAGCCGGGCATTGCTACGCATGAGATTGCCAACCTGCCAGACGCCGCCAGTGGTCACCTTGCCGGCGACATCGATGCGTGGCGCAACCGTGCAATTGCCGGCGCGGAGATCATCGCCGAACCAGGCGGCAACCAACGAAACGCTGCGCAGGTTCGGGCAGAGCGCCTGCAACTGGTCAAGCGAGGCGGCCCAGTCGACTCCTGCCTGATACTGGTTGCGGTTTTCAGGCTGCGTCGCGCCGTAGCCGGTGCTGCGGCTGACTGGAACGGTCTCGTAGGTGAATTCGCCCGAGCCCGGGATGATGTTCACGGCCCGGATATGGTTCGGCAGTCCCGGCACCGGCGCGACCACCTCGAAGGAAAGCTGCGGCAACCGATTGCCGTAATCCTCCAGCGGCAGCCGCTCGAACACCACATAGGCCGTGCCGCGATAGGCGGGAGCGAAAGCGCTGCCCTCCTTCGCGACGATGAGCGGATCGGGAAGCTGATTTTCCGATCCCGTATAGACGCGCATCGTGACCTTGGTCAGGTCGAGCGGATCGCCATCGGCCCAGACGCGGCGGACGAAAGCGACAGGCCCCTCGCATAGCGCGATCGCGACGTTGGCGTAGTAACTGTAGGTCGTCTGCTTGCTGCTGCTGGACAGGCCCTTGCCGCCGCCCGTGCTGACCTTGCTCGTGCTGACGACCTCCTCGAACTGCGTCGCCCAGATGACCTGGCCGCCGAGCCGTGCCTTGCCGTAGACGCGCGGCACGGGCGCACCCTCGGTGGAAGAAATGCCGTTGAGGTCGCTGAGGCGCGGCCCTTCGGTCGTCTTGCCGGAGGAGCCGAACAGCCGTGAATCGATCAGGCCGCCGGCGACCGCGCCGGCAAGCCGGCCAACGATGCCGCCGACTGGACCGCCGATGGCCGTGCCGATCGCAGCGCCCGCCGCCTGAAGGATGAATGTGGCCATCAGCGATCATCCAGGTTTGGAAAGTGAAAGGCATAGGCGAGATGCCGCCGCCACCAAGGCGAGAAGGCGACTTCCGCGACGCAGGCGCCATCATGCGCGTGGATCATCCCATCCGGCGTCGAAAGCAACGCGGCGTGCTTGGCCGGCAAGCCGACGCGCCAGCGGAACAGCAGCACATCGCCGGGCGCGATCTCGTCGAATGAAATCGGCTGGAGATGGCGTGCGGCGGCTTCCGCCAGACGTTCCTCACGCAGGGCTTCAGCCCAATCCGGGGTGTAGGGGCCGGTCGCCTCCGGCTCGGTGCCCTGCAAGGCGCGCCAGACGCCACGCACGAGGCCGAGGCAATCGCAGCCGACTCCCTTGAGCGTCGCCTGATGGCGGTAAGGCGTGCCGAGCCAGCTCCGCGCCTCGGTGACGATGTCGTCCCGCGTCATGTGCGCAGGCTCCCGCCTGTGAGGCCAGGTTCGCCGGTGCGGACAGAGCCGAGCACGAAATCGTTGCCGGGCATGAAGGGGAAGCCGCGGAAGTTGAGCGCATTGGCGAAACGATCGCGGCAGGTCGCAAAGCTCTTGTCGCAGCCTGCGAAGATGGTGAAACCGTCGCCAACGACGAGCGGCTCGGCCAACGGCGCCCAGAGGCCGATCTCGGCCGTGCCACCGAGGTTCTTATGCTGCTTCACGTCGGCGCGGGCGCCGGCATTGCCGCCTGTGCTGAAGATGAGGCTGCCACCGCTGAACCAGCCATCCGGCACGCCAGCGAGACCATCGGCATTCAGCGTGAGACGGCCATCGCCGCTACTGATGACGGCGGTCGCGCGGTAAAGCGGATTGCCGAGCTGGATGGTGCATTTCGCATCGCCGAGATCGGCGGAGCAAGCGGACTGGAATAGTCGGCCGCGCGGCTGGTCAAGCGCATAGCTTGCCGAGCGCAGCTCTACGGTAAATCCGTGATCGGTGCGGCGGATTTCGCCGGCCGCCCCCTTCTCCAGCAGCACGAACTCCGCCGGATTGCTCCAATCGACCAGCAGCATGCTGATCTCGGCCGCATCCCAAAGGCCGGAAGCGATATCGCTTTCGACAATGGCGTCGGAGCGCAGCACGCCGTTGATCTCGGAGCCGGCTACCGCAAGGCCGAGCACGCTTTCGGCCTGCGTGCCCTCCATGCCGCTGCCAGCCTGGTAAAGCGTGCCGGCAACGGTGATATCCTGATCATGGTCGGTGAAGCCGAGCACGAAGCCGTCGGCGCGGGCGAGCCGCCAGCAACGGCAAAAGGTCGTCGCGCCGGAAGCGATGGCCGCAGCCATGCCGGTTGGAAGAGTGCGCATCCGCGCCTCCGTCAGAGAATGAGTTCGATCAGCGGGATTTTCGGGATAGCGCCGGAGCTGAAGCCGGAAAGATCGGCTTCGAGATAGTCCGTATCGAAGCGGACGGGGACGTCGAACTGGTAGCCCGCCGTCACATAAGCACCAGCTGGCGGCGCGTGGCCCGCCTGGAAAACGACAGTGCCGGTTGTGGTATCGACCGCGAAATCCGTGCCGATCGCTTTCTCCGCGCCTGCCACCGCAATGCGCACGGAACCGGGTACCGGCTTGACGATCCGCCGGTAATAGGCCGCGTAAGCGCCGCCATAGAGCTTGAGCAGCTGGAAATTGAGGGTCGCGCCATCGCCTGCGCCCAGCACCTGGTCGGTCGGCGATGGCGCGGCGCCGATCGCGCAGGACTGGAAATCCAGCCGGTCGCGAAACCGAAATCCGTAGAGCTGGCCGCGCCGTTCCTCGAAGAAGGCGACGATTTCGGCCAGCGCACTCAGCGATTTCACGCCATAGCCGGCATCGTATTTGCGGCGCGACTGCGACCAGCGCGCATTGCGTTCCTCACGGCCGGAGCCGGTGGTGACGATATCCGTGCGCCGTTCCGGCCCGCCATGGCTGCCAAGCGCCACATCGAGCGGAAAGCGCACTTCGTGGAAGGAAGTGGGCATGGAATAGTCCTATCGAGATGATTTCGGCGCGCGGGTAACACGGTTGATCCTTCCCCTTGATGGGGAAGGTGCTGGCAAGCGGACGGGGTGGCAGCGCCAACGCTTCAGAATGGCGGGCTTTCACCCCCTCCGTCGGCTGCGCCGACACCTCCCCCATCAAGGGGGAGGATTACCGGCGTCACAACCCCCGCTGCCCGCGCGCCACGGCGCGGGCGAGCGCGCTTGAAACCTGCGCGTCAGAACGGCGGAAGCTTTCTGCGTCCGGCGTCGAGATATTCACCGTGACCGCAGTCGAACCGCCGCCTGCGCCGACGACGCCGAGCCGGCCGTCGGAAGAGCGCGCCAGCGGCATGATCGCCTCCGTGCCGCGCTCGCCGGCGACACCGAGATTTCCGCCGAGCGGGAAATAGGATGGCGCGGCAACGACGCCGCCCTCCGCGAAAGGCGTCACGCTCGATGATGCCGTGGACGCGCCCGAAAACATCGTCGAGAAGTTGAAACCGCTGCCTGTCGCACCGGTCAGCGAAAGCGTCTGGCCGACCGTGCTCTTCATCAATTGGTCGAACAGTCCGGTGATCGAGCTCTCGATCGGCTTGAAGGCCGCCTTCAGTCCGAACTCGGCGAATTTCTGGCCGAGGCTCTTCATCACATCCTCGAACTTCTTGCCCTGGACTATGCCGGTGGCGAAAGCATCCGAGAGCGATTTGCCGAAGGACTTCGACAGCGTATTCAGAGCCTTGATTTGCTCCGTCGCCTGCGTGATGCTCGCTTTGTCGGCATCCGAGATCGTATCCTCGCTCATGGCGTTTCGCCCTTTCGCAATGGTTTTTCTGGTGATGCTCGGCGGCTGCGTGTCGGTGACGCCGCGCTACAAGCTCGACATGGCTTATGAGAAGGACCGCGACGATGCGGTTTCGCTCGAAAAGGCGCAGGATCAGTGCCGCTACACGGTGGAACGGCAAGCCATGCATGCCGGCGTGCGCGGCGCTTCCCAGATCGAAGTCACGCTGATCGGCTCGCTGGCGGAAGCCTGCATGCGCTCGAAGGGCTATAAGGCGACACGGTTGAAGGTTGTGCCCGAGGGCACCTGAACGCCGCAATCCCGACGCAAATCCAGCTAGAAGGACAGGTCATGAAGTGCTTCCTCCTCCCTGCCCTCATCCTGTTGCCGCTGGCGCTTGCCGGCTGCTCGGCCTCCGTCACAACCTTCTCCGGCGACATTTCCACGCCGCCTCCCCCGACCAACGCGGCGGAAGCCCGCGCCTATTGCGACACGCAGATCCGCGGGCGCAGCACCACGCATGAGATCGCTATCGGCCCAAACGGCGGCGCGCGCACGACACGCGAGAAAATGGATGTGTGTTTGCGACAGTTCGGGTTCTGAGTTCGCCTTTCCGATCGGGATCGGCGGATCAAATCCAGGGCAAATCCGGGAAGCGCTCCAGCAATTCATCCAGCGCTTCACGTTCCATCGCGCCCTGCCCTGCCTTGCCATAAACCGTCTCAGCCGCCCGCGCGATCTCGCGCGGCGTCATCGACCAGAAAGCCACAGGCCCTAGCCGCAGCACGCCGAGACCGAAGCCGATCACCTCTTCCCACGGAAAGGGTTTCGGCGGCCTCAAGCGCCCTGCGGCACGGGAGGGTTTGGCGCCTCCCCGAAGGTTGCGGCGAACAATCGGGCAATCGCATCCGTGGCCGCCGGCAGATCGGAAGCCGTGACGCTCGTAGCGATCTCCGCATCGGTCAGGCTCGCGCCGCCGCCGCGCACGGCCGCGCCGAGCATGGCGATGAGGTCTCGCGCCGAAAGCCGGCCGCTTTGGAAACGACTGCCGAGCGCGGAGAGATCGGCGACGGCAAAGGCGCTTTCGAGTTCGGCAAGCGCGTTGAGCGTGAGGCGCAGCGTCAACCGCTCGTCGCCGAGGAGCAGATCGACATCGCCGCGATGACGGTTTGCCATAGCTCAAGCCGCCGTGAAGGTGAGCGCGCCGGCGCTCTCGACGGAAATCTCGTAGGTGAGCTCGCCATTGTGGTCGCCGCGATAATCAAGGCCGGTCACCTGGAAGGCGCCCTGCACCGTGCCGAAGGCCGGCACCACGATCTGCCAGGAGCGGATATCGCCGCTGAAGAAAACGCCGCGCACCAGTTCATCGGAGGATTGGTCCTTGAACAGGCCGGTGCCGTTGAGGCTGGCGCGGCGGATGCCGGCCCCGGTCAGCAATTCGCGCCACTGTCCGACGCTTTCGGCATCGGTGACATCGACGGTCTCGGCGTTGAAGGACATGCGCCTTGTGCGCAGGCCCGCAACGGTGACGAATGTGCCCGAACCATTGTCGAGCTTCAGCAGCAGGTCCTTGCCTTTCTGGGCAGCCATGGCGGATTCCTCATGTCGTCAGGATTGATGTGGAACCGCCACGCTCGCGCCCCGGACTTGATCCGGGGTCCATGGAGCTAGCGGGTGGGTCCCGCATCAAGTGCGGGACACGAATGGTCGGTTAAATTGCCTCCACAAACGCCCTCAGCCGCAGCGTCACCCGCCACGGCTCGCGGTCGTTGCGCTGGCGCATCTGGGTTTCGGTCGCCTGCAGCGAGACGAGCTGGTAGCCATCGAGTGTCAGGCTCGCATCTGTCAGCAAGGCATCGATGCGGCTTGTGGCATCAAGCGCCTGCGCACCTTCGCTGGCTCGAGCCTGCACCAGAATGCCGAGCAGGATTTCCCAGGCGCGGGCATCATTCGTGGATGCATCCTTGACGGTCGCATCGGCGAAAACGGCGAAGGGTGCTGGATTGCCGCGTGGCGTTTCGTCAAAGATGGCGTTGCCGGCGAGAAAGCTCGTCAGGTCAGCATCGCCGGCGAGATGATCGCGCACAGCCTGTTTCAACGCAGTTAGCGGGTGGCTTGCCAGTGTCATCACAACCTCCGCAGACGATAGGGCGCGATCAGGCTTGTGACCTCCGGGGGCACGCCCTTGTCGATGCGGAGATCGCGGTCGTTGCGCTGATCGTACCAACGCGCGATCAGCAGCAGGATCGCCTGGCGCAATGGCGGGGGCACGGAGGAAGCATCCACACCGAAGCCGCAGGTTATGTCGATCTCGATGCCGGAAATCGTGCGTCCTGGGGCGGGCGGCGGCGTGAGGAAGGCGATACGGCCAGGGTCCGAGGCTTTATCGACCAGATAGGTTTCCGAAGCGATCACCTGCGGCACGCTTGCCGCATCGAAGACACGGATGGCGTCGACGCTCATCAACGGCGTCAGCGGCACGATCAGCGTATCTCCGGCCGCCCAGGCATCCATGACGAGACGCCACGCCTGCGAGACGAGGCGGCGACCGGTTTCCGCCTCGACGATCATGCGGGCAGCGACGGCAAGGGTGGAGACGAGATCGTCTTCCGCCGCATTGTCGGCGCGCAGCCAGATGCGGGCCTGGTCGAAGGTCACCGGTTCCTCGGCCGGGGGCGCGAGCGGCACCGGCATGATGCGAGGCCGCGGCGTGGTGAGGAAATTCAGCATGGGCCAAGCCTTTCGGAGGGACTGGATGAAGTCGGGTTCATCCTCCGACCTCATCCTGAGGAGCGATCGCAGATCGCGTCTCGAAGGATCATCCAGAAATCTCTGGAGGCGCCCTCGTGCTTCGAGACGGTTGCTCCGCAACCTCCTCAGCATGAGGGCTAGTGTTGGTTTGTCCGTTGCGGGCAAGAAACGGCTTGCCTTTTGAGCGTGAGCCCGCTCATTCGCGAACGATGAAAAAAGCTCTCTTCCTGCTCGCCTTCCTCACCGCCACGCCCGCCCTCGCCCTCGGCGGCGCGCAGTCGCAATTCGCGGACAGCGCCTTTTCGGGCAGCGCGGTGATGGTGCTTGGCACGCGTGGCAGCGCCTGTTCGGGCACGGTGATCGGGCCTAGCCTGGTGCTGACGGCGGCGCATTGCGTCGAAGGGTCGAAGCAGCTCGCCGCTGCCGCCGCGCTTCCAGCCGGTGGCGATCGATTCAGGAGCTGAGCCGCATGAACTCGGATTGCCCCGCGTGCTGACCGGCTACGGCATGGCCGAGGATGGCGTGGACGCCAGTGCCGGACAACTCCGCATGGCGCGGACAGAGGTATTGCCGAAACTGCTGCCGCGCTTCCTGCGGCTTGGCGCGGAAAGCGGCGGCATGCGGGCCTTCATGATCTGCACCGGCGATTCCGGCGGCGGCGTGCTGACACCGTCCGGCACGCTAGTCGCCGTGATCGCCCAGCGCGAACAGCTCAATGGCGGCAAGACCTGCGGGCCAGTGGCGCAAGCCGTGCGCACCGCGCCGCAGATCGGCTGGATCCGCGGCGCGATGGAAAAGTTGGGGCGCTGATTAGCTCGCCGAAAACTTCAGCAGCTTGATCGCGTCATAATCCTGCACGCCGCCGCCAACGCGCTTGGTGGTGTAGAACAGCACATAGGGTTTCGAGGTATAGGGGTCGCGCAGCACGCGGATGCCGGTGCGGTCGACGATCAGGTAGCCGCGCTGGAAATCGCCGAAGGCGACCGAGGCCGAACCGCTGGCGATGGCCGGCATGTCCTC
>FTCZ01007230.1_pt1 | contig 12670 bp, 15 predicted proteins | sample 1658871 | NCBI WGS metagenome assembly FTCZ01 (sample SAMEA3914864, study PRJEB12502) | metagenome | biome: forest; material: soil | place: USA | collected 2012-03-12 | depth 0.3 m
CGAACCAGATGCGGAAACGGCTTTCGGGGGTCCAGATCGCGACCATGTCGGGACGCGAGTAGCGCGGGATCATCACGGGATCCTTCGGGTAACGGCGGGAGAGGGAGGCCGCCGCCTAGCAGAGGTGACGCGGGGCGGCAACAAAACGGCGCGCGGGCAGGGCGGCGCGGGGGATGCACGGACCGGCCTACGGTTCATCGGGCAGCAAGCTTTTTGTGCGACCGGCAGTGGCGTTAAGGAGTTCACCGATGATCTTGATCCTCGCGGGCCTGCTGGCCGCTGGCGGGACGGCTACGGTCGCACCCCAGCCGCAGAAGCCGGTGCTGGCGGTTACGGCCGCCTCCCCGACGCCCAGCCGGGCCGAGGTGTTGGCCGCTGTCCGGTCCGAATGGTCGCACTATGACACGAGTGGCAAGGGCAAGCTCACCCCGCTCGAATTCAGCACCTGGGTGATGCGCTCGCATGGCGCGCACGTCGCGCCGCGTGCGCATGCCGGGGGTATCCCGCCGGTGTCGGCGATGAACGCATCGTCCACCGCTTTCGCCCGCGCCGACGCCGATCATGACGGCGGGGTCACGCCTGATGAGATGACGCGGTTTCTGATGTTGCCACCAACTCCGACCGCGCTGACGCGCGCCTCGGCGAGCAACACCGCGGTTCAGCACGCGCCGACGCGCTGACGCGGCCAGATCAGCCCAGGCTCGCGCAGGCTCGAATGGCCGCGCTCGCCGATGATGACATGATCGTGCACGGCGACGCCCATCGTGCTGCCCGGTTCGATCGCGCGGCAGATCACCTTGCGGACGTGCACTGCTGCCTGGTCGACCGAGCCTTTCGAGATGGTCTCGTCGCGAATCAGCATGTTGCGCGCGTTGAGGTGGAGCACGCGCACTCGCTCGATGCCGATATGCGCCATGTCGGCCCGCGGATAGTCGAGCAGCGCCTGCCAGCCTGACAGGATCGGCCGGGCGGTGACCTGCGTGCGCAGCAGGCGGAGCGCGTCCGCGTCGGCGATGCGGATCGCAGCGACGGCGGCCTCGTCCATGCCGGGCACGCGCATCAACGCTTCGGGCTGGGCGGAGCAGCGGCCCGATTTCGCCGAACTCGCGGATCAGCGCCCTGGCGAGTGGCCTGGTGTCGCGGCGCGGGATGGTGAGCGCGAGCAGATATTCGATGATCTCGTAATCGAGGTGCGCATCGGGGCCCTGATCGAGCAAGCGCTGGCGCAGGCGGGCGCGGTGTCCGGCAGTGTCGGGCAGCATCTCGCTCATCGCCCTGCAGCGGGCCGTGCAACGGTCGTTTTATAGGCGTTTCGGGCTGGGAAGCAGGATCGCGCTTGCCTATGCAGGGGTGGGACCAGCTTGGGAGTGGTGGTGGCGGAAAGCGAGGCGGACAACGTGCGTGTCGCGGCGCGCCGCCGGATCAGGATCGCGGCCGCGCTGACAGGCGGTGCCGTGGCGGCCGCCTTGCTCGCCGTCTGGATCGAGCGGCGCCCGATTGTCGAGCATTTCGTCAATACGCGGATGGCCGGCGCAGATGTGCTGGTGGACTATCGCTTCGCCGCGATCGGTCCCTTCCTGGAGCGGCTGGAGGCGGTGCGCATCGGCGATCCCCGAGCGCCCGATCTCATCGCCCGCAGCGTCGAACTGAAGTTCGGCTACGGCGCGCGCGGCCCTTATCTGAAGGCGGTGAAGGCTGATGGCGTACAGATCGCCGCGCGTGTCGTCGATGGCCGGCTGTCGTTCGGCGCGATCGATCGGCTGTTGCCCAAGCCGTCGGGCAAGGCGCCATTCAAGCTGCCTGATCTGGATCTGGCGCTGAGCGACAGTCAGCTCCGGATCGACACACCCGCAGGAACGGTGTTGAGCCGGATCACGGGACAGGGGAACCTCGCCGACGGGTTCGACGGGCGGCTGTCGCTCGCGGCGCCGCGACTGGCGATCAAGGGATGTACGGCGCAGAGCCTCACCGGCACGCTGAAGATCGCGGTCCAGGCGGGGCGTCCGCACCTGACCGGGCCGCTCGATCTGGCGGGGCTGGCCTGCGCTTCGAGTGGCGTGTCGGTGGGGCCGGGGCGGGCAACGCTCGACGTTCGGCTCGGCGAGACGCTCGACCGGGGACGGGGCGGTGTCGCGCTCGCAGGTTTCGGGGGGCGCATCGCCAGCGGGCGGTTCGAGTCCGTCTCGGGACTTGTCACGGCGGCCGGCGACACGCGGCAGATGCTGGGCACGGTGGGGGTCAATGTGGCAGCCCTGTCGGCGCCGTCCGGGCGCGCGGCCAAAGGCATGATCGGCGGTGCTTTCCGGATCGTGCCCGCGGCGCGGGCGATGTCCTTTGCCGGCGACGTCGCGTTGCGCGAGGCGGCGATCGATGCCGCCTCGCGTCGCCGGATCGGTGCGTCGGCGGCCGCACTGGCGGCGACACCGGTGGGGCCGCTGGCCCGCCGCGCGGCGGATGCGATCGGGCGGCTGTTCGGCAATACCGATGCCGACGCGCGGCTGTCCTTCACGCTTGGCGGCATCACGGGCTCGTCGATCGATGTGCAGCGGCTGGCTTTGACAGGCGGGGACGGCGGCTTCGTGCGCCTGGAGCCGGCCGGCGGGCTCGGCTGGCGCGCGCGAGACGGAGCGTGGCGGCTGGATGGGCGACTGACGAGCGGTGGCGGTGATCTGCCCGCGTTCGACGTCCGCCTGACGCAGGCGAAGGCCGGCGATCCGGTGGCGGGAGCCGTCCGGCTTGCGCCCTATCAGGCGGCGGGTGCACGGATGGCACTGCCGGTGATGCGATTCGCGATGGCGAAGGGGCAGGCGCGCTTCGCGGGCGCGGTCCAGGTCGACGGCCCAATCGGTTCTGGCCGGATCGAAGGGCTGACGGTGCCGCTCATCGGCCGAATCGATACGCGCGGCGGGTTTGTGTTAGGCGAGGGCTGCACGCCCGTCGCCTTCCGGAGCCTAGCGGCGGGCGGGACGGCGTTGCGGCCGGCAAAAGTCACGTTGTGCGGGCAGGGCGGGGCGCCGCTGGTTGCCCGTGGGCCCGGGGGAGCGGTACGTTTCGGCGCGGTTGCTTCGGCGGTGCGCCTCGCCGGTCTCTCGGGAGCCGCACCGCTGTCGGTCGCAGCGGATCGCGTGGAACTGTCGAGCCGGGGCGTCGCGCTGCGCCGGCTCGCGCTGCGCCTCGGGGAGGGCGAGGCGCTCACCCGGCTCGATGCAGCGAGCATCGACGGGCGAATCGAGGGCACCACCATTGCCGGACCCTTTGCGGGCGGCTCCGCACAGATCGGCCATGTGCGGCTGCTGTGGTCCGATCTCGCTGGCCAATGGCGTTTCGCCAATGGTGCGCTGGAGGTGAAGAGCAGCATCCGCGTCGCCGACGCCGAACCCGCGCCCCGCTTCGCGCCGCTCGTTGCCCGCGACGCCGCGCTGCGTGTCGCCGATGGCCGGATCATCGCCACCGCGATACTGCGCGAGCCCAAGGGCGATGTCGCGATCACGGACGTCTCTATCGCGCACGATCTATCGAGCGGCATCGGGCATGCACTGCTCGATGTTCCCGGCATCGCTTTCGCGCCCAAGCGTCTCCAGCCAGAGGCGCTGACGCCGCTCACGCTGGGCGTCATCGCCAATGTATCGGGCACGATCGTGGGCAAGGGGCGGATCGACTGGAATGCTGAGGGCGTCACCAGTAACGGCCGTTTCCATACCGACGGGATCGATTTTGCTGCCGCCTTCGGCCCGGTGACGAAACTCGCCGGCACGATCAACTTTTCCGACCTGCTCAGCCTCGCGACGCCCCCGCATCAGGAGGTGACGATCGCCGAGGTGAACCCCGGCGTCGCCGTGTCGAACGGCGTCGTCCATTATCAGCTGCCGGGTGAACGGCGCGTCGCGGTGGAAGAAGCGCATTGGCCCTTCGCCGGCGGCGCGCTGACGCTCGAGCCGACGGTGCTGAGCTTCGCCCAGTCCGCCGAGCGCCACCTGACCTTCCGCGTGAAAGGGCTCGATGCCGCCGCATTCGTCCAGCAGCTCACCCTCCCCAACCTGTCCGCGACCGGCACCTTCGACGGCGTGCTGCCGATGATCTTCGACCAGAGTGGCGGCCGTATCGAAGGCGGCGAGCTGGTCGCCCGCGCCGGCGGCGGCAGCTTGGCCTATATCGGCGAGCTGTCCAACGCGCAGCTCGGCACCGTAGGCAAGATGGCCTTCGATGCGCTGAAGGCGATCCGTTATCACTCGCTGGCGATCGGGCTCGACGGGCGGCTCGACGGCGAGATCATCAGCAGCGTGAAGCTGGTCGGGGTCCGTCAGGCGACCGGCGAGCAGACGATGGCCGCCCGGCTGATCCGTGGTCTGCCGTTCCGCTTCAACATCCACGTCGTGGCGCCCTTCCGCAGCCTTCTCGGTTCGGCGCGGGCGTTCGCAGATCCCAGCATCCTCCTCCAGAATGGTGTGCCCGCCGCCGTTCAGCCCCATGACAGCGAGACCATGCGATGAACGACCCGATATTGACGGCGAGCCGTGGGGGTGTCAGCCCTTTGATGATGATCATGCGTTCTTTGGGGCCGGTGGCGGGCGCTGTGTTGCTGGTAGGCTGCGTCTCGGTGAAAGCGCCGGACAAGCCGATCGAGATCAACCTCAATATCAATGTGAAGCAGGAGGTCGTCGTCAGCCTGAAGAAGGATGCCGAGGACTTCATCACCAACAATCCGGAGCTGTTCCCGAAATGACGCGGACATCAAACATTGCCATCGCCCTTGCCGGCTTCGCGCTGGCGCTGGGCGGCACGACCGCTGCGCTCGCGCAGATGGACGCCGAGGTGGATACCGCCATCGCGTCCGGCGCGGTGGGCGAGCAGGCGGACGGATATCTGGGCTTCCCCAAGCCGCCCTCGGGTGGCCTCAAGGCCAAGGTCGACGCGATCAACATCAAGCGGCGCGAGGGTTATACTCAGGTCGCGCAGGCCAAGAACGTGCCGATCGAGGCTTTCGCGGCGTCGATCGGCTGCAAGACGCTGGCCGGGCTCAAGAGCGGGCACTCCTACAGCATCGCGAAGGGCGTGTGGGCGATCAAGGGGGCGGCACCGATCACGCTGCCCAGCCAGTGCGGCGGCTGACACTGCGTCGTCACAAATGAGCGGCCGGGCGGGTGCCGCGAACATTGACTCGGCCGCCCCCCCTCCCTAAGGGGAGCCCGCCTGGGGGGCTCGCCCGTGGCATGTTCAGCCTTCCGGCAAGGGAGGGAGTGACATGTCGCAGGAGGATCCCCAGCGGTTCCCGGAAGGTGGGAAGGGGGAAAGCCAGTCATCGCTCGAAGAGCGGTTGAAGGCTGCCCGGAACGCCGAGACAGCGAGGACAGGCACGGCGGCCCAGCCACCCCGCAAGGGGTATAGTCAGGGTAGTCGGGTGCTGACCGAGCTGATCGCCGGACCCGCAGGAGGTGGGATCATCGGCTGGCTGCTTGACCGCTGGCTGGGAACATCTCCCTGGCTCCTTTTGGTGATGCTGTTCGCAGGAACGGCGGTCGCCGTCAGGAATATCTATCGGATTTCGAACGAGCGCCCGGAGTAATTCGGGCGCTTCGAGCATGAGAAGGGTCCAAGGTGGCGGCTGAAGCAGGCGCAATCGATCCGATGTCGCAGTTCCGGGTGAACCCGGTTGTTGGCGAGCATTGGGCGGTGTGGGGGCACAATATCGCCTTCACGAACAGCGCGGCATTTATGGTGATCGTGCTCGGCGCGCTGTGGCTGTTCATGCTGGGTGGCATGAAGCGCCAGCTCGTGCCCGGCCGTTGGCAGGCCGCGGTCGAGACGATGACCGACTTCGTCGCCAACATGATCGAGAGCAACATCGGCGAAAAGGGCAAGCGCTTCACGCCCTATGTCTTCTCGCTGTTCATGTTCATCCTTGCCGCGAACCTGATCGGCCTGTTCCCGCTGGCGATCATCCCCGGCCTCCACACCTTCGCCGTGACCAGCCACATCACCGTCACCGGTGTACTGGCGATCATGAGCTTCTCGATCGTGTTGGTCGTGGGCTTCGCCAAGCATGGTCTGCATTTCTTCAAGCTGTTCATCCCGCACGGGACGCCTGCGCTGCTGGTGCCACTGATCTTCCTGATCGAGCTGGTGTCGTTCATGGTGCGCCCGTTCTCGCTGGGTCTGCGACTGTTCGTCGCGATGACCGCCGGGCACATCCTGCTCGACGTGTTCGCCAGCTTCGTGATCCAAGGCATCAATTCGGGCACTGCGATCGGTCCGGTCGTCAGCCTCCTCAGCTTCGTCATGATCATTGGCGTGTCGCTGCTGGAGATCCTGGTCGCCGCGATCCAGGCCTATGTGTTCGCCCTGCTGACGTCGCTCTATCTCAACGACGCGATCAACCTTCACTAAGTTTCTTCACCAACTCATTGCTTCAACAGAGGAAAATACCATGGATATCGCTGCTGCAAAGATGATCGGTGCCGGCCTCGCGGCGATCGGCGTGGGCCTGGCCGCTCTCGGCGTGGGCAACGTGTTCGGATCGTTCCTGGGTTCGGCTCTTCGCAACCCGTCGGCGGCTGACGGCCAGCAGGGACGTCTCTTCATCGGCTTCGCCGCCGCCGAGCTTCTCGGCCTGATCGCGTTCGTCGTCGCGATCCTCATCCTGTTCGTCGTCAAGGGCTGACGCCCCGACCATCGGGGCCGGACTGATCCGGCCCCGGTAACGGGCGGAGGGACAGATGCCTCAAATCGATCAAATCGGAACGATCTACGCTTCGCAGCTCTTCTGGCTGTTGATCGTGTTCGCCGTTGTTTACGTGGTCATCGGCAAGGGCATGCTGCCGAAGATCGAAGGCACCATCCACGCCCGCAACGACAAGATCGCGGGCGATCTCGCCGCCGCCGAAAAGGCGCGCGACGAGGCGGAAGCCGTCGATCTGGCTTATCATGGCGAGATGGACGCCGCGCATCAGGGCGCGCATGGTGCCGTGCAGGCCGCCAAGGATAGCGCGGTGCGCGATGCCGACGCGCGGCTGAAAACGGCGCAAGCGTCGGTCAACGCCAAGCTGCAGCAGGCCGAGGCCGCTCTTTCCGAAGCGCGCACCAGGGCGCTCGGTGAGATCGAGTCGGTCGCGGCGGACGTCGCGCGCGACATCGTCGAGCGCCTGTCGGGCGCGACCGTCGCCGAAGACGAGGCGCTGGGCGCGGTCCGCGCCAGCCTCGCTGCTTGAGGAGCAAGATATGACTGCCCCCTCTCAAGCCGCACAGACGCTGCAGGCCGTCACCGTCGCGCCGACGGAAGTGGAGCATGAAGCGACGGCCTTCGGTCTCGCCGCCCCGGGTTGGGTGGCGGTGTCGATGATCGTGGTGATCCTCGTCATGATCTGGAAGAAGGTTCCGCAGGCCATTGGCCGGGGCCTCGACAGCAAGATCGCGACGATCCGCAAGCAGCTCGACGAGGCTGCCGCGCTGCGCGTCGAAGCCGAGAAGCTCCGCGCCGATCTTCAGGCGAAGGCTGCTGTCGCGCACAAGGACGCCGAGGCGATCCTGGCCCACGCCAAGGTCGAAGCCGAGAACATCGTGGCGCAGGCCAAGATCGACGCCGACGATCTGATCGCACGTCGCGGCAAGATGGCCGAGGACAAGATCGCTGCCGCCGAGCGCGCTGCGATCGCCGAGGTTCGTGCCAAGGCTGCTGCGGCTGCCGCAAGCGCGGCTGCCGACCTGATCGCGCGCCGTCATGACGCCAACGCCGACAAGGCGCTGGTCGACCGGACGATCGCCGGCCTCAACTGAGGTCGATACGCTTCGACAAAGAAGGGGGCTCCCATGCTGCGGGGGCCCCTTTTTTGTGCCCTCAGCTCAGGAAGGCGACCAGCGCGTCGGGGTGGATCGGCAGCTGCGTGAAGCCCGCGACGAGGAACAGGATGCCGAGCGCGGAGGCCACCCAGGCGATGCACAGCATCCCCAGGCTCTCCAGCAGCGCGGCGATCGCCGCCACCGCCAGGGCGATCGACAGGAAGCCGTCGGACAGGTCGAACTGGTCGTCGCGGCGACCCTGCATGTCATAGTCGGCCGACGCCGCCTCGGCCTTGGCGCGGATGTCCCTGGCCTCGGCCTTGTAGCGCGCGGATTCTTGCCCTGCCTTGGCCGCGTCCTCGCCGGCGCCGCTGAGGCGAGCCAGCAATGTTGCCCCCAGTTCCTGCTCATGGGCCTTGATCCGGGTCGACTGATATTCGCCCCAAAGGTCGATCTTGGCGGCCTGATCGGCCTGCATCGCCTGAACAATGTTGTCGTCCTTGATCTTCCCCACCGCCATCACGACGCTGAGGATCACGACCGTGGTCGCCACCATCCGGTTCAGTCGCTTGTTGCTGCCCTCGGGCACGTCGATTCCCTCGCTCATGCCCTGCTGATTACGATTTCGGCGCGAGGAGGGGTATGAAATCATCGTCATCTCGGGCCCCGCTTGCGGGGCGCGAACGGCACGATATGGTACGGGTATGGAACGGCGTACCTTCCTGCTCGGATCAGTGGTTGCCGCGACGGCGGCGAGCGTCGCACCGGCGGCGGCGAAGCCCGATCTCTATGGCCTGATCGGCAAGATGAAGGCGGTGCCCGGCCAGCGCGACGCACTCATCGCCATCATGCTGGAGGGCGCTGCGGACATGCCCGGCTGCCTGAGCTACATCGTCGCCAGGGATGCCGAGGATGCCGACGCGATCTGGGTCACCGAGGTGTGGGATAGCCAGGCGAGCCACGACGCCTCGCTGAAGCTGCCGTCCGTGCAGGTGGCGATCGGCAAGGCGCGCGATCTGGTGGCGGGCGTGGAGACCGGCGTGGCGACGGTGCCGGTGGGCGGCGTCGGCCTGAAGCGCTGAAGCCTGAGCATCGACAGGACCGGGCGGGGCTGGGCATCGCGCCCGGGCCGGCCTACATCGCGGCTGTGAGCGACCCGACCAGCATCGACCGATTCAACGAAGAGAAATCCGCCTATACCGTTCGCGGATCGGACCAGCCGGATCTCGAAACCGGCGTCGCGGCGATCCGCAACGTGCTGAAGACGCTGCCGGTTCGCCCCGGCGTCTATCGTATGCAGGATGCGCGCGGCGACGTGCTCTATGTCGGCAAGGCGCGCGCGCTCAAGAACCGCGTGACCAACTATACGCAGGTGACGCGCCTGCCCAAGCGGCTGCAACGGATGGTGTCGCAGACGCGGTCGATGACCATCGTCACCACCAACACTGAGGCCGAGGCGCTGCTGCTCGAAGCACAGCTCATCAAGCGCTTCCGTCCGCCCTACAATGTGCTGCTGCGCGACGACAAAAGCTTTCCCTTCATCTTGTTGCGCGAGGATCATGCTTTCCCGCGCGTGCAGAAGCATCGCGGTGCAAGGCGGGCGAAGGGGCAATATTATGGACCGTTCGCCAGCGCCGGATCGGTGACGCGCACGCTCAACGCGCTGCAGAAGCTGTTTTTGCTCCGGAGCTGCACCGACAGCTTCTTCCAGAACCGTTCGCGGCCGTGCCTGCTCTACCAGATCAAGCGCTGCTCGGCGCCGTGCGTCGATCGCATCACGCAAGCCGACTATGCCGAGCTGGTGGAGGACGCGAAGGCGTTCCTCGCCGGCAAGTCGACGCAGGTGCAGAAGAAGCTGGGCGACCAGATGTCGGCGGCCGCCGAGGCGATGGACTTTGAGCTCGCCGCCGTGCTGCGCGACCGGCTGCGCGCGCTCACCTTCATCCAGGGCGCGCAGGCGATCAACGCCGAGGGTGTGTCCGACGCCGATGTCTGGGCGATCCACGCCAAGGGCGCGACAGCCTGCATCCAGGCCTTCTTCATCCGAGGCGGGCAGAATTGGGGGCATCGCAGCTTCTTCCCCGCGCACACCGCCGAGGTGCCCGAGGAGGAGGTGCTGGCGAGCTTCCTCGCGCAATTCTACGAGGAGGTGCCGCCCGCGCGCGTAGTGCTGGTCGATCGCGATCTGGAGGATGCGGACGTGCTGGCCTTGGTGCTGGCCGAGCGCGCCGGTCGCAAGGTGGAACTCAAGCGACCGCAGCGCGGCGAGCAACGCCGGCTGCTCGCCCAGGCGACCCGTAACGCCGAGGAGGCGCTCGACCGGCATCTGGCCGAGTCCACCACGCAGGGGAAGATTCTGCGCGAGCTGGCCGATCTGTTCGAGCTCGACGGGCCGCCCAACCGCATCGAAATCTACGACAACAGCCACATCATGGGCACCAACATGGTCGGCGGGATGGTGGTCGCGGGGCCCGAGGGGATGCGCAAGGGGCAGTATCGCAAGTTCAACATCCGCCGCCCCGAGACCGCGCCTGGCGACGACTTCGCGATGATGCGCGAGGTGCTGGAGCGCCGCTTCGCGCGGTTGGAAAAAGAGGATCCTGATCGCAAGTCCGGCGAATGGCCCGATCTGCTGCTGATCGACGGCGGCAAGGGCCAGGTCTCGGCGGTGTGCGAGACGCTGCAGGAAATGGGCGTCGAAGATGTGCCGGTGGTCGGCATCTCCAAGGGGCCCGATCGCAACGCCGGGCGCGAGCATTTCCACTTGCCCGACGGGCGCGAATCGATGCTGCCGCTCAACTCGCCCTTGCTCTTCTACCTCCAGCGGCTGCGGGACGAGGCGCACCGCTTCGCGATCGGAGCGCACCGCACCAAGCGCGCGAAGAGTTTCGTCTCCAATCCGCTCGACGACGTTCCCGGCATCGGCCCGGCGCGCAAGAAGGCGCTGCTGATGCATTTCGGATCGGCCAAGGCAGTGCGCGGCGCGGGTCTGGCAGATCTGGAGCGGGCGCCGGGCATTTCCAAGGCGATGGCGCAGGCGATCCACGACCATTTCCACCCACGCGGCTGATCGCGGGCGCGGATGCCGTCAGCGGCGTCGCGACCCCGTGGCGCGGGCGGACCCTGATCCGATGGCGATCTTCACCGCCTCATAGGGGTTCATGCCGGATTGCAGCCGCGACAGGATCAGCGCGGTGTCGGCGATCACCTGATCGGGATCGATGCGGAGGCCGGGGCCGATGCGATGGCCGTCGCGGCGACAGAAGCGCCCCTCCGCGTCGCTCTCCCACACCAGTCGGGGATCGCGGATGAAGGGAAGCTGGGGGCTCGGATCGACGTCTGACGGCGTGACGCAGATCAGCCGGCCGCGGATTTCGACCACCGAGTGCAGGACGAGGACATTGGCCTGCCGCCACCAGCCCAGCACCGCTCGCGCAGCGGCGTCCGTTCGGGCGTCGGCATAGCGTTCGGCGTTGCTGTGGCAGTCGCGCTCGGGAAGCCCGAGGCTGCGGAGCGTGGCGGGATCAGCGCGATAGGCCACCTCGGTCGGGCAGGCGAGGATTTCGGCGACGGCGCGGTCCTCCCATGCGGCGCGGGTGAACATCCAGCGCATGGCGCTGTCGGCGAATGTCTGGCGCAATCGATCCAGCCTGGCCTTGGCCTCACCCATGCAACTTACTCTCAACCGACTCGACACGACGCATCGGGGTGGCCGAATGCATCGCCAGCACGATGCATGCAATTGCTAAAGACCTGCAAATCCAGAGAGATAAAGCGTGGCGTAGCTTCGACCAAAGAAGGAAGGACGGGCCGCGTTTCGATGTTCATCGCGGCTGCGCGCCGATCGGCGCCGCTCTGGTGGGGCCGGAAGGTTCGCCCTAGACAGGCGCGATGCATCTGCTGGCCAATGCCATTGTCTGCGCGGTTCGTGCCCATGGCGAGCATGGCGCGGTGGCGCGGCTGCTGACGCCGGCGGACGGGCTTCAGCCGGGCTATGTGCGCGGTGGCCATTCGCGCCGGCTGCGACCGATTTTGCTTCCGGGCAATCTTGTCGCGGCGGAGTATCGGTCGCGCAGCGAGGAGCAGCTCGCCTCGCTCACCGTCGAGCTGCTGCACAGCCGGGCGGGGCTGTTCGCCGAGCCCTTGCCGGCCGCGGCGATCGAGTGGGCGACCGCGCTCACTGCCACCGCATTGCCGGAGGGGCTGCCGATGCCGCGCCTCTACACCGCGCTTGACGGCGTGCTGGGGGCGATCGAGGCGGCGCCGTCCGCGCGGGGCTGGGCCGGAGCGCTGGTGCGTTATGAATTGCTACTGCTGTCGGAGCTGGGGTTCGGGCTCGATCTCGCCACCTGTGTAGCGACCGGGAGCGTTGACGATCTTGCCTGGGTCAGTCCGAAGAGTGGGCAGGCAGTGTCGCGGGCGGCGGGCATACCCTATGCGGCGAAGCTGCTGCCCTTGCCACGCTTCCTGCTGGCCGGAGGCGAAGCGGAATGGCCGGAGGTGCGTGATGCACTGCGCCTCACCGGCTTCTTCCTCGAACGCGATCTGCTGGTGGGGCATCGCACCGGTGTACTCGATGCGCGCGAGCGGCTCGTGACGCGGATCGGGCGGCTGGCCGACGGCTGAGGCGGGTTGCGCTGCATCGCGGCGACGGGCATGGCCAGCCGGCACCCAGGACGCGGAGGACCCACATCATGCTGATCGCGCTGCTCCCCGGAGACGGGATCGGACCCGAAGTGGTGGCCGAGGCGCGCCGGGTGCTCGATGCGGTTTGCGGAGACAGGCTCTCTTACGAGCAAGCGCCGGTCGGTGCCGCCGGCTGGCGGGCGGAGGGGCATCCGCTGCCGCCCGCGACGCTGGATCTGGCGAAGCGCGCCCGCGCGGTGCTGTTCGGCGC
>FTCZ01002940.1_pt1 | contig 12669 bp, 11 predicted proteins | sample 1658871 | NCBI WGS metagenome assembly FTCZ01 (sample SAMEA3914864, study PRJEB12502) | metagenome | biome: forest; material: soil | place: USA | collected 2012-03-12 | depth 0.3 m
CGGCCGGCACGCGGCATTCGTCAAACAGGAGTTCGGCCGTGGTGCTGCCGCGAAAGCCCATCTTGTCGAGCTTCTGCGCGACCTTGAAGCCGGGAAAATCCTTTTCGACGATGAAGGCGGAGATGCCCTTCGCGCCCTTGTTCTTGTCGGTTTTGGCATAGACCAGCAGCACATCGGCGACCGGGCCGTTGGTGATGTAGATCTTGCTGCCGTTCAGGATGTAGTGATCGCCGTCGCGCCGCGCGGTTGTGCGCATGGAGCCGAGGGCATCCGAACCCGCGCCCGGCTCGGTCAGGCCAAGCGCGCCGATCTTGCGGCCGGAACAGAGGCCCGGCAGATATTTGCGCCGCTGCGCCTCGTTGCCATTGCGAAAAATGTTGTTGGCGCAGAGGTTGTCATGCGCCACCCAGGCGAGCGCCATCGCGTGGTTCCAGCGGCCAAGGCCCTGCAGCACGAGGCCGGCGGAAACCAGGTCCATGCCCGCGCCGCCATATTCTTCAGGAATGGTGACACCGAAGAGGCCGTTATCGCCGATCTTCGGGAAGGCCTCCTCCGGCCACCATTCATCGGCATCCATGCGCTCGGACAACTGGTAGAGTTCGTTGCGCGCGAAACGATCGGCTTGATCGAGCACGGCGCGCTGATCCTCGTCCAGATCGAACATGTTGCGGCTGTTATCGCCGAGCAGGCTGACGATGGGCTGGCTCACCCGGTTTCCTCCCTGTCGGCTTGCCTTGCATCCGTTCCGCATCGAGGCGGACGGCTAAGGCGCGGGCGTTGCTCGCCTTAAGGCCGTTTGTTCTTTAGTGAGTGCATTTCATCAGCTTTCAAACGCCGCTGTCAACGTAAATTCGGCTTGATATGTCAATTTAGGGCAGATTTGATGCGCCGAGCCCGTTTAGGTGTTTCCGGCGGTTGACAAGCTTGATGAATTGAAATCATTTGTGAGCAATCGCCCCGATCAAGACGGGCATGGCGCGTCAGGGACAGGAAACGTGGCGGAGCAGGTAACAAGGGTGCGGGATGGCGCCGCGCTCGTCATCACGATCGACCGGGAAGCTCGGCGCAACGCCCTGAACGAGACGGTTGCGGCAGAGATTGTCGCCGGTCTCGACGAGGCGGAGGCCGATCGTTCGATCCGTGCCGTCATCCTGACGGGAGCCGGCGAGAAGGCCTTCTGTGCTGGTGGCGACCTGCAGCCGAGCGCGGACGGAACGCCATTCACCATCGACCCCGCCGACCCCCGGCACTATGTCGCGAAACTGCTGCGGCGCATGGATGCCTGCCGGCTGCCGATCATCGCCCGCGTCAACGGCCATGCGCTGGCAGGTGGTTTCGGGCTCGTCTGCGCCTGTGATCTGGTGGTGGCGAAGGAAGATGCGCTGCTTGGCGTGAGCGAGGTGAAGGTTGGGCTCTTCCCGATGATGATCCTGCCGTATCTGCTGCGCGTGATGCCTTATCGGACGATGATGGAATTCTGCCTCACCGGCGAGCCGATCAAGGCCGCTGACCCCTCGGCGGCGAGCTTCATCAACTACACGGTGCCGGCGGCCGATCTCGACGCGAAGACCGCCTGGCTGGTCGAGCGCGTCACCAGCAAATCACCGACCGGCATCCGGCTCGGCAAGCAGGCGCTCTCGAAGATCCGCGAGATGTCGACCGACAGCGCGCTCGAATATGCGCAGTTCATGCTGGCCAATATGGCGCGCACGCAGGATGCACGGGAGGGCTTCGCCGCCTTCAACGAGAAGCGCCCGCCCAACTGGACGGCGGAGTAGCGCATGAAGGATGTGGTGCGCATCGGCTGCGGGGCGGGGTTCTGGGGCGATAGCCCGGAAGGGCCGCGCCAACTCGTGCAGTCGGGCGGTATCGACTATCTCGTGCTCGACTATCTCGCCGAAATCACCATGTCGATCCTGGCGCGGATGAAGGCGAAGACGCCGACGCTCGGTTACGCCACCGATTTTGTGACGATGGTGATGAAGCCGCTGGTGAAAGAGATCGCGGAGAAGCGCATCCGCGTCGTCACCAACGCTGGCGGCGTCAATCCGGAAGCTTGTCGCGATGCGCTCGAAGCCGTTTGCCGCGAGGCCGGTGTTTCGCTGAAGATTGCCGTCGTGCGCGGTGACGATCTCTCGGCCGATATCGAGCGCTACCGTCAGCGCGGCACGGTCGAGATGTTTTCGGGCGCCGTCTTGCCGGAAAAACTTGCCAGCGTGAACGCCTATCTCGGCGCCTTTCCGATCGCCGCCGCGCTCGATGCCGGCGCTGATATCGTGTTGACCGGGCGCTGTGTCGATTCGGCGATCGCGCTCGGGCCGCTGATTCATGAATTCGGCTGGAAGCCGACCGATTACGATCGCCTTTCGGCGGGCAGCCTTGCCGGCCATCTGATCGAATGCGGCGCGCAGGCGACCGGCGGTATCACTACCGATTGGCGCGAGGTCGTAGCCGACTGGGACCGTATGGGTTTCCCGATTGCGGAATGCCGTGCGGACGGGAGTTTCGAGATCGTCAAGCCGGATGGGACGGGCGGGCGCATCACGCCCGCGACGATTGCCGAGCAGGTCATCTACGAGGTTGGCGATCCGGCGGCCTATATCCTGCCGGATGTCGTCTGCGACTGGTCGGACATCCGGTTGGAGCAAGCGGGCGAGAACCGCGTCCGCGTCACCGGCGCACGTGGCCGGCCGCCGACGCCGCATTACAAGGTGAGCGCGACTTATGCCGATGGCTACCGCGCCGCCGTCACCATGATGATCCCCGGCCGCGAAGCCGCCGCCAAGGCGAAAGCCGTGGGCGATGCGATTCTTGTGCGCTCCGCTCGGCTGATGCGCGAGGCGGGCTTCAGCGATTTCACCGAAACGTCGGTCGAGGTGCTCGGGGCTGAATCCAATTACGGCGCAAGCAGCCGCGCACAGGCGGCGCGGGAGGTGGTGCTCAAGATCGGCGTGCGCCATGCCTCGCGCGACGCGTTGCAGATTTTCGCGCGCGAAATCTATCCGGCAGCGACTGCCATGGCGCAGGGGTTGACGGGTTTCGCTGGCGGGCGTCCCGAGCCGCAACCGGTGATCCGGCTGTTCTCGTTTCTGGCCGGGAAGGCGGAGATTCCAGTTTCCGTTTCGCTTGGCGAGAAATCGATTGATGTTGCGCCTCATCTGCCGGTTGCCGCGGCAGGGTGGCACCATGCGCTGCAGGGACGAACCGAGCCAGCTTCCGGCGAGACGGCCACTGTTCCGCTGGTCGCTCTTGCCTATGGCCGCAGCGGCGACAAGGGTGATATCGCCAACATCGGCGTTCTGGCGCGTGATCCGGCCTTCGTGCCGCTGCTGCGCGCGATGCTGACGCCGGAAGCGGTGAAGAACTATCTCGCGCATTTCGTCAAAGGCGATGTCGAGCGCTTTGAATGGCCGGGCCTCAACGGTTTCAACTTCGTGCTGCATCAGGCTCTTGGCGGCGGCGGTGTGGCTTCGCTCCGGCATGATCCGCAGGGTAAGGCGCTGGCGCAGATATTGATGGATTTCGAAGTCGCAGTGCCGTCTGCGTGGTTCGAGGCAGGAGGTCCACTGGCGTCCTATGCGCGTGAGGCGGCTTGATGGACGCGAAGGCGCTGCCGTTCCGCAAAATCCTGATCGCCAACCGCGGCGAGATCGCCTGCCGCGTCATCCGCACGCTCGATGCGCTGGGCATCGCGTCCGTCGCCATCCACCATCGCGTTGAGGCGCGGGCGAAACATGTCCGCATGGCGGGCGAGGCGGTTGAAATCAGCGGCGAGACGCCTGTCGCCGCGCATCTCGACGGTGCGCAGATCATCGCCGCCGCGAAAATGGCTGGCGCGGATGCGATCCATCCTGGCTACGGCTTCCTGTCGGAAAACGCCGGCTTCGCGAAAGCGGTCGCCGAGGCGGGGCTAACCTTCATTGGGCCGGATGCAGCGACCATATCGCTGATGGGCGACAAGATCTCCGCCCGTGATTTCGCCGCCGCGCATGGTGTGCCGGTCGCGCCATCCGTGATGCCGACCGGTGATCTCGATGCTTTCGCGCAGGAAGCCGAGAAGATCGGCTTTCCGCTGCTGATCAAGGCGGCGGCCGGCGGCGGCGGCAAGGGCATGAGTATCGTGCGCTCAGGTGCTGACCTGAAAGAGGCCGCGCGTATCGCTTCGAGCGAGGCCAAGCGCTATTTCGGCGATGGCCGCGTCTATGCCGAAACCTATGTCGAGCGCCCGCGCCATATCGAGGTGCAGGTGCTGGGCGATGGCGAGGGCAACGCCATCCATCTGTTCGAGCGCGAGTGTTCGGTGCAGCGGCGCTTCCAGAAGATCATCGAGGAAGCGCCAGCAGCTAACCTCGCGCCCACTCTGCGCGACGAAATCTGTGCCGCCGCCGTGAAGCTCACCGCCGCTGCCCGCTACCGCAATGCCGGGACGGTCGAATTCATCCTTGGCGCGGATGGCCGTTTCTTTTTCCTTGAAATGAACACGCGGCTGCAGGTTGAGCATCCGGTCACCGAGATGATCATCGGGCTCGACCTTGTGCGGACGCAAATCGAGATTGCCGCCGGGCATGGACTGCCAATGGCGCAGGCGGACGTGCCAAGCAACGGTCACGCCATCGAATGCCGTATCTGCGCCGAAGACCCGTCGCGCGATTTCCTGCCCGAAACCGGTGCGATCGCCTATCTTGGCGTGCCGGAAGCCGATTACCTGCGCTTCGAGAACGCGCTCGATCAGGGCCAGAAGGTCACTGCCGATTTCGACCCTATGCTGGCGAAGCTCGTCGTGCATGGCCCGGATCGCGAGACGGCGATCCGTCGCTCTATCGCGGCGCTGCATGAATTGGCGCTGCTCGGCGTCACCACCAATATCGATTACCTTGCCGCCGTGCTCGATCACGCGGCCTTCCGTGCAGGAGACCTGCATACCGGTTTCGTCGCCGAGCATCGCGAAGCCTTGGCGGCTAGCGAACCATCTCGCGAACAGCTTGATCATGTCCTGATCGCGGCCGCGCTCGGTTTTCGCGAGTTCCACGATCTCGCCTTCGGCGTGCCGGAGCCGCATGCCTCCATCGGCGCGTGGAGGAACTGAGGCGATGGCGTTCAAGCTCCTCCTCGACGGCAAGCCGCACGAAATCGAAATCCTCCGCCGCAGGCCGCATCTCGTGCTGAAGATCGACGGGCGCGAGCATGAAGTCTCCGCCGCCGGTTCCTACGCAGAAGGCCGGCAGGCGATCGAGATTGCCGGTGCGGCGGTGCATTTCTCCCGCGCTCATGGTGGTGAGCGCCAGTTCCTGCGGTTGGATGGCCGCAGCTTCGAGGCGAAACTCGTTGATCCGCGCTCGGAGCAGGCCGGTGGTGGCGGCGGGCAGGACAGCGTCAAGGCGCCGATGCCTGGCGCGGTGATTTCCGTCCACAAGGCGGTCGGCGATGCCGTTTCGCGCGGCGAAACCGTTGTCACCATCGAGAGCATGAAACTGCAGACCGCGCTTGCCGCCCCCCGTGATGGTGTTGTCGCAGCGGTGCTGCGCGGTGAAGGCGATGTCTTCGACAAGGACGAGGTGATCGTGACGCTCGAACCTCTGGCGGAGAGCTGAGCCGATGCGCCGCATCCAGTCCATGCTCTCGACTTCCAGCGCCGAATTCCGGCGAAACGAGGCGCATAACCGCAAGATCGTCGCGGCCTTTCGCGAGAAGCAGGAAGCAGCGCGCCACGCGCGGCCGGCGCGCGATCTCGAACGGCTCGCCAAGCAGAAAAAGATGCGGCCGCGTGAGCGCATCGAAAAGCTGCTTGATCCCGGCACGCCGTTCCTGGAGTTGTCCTCGCTCGCTGCCAACATGGCCTATGACGGCGACTCGCCCTCGGCGAGTTCGATCGTCGGCATCGGCATCGTCTCCGGCCGGGAGGTGATCGTCCGCGCCGATGATCCGACGGTGAAGGGTGGCGCCTGGTATCCACTGACCGCCAAGAAGATCGTCCGCGCGTTGGATATCGCTATGGAGAACCGCCTGCCGGTCGTCCATCTCTGCGATTCCGCCGGTGGTTTTTTGCAGCTCCAGTCGGAAGTCTTTCCCGACAAATACATGGCCGGGCGCATTTTTCGCAATCAGTCGATCCTGTCGAAGATTGGCGTGAAGCAACTGGCTCTAGTCTTCGGCCATTGCACGGCAGGGGGCGCGTATATCCCCGGCCTGTCCGACTACAACGTGATCGTGCGCGGCACTGGCGCGGTCTTCCTGGGCGGCCCGCCGCTGGTGCGCGCCGCGACGGGCGAGGATGTGACAGTCGAGGAGCTTGGCGGCGCGGATATGCACACCAGCGTTTCCGGCACCTGCGATTATCCGGCCGCGAGTGAGGACGAGGCGATCCATATCGGGCGCGAGATCGTCGCGCAGTGGGACCGGCCGAAGAAATGGGATATCCAGCGCGAGACGCCGGAGGAGCCCGCTTACGACCCGCAGGAAATCTACGGGATCGTGCCGGACGACATCAAGAAATCCTTCGACATGCGCGAGATCATCGCTCGCATCGTCGATGGTAGCCGTTTCCACGAGTACCAGCCGAATTACGGCACGACGCTGATTTGCGGCTACGCCAATATCTGGGGCTTCAAGGTTGGGATCCTGGCCAATAACGGCGTGCTATTCAACGATTCCTCGCTGAAGGGCGCGCATTTCATCGAGCTCTGCAACCAGAACAACACGCCGCTGGTCTTCCTGCAGAACATCACGGGCTACATGATCGGCCGCGAATATGAGCGGCGCGGCATCACCAAGGACGGCGCCAAGATGATCATGGCGCAGAGCTGCTCGCATGTGCCGAAATTCACCGTCATGTGCAACGGCTCCTTCGGCGCGGGCAATTACGGCATGTGCGGCCGCGCCTTTGACGGACGCATGCTGTTTACCTGGCCGAACCACCAGATTGGCGTGATGGGCGGCGACCAGGCGGCGAACACGCTGGCCGAGGTCAAGGTCAACCAGATGAAGCGCAATGGCGGCACGGTCGACCAGGCCGAGGTCGACCGGCTCTGGGAGGATACGCGAAAGGCCTATCAGGAGCAGTTGTCGGCCTACTACGCGACCTCCGAGATCTGGGATGATGGCATGATTGATCCTGTCGATACCCGTAACGCGCTCGGCATCGCGATTTCCGCCTCGCTCAACGCGCCGCTCGGTGACCCCGGCTACGGCGTCTTCCGGTTCTGATCATGACGGCGGCGATCCCCTTCTATTTCGATTTCGCCTCGCCCTACGCCTATTTTGCCTTGCGTCCGCTCGAACGTCTCGCTGCCGAGCATGGCAGGACAATCGACTATCGTCCGGTCCTGCTTTGGGCGGTGTTGAAGGCGCAGGCAATCGCTCCGCCGATGGAGGCGGAGGTGAAGCGCGCATATTTCATGGCCGATATGGTGCGTTCGGCAGCCTTCCATGGGGTGCCTTATCGGCATCCAGAAAAGATGCCGATCTCGTCGCATCTTGCCGCTAGGCTTTTTTATGCGTTGCTCGAAACGCGGCCTGACGCGGCGCAATCGCTGACCCATGCGATTTTCGACGCCTTTTTCGTGCGCGGCGAGGATATCTCGCAAGCTGAAGTCGTTCGTGGAATCGCCGCAGCCGAAGGGCTCGATCTTGCCTCTGCTCGCGAAGCGATCGAAGGCCCGCTCGGCCGTCAACGCCTTGCCGAGATGGTCGAGAGGGCAGTTGCCGATCAGGTTTGTGGCTCGCCCTATATGATCGTTGATGGCGAGGGCTTTTTCGGCTCCGATCGCCTGCCGCAGATTGCTTGGCGGCTGGAGCAGGCAGGCCGGGTGTAACCTCGATGAAAGGGAGATTGTCGTGAAGGATTTTGCCGATATCTCCTATGCCGTTTCCGATGGCATCGCGCGGATCACGGTCACGCGGCCGGACAAGCTCAACGCCTATCGCGACGAGACCGCCGATGAGCTTCGCGCCGCGCTCGGTTTGGCGGAAGATGATAAATCCGTCCGTTGCGCCGTGCTGACGGGTGAGGGCAGGGCCTTTGGCGCGGGCTACGATCTCTCGACGATCAAGCCGGATGAACTCCCGGCGCTCGATCGCGTGCTGGAAGAACATTTCAATCCGCTGGTGAGCCAGATACGGCATTCGCGCCTGCCGATCATCGCGGCGGTCAACGGTCCCTGCGCTGGGGCGGCGGTCGGCATCGCGCTTGCCGCCGATATCGTGGTCGCCGTGCGCAACGCTTACTTTTACGAGCCTTTCGTCGGCATCGCGCTGGTGCCGGATGCCGGCAACACGCAGTTCCTGGCCCGCATGCTCGGCCGTGTCCGCGCCTCTGGCATGATGCTGCTCGGCGACCGCATTTCCGCCGAGCAGGCTCAAGGCTGGGGGCTGGTGTGGCAGGTGCTGGAGCCGGAACATTTTGGGGAAGAGGTGCATCGCATCGCTGCCAAACTCGCCTCCCTTTCTCCCGCTGCCATTGCTGCCACAAAACGGCTGATCCATGCAGCGAGCGAGCCAGGTCTTGTTGATCAGCTTGCGCTGGAGCGTGATCTACAGGGCGAGGCCGGTCGCTCGCCTGAAATGCAGGCGGCGATCAAGGCGTTTTTCGCTTCGCGCAAGGGAGCGGCCTGAACATGGGCGCTCCCGATCGCCGGCTTGAGGAACTGGAAATGGAGGGTTGGACCAAGATCCGCCCGAGCGGATTTACCCAGCTCATCGGGCCGATCCTGAGCCGTGTCGTCGATGAGCGCCGGAGCTACGGTTTCCTGGTCGAGCAGAAGCACGACAACACGCAAGCCCGTGCGCATGGCGGCATGATCATGTCGTTCTGCGACGAAGCGCTCGGCCTCGCAGCCTGCGCCTCCCGGCCTGGCCGCATGATGTTCACCATCGAATTCGGCTGCCAGTTCATCGCGGGCGCCAAGATGGGCGCCTTCATCGAGATCGAGCCGGAGGTGGTGCGCAGCAGCCGGTCGCTGGTCTTCATGCGCGGCACCTGCCTTTGCGCCGGCGAAGTGGTTGCAACCTGTTCCGGCATCTGGAAGCTCGTCGAGACTAGGGGAGCGAGCGCGTGAGCAAGGCTGATCGGAAAACCCTCGAGGCGACGCCGTTCATCGATGTCGATTCCGATATCGTTCGTGCCTTCGCCAAACAGCATGCCGGTAGCGGCAGCGATACTGAACGCGCTATCCGCCTTTATTATGCCGTGCGTGATGGCGTGCGTTACGACATGCACGCTTTCGGCGTCGAGCCGGAACGGTTCGTTGCCTCGCAATGCCTGCGGGCGTCGTCAGCCTTCTGCGTGCCGAAGGCTATTGCGCTTGCTGCTGTCGCGCGCGCTTCCGGCATCCCGGCTCGCGTCGGCTTCGCGGATGTGAAGAACCACCTGACTTCGCCACGCATTGCAGCGTTGATGGATACCGATCTTTTCCTCTGGCACGCCTATACCGCGCTGTTCCTCGATGGAAAATGGATCAAGGCCACGCCGGCTTTCGACATAGAGCTCTGCAACAAGCATGGCGTGAAGCCCCTGGAATTCGACGGAAGCGAAGATTCGATTTTTCACGAATTCGACACGAGCGGCCGCCGCCACATGGAGTACGTGAATTTCCACGGCGAGTTCGACGATATGCCGCTCGAAACCTTCGCGACGGAGATGCGGAAATATTACCCGCGCATGCTGGAGGCGCTGGAGCGTGAGAGAGCGATGACTCCTCGCTATGATCCTCCCCCTTGATGTGGAAGGTGTCATCCGAAGGATGACGGAGGGGGTGGAAACGCGACATTGGCAGATGTTGGTGTTGCCACCCCATCCGCCTGCCGGCACCTTCCCCATCAAGGGGAAGGATAATGCGATAAGTGTTTTTGAAGGGAAGCGACATGATGGAAAGCGTGGTGATCCTCTCCGGTGTCCGCACCGCCATCGGCACGTTTGGTGGCGCGCTGTCTCGGCACGAACCTTCGCAACTCGGTGCGCTGGTGGCGCGTGAAGCGATGAGCCGGGCTGGCGTTGCGGCCGATGAGATCGGCCATGTCGTTTTCGGCAACGTGATACCGACGGGCCCGAAAGACGCTTATCTCGCCCGCATCGCGGCGATCGAGGCCGGCATTCCAGAAGCCGCGCCCGCGATGACGCTCAACCGGCTTTGCGGCAGTGGTGTGCAGGCCATCGTTTCGGCGGCACAGAATATCATGCTTGGCGATGCCGATGTGGCGCTGGCCGGCGGCGCGGAAGTGATGAGCCGAGCACCGCATTATCTGCAGACCGGCCGCTTCGGCCAGAAGATGGGCGATACCAGCGTTGTCGATGGCTTGACCGGCGTGCTGACCGACCCATTCGGCAATGGCATCATGGGCGTCACTGCCGAGAATGTCGCCGAGCGTTACCAGATCAGCCGCGCGGATCAGGACGTTTTCGCTGCCGAAAGCCAGCGGCGTGCCGCCGCCGCCATGCAGGCGGGGTATTTAAAGAGCCAGATCCTGCCGATCGAGGTTTCAACCGGACGCAGCACGACATCCTTCGCCACCGATGAGCATCCGAAGCCGGAGACGACGGTTGAAAGCCTTGCGGGGTTGAAGCCGGTCTTCAAGAAAGACGGCACGGTGACCGCCGGCAACGCCTCCGGCATCAATGACGGCGCGGCGGCGCTGGTGCTTTCTTCCGAAGCCCATGCGAAATCCGCAGGTCGCAAGCCGTTGGCGAAAATCCTTGGCTATGCGCATGCCGGCGTCGAGCCTGGTGTGATGGGCATCGGTCCAATTCCCGCCGTGCGCGCGTTGCTCGAGCGAACGGGGCTGAAGATTGGCGATTTTGACGTGATCGAATCCAATGAGGCGTTTGCGGCGCAGGCTCTGGCTGTCTCCCGTGAACTCGGCTTCGATCCGGAAAAAGCCAATCCTGATGGTGGCGCGATCGCGCTTGGCCATCCAGTCGGCGCGACGGGCGCAATCCTGACCGTCAAGGCGCTTGCATACCTGCAGCGCGCGGGTGGCACGCTTGGCCTGATCACGATGTGCATCGGTGGCGGGCAGGGGATTGCGCTGGCGATAGAGCGTGTTTGAGTCGCATTTGAAAACCTTCCAGGCCACTTCCGTGGGATAGCGCTCTCGGCTATCGATGAGTGTATGTGGCTTAACCAACAGACCATCGACGCCATTCGCATGATGGCCGCCCTCGCCCGGAAATGGCCGACCTTCATCAAGGCCGCCGATCTTTCGGCGCTGACCGGCGTCAGTGTGATGAACGTGCAAAAGACGGCGCATGCGCTTGGCGTGGCTGGCTTGATCGAGACGGCGCGTGGTCGGCATGGTGGTTTGCGGATCGGGCGTGCGGCGGATGCCATCTCGGTTGGCGATGTCGTCCGCGCCTTCGAGCCCAAGGATTGCCCGGTGAATTTCGTTACCGCCTCCGAGGAGGAGGACACGGTCTCTAAGTTGCTGTTCAAGGCGCATCGTGGTTTCTTCGCGCCGCTGGAGAGCACGACGCTGTTCGATCTCGATGCCCCCGTGCCCAGACAGGCGGCGAGTCTGTAAGCGGGCTTCCGGATATGGCGCTTGCGGCTATGTGAACCGATAGCCGGCATATTATTTGAGTCCTGGGCCTGGTCGTCGGGCGAAAGATCGGCAAGCCGCCTCTCTGACGTGCAATGCGTCAGCACTAGCGGGGTTTTCCGCGGACAGCTCCCTGGAAACTACCGGCAAGGCGGCGGAGCGTCTCTGTCCGGCCGCGTTTCCGGGCTTTCCAGGCGGTTTTCCGCTCTCGCGGAAGCCGCATAACGCGGCTAGCATCCTCCAATGGATGATGCCGCCTCGTCCTTGTCGGAAACCCTCTTGCAGCGCTTCGGCCATGCCGCCTTCCGGCCGGGCCAAGAGGAGCTTGTCCGCGCCGTCATTGCCGGTGCCGACCTATTGGCGGTCATGCCGACAGGCAGCGGCAAATCGCTTTGCTACCAGTTGCCGGCTCTGCTGAGACCTGGCCTGACGGTGGTCGTCTCGCCACTGATCGCCCTGATGCGCGATCAGGTGTTGGCGCTTGTGGCGCGTGGTATTCCGGCGGCCTCGATCAACGCCTCCAATACCCCGGAGGAAAATAGCGCGGCTATCGAGGCGCTCGAATCTAACAGATTGAAATTGCTGTATATTGCGCCGGAAAGGCTCGCCAATCCCGCCATGGTCCTGCGCCTGCAATATGCCCGGGTCAATCTCCTGGCGGTCGATGAGGCGCATTGCATTTCCGAGTGGGGACATGACTTCCGGCCCGATTATCTGCAACTCGGCGAGTTTCGCAGGAAACTCAAGGGAGTTCAGACACTTGCCTTGACCGCGACCGCCGATCGCTTCACGCGCGGGGAAATCCTCCAGCGGCTTTTTCCCGGTGCCTCGCCTTGTGTCGTCGTGCGTGGCTACGATCGGCCGAATATCCGGCTATCGATGAAGCCAAGCGCTGGCTCTGATCGCCAACTTGTTGATTTTGTTCGTAAAAGAAAAGCGATATGCGGCATTCTCTATGCAGCGACCCGCAAGCGAACAGAACATTATGCCTCGCTTCTGCGCAAGCTTGGCCACAATGCCCTTCCCTATCACGCTGGGCTCGTGCCGATGGAGCGGCAGGCCAATCAGGATGTGTTTCAGGCTCGCAGCGACGTGGTCATGGTGGCGACCGTCGCCTTTGGCCTCGGTATCGACAAGCCG